>ERZ772851.3160-NODE-3160-length-10990-cov-3.099954_pt1 | contig 10990 bp, 8 predicted proteins | sample MGYA00512137_ERZ772851 | MGnify/ENA primary metagenome ERZ772851 (study PRJEB29015, sample SAMEA2737663) | human gut metagenome | biome: human gut; feature: human-associated habitat; material: faeces | place: China | collected 2012 ... | reverse complement strand
CACCACGATTGATGGCGAGAACACTCGTCTGCGCGTGTGCGTCAAGTGCCTCAAGGCCGGCAAGGTTCAGCGCGTGGCCGCGTGAATCGCGTACTAACGTGGAGCAAAACCCGTTTGAGCTTCGGCTCAGCGGGTTTTGTTGTTTCTGCGGCCTAAAGAGGCCGTGCGAATAGAATAGGCCAATATGAGCATCACTATGGGCACCACTCTCGCTTCGCTGGTCACCAACAAGCGTCGCGTGTCCGCGCTCAAATCGCTGGGAATCGTCACTGTCGGCGACGCCCTGACCTACTATCCCTTCCGCGTCACCGAACCGGTGCCGCTTCGCGCCATCCGCGAGGCCGCACCCGGCCAGCAGATGGCATTTGCCGCCGTGATACGAGATATGCGCGTGGTGCCGATGAACGCTCGCCGCGGCTACCGACTCGAGGCGACGGTTGATGACGCCGACTTCGCCCGGTCTCGTCGCGTACCCGGCAGTACGGCCCGGCTCACGTTCTTCTCGTATCGTAAATCGTATGTGGATTGGGTCAGCGTGCGACTGCGCGCCGGCACGTCTGTGGTGGTCTCCGGTATGCCCGGCGAATACATGGGTCAGCTGCAGTTCACCCATCCCGAAATCCTCACTGTCGCGCCCGTGCCGGCCGGAGCAGGAGCGGGGCTTGAGGGTTACGCTCGGGGCGCGGCATCCGGCAATGGTGCGTTTGCGGGAAGTGCCGATCCGTATGCCAGTGCGCAGTCCGCGTATCCGCCGGCCGCGACTGCCCCTTCCGGGGCCGCGTTGAAATACGACGCCGATACCGTGCAAGAGGCGCTTACCCGCGTCTGCCGGCCCCGCCCGGTATATCACGCCAGTTCGCGTATCTCGTCCGAACATATTCATGAGACGATTCTGGGATTGCTGTGGATGATGGGGGCCCGCACGTCATCCACGCCTGACGGGCAACTCGCTGGCGCTGGGGCAGCCGGCATTGTGGCTCCCGCGACTGACACCATCGCCGTCCAAAACGGGGAAGAGAAGTCCGGCACGACCGCCGAATCCGGTGCTGAGGCGCTCTCCCAATCCATCCCAGATGTGCTGCCCGAATCGGTGCGCAAGGCCAAGAACCTCATGCATCGGGCTGAGGCGTTCCTGGCCATTCATGATCCGGCCTCCACGGCCCGGTTCAAGGAGGCCATCGAAACCCTGCGCTATGAGGAGGCTTTCGTTTCGCAGACCTCGCTGCTGAAGTCTCGACAGCACGCGCACAAGTCATCGGCGCATCCTTGCCCGCTGAACGAGGCGCTGGAAACAGCTCGAGCGTCGGTGGGCGAAGCGGTTGCGGAGCCAAGTACGCAACCAGAAGCATCGGAGCGCGGTTCTGCGACCGATCTGCCTGATCTGCCCAATTTGCCCAATTTGCGCGACCGCTTCATCGCATCGTTGCCGTTCACACTGACAGCCGGGCAGAGTCAGGTGGTGGACGACATCGCGTCCGATCTTGAACGTGACTGGCCCATGCAGCGTCTGTTGCAGGGCGAAGTCGGCTCCGGCAAAACCGTAGTGGCGCTCGCGGCCATGCTGCAGGCGGTCGGCGCCGGCTATCAGGCGGTGCTGGTGGCTCCCACTCAGGTGCTTGCCGAACAGCATTACGAGACCATCAGCAAGATGGTGTCGGGGTTGACCCTTGCACAGCCGGGTGCCAAGGAGACCGATGCCGCGGCCGACGTTGAGGGCGCGATGGGCGCGTCCGGTGCTTCGACGGTCTCTTCTTCCAAGGTGACTGCGGAAATTCCCGTCACCCTGCTGACCGGTGGTATGAAGCTTGCCGCCCGGCGTAAGGCGCTCGCTGCGGCCGCCAGTGGTGAGCCGGGCATTATCGTGGCCACGCACGCGGCGTTTTCCAAGACCTTCCAAGCCCCGCACTTGGCCTTGGTGGTGATCGACGAGCAACACCGGTTCGGTGTGGAACAGCGCGAAAGCCTCAACGCCAAAACCGATGACGGCACCACGCCGCATCTACTGGTGATGACCGCCACGCCCATCCCGCGCACCGCCGCCATGACTTGGTTTGGCGATCTCGATATTTCCTGGCTCACCGAATTGCCTGGCGGCCGCAAACCGATTCGTACCGTGGTGGTCAATGAGGCCGACGCCGCCACCATGGGGCGTATGTTCGCGCACATTCGCGCGCGAGTCGACGCGGGGGAGCGGGCCTATATCGTGTGCCCGCGCATTGATGCGGATGATGAGGAGAACGAAGGCGGTTCCGGCGTTTCGGCAGCAGCCGGTTCTGCCCGCGGACGCGCCGCAGCATCTGGTTCCAGTGCCCGCACAGCTGCGGGCGGCCGTGTGACGCGCGCGGCGGCCGATGCCATCGGCATCGACGACCCCTACGAAACCTTCGACGAAAATGGCGAAACCGTGGCTCGCCCGCCATTGCATGCGGTGGCCGAAATCGCCGACCGGTTGCAGAAACTTCCACAGTTCCAAGGCATTCGGTTTGCGACTCTGACCGGCCGCGACAAGGATGACGTCAAAACCCAGGTCATGGCCGATTTTGCCGGCGGCGAGACTCCGATCCTGGTGTCCACCACGGTGATCGAAGTCGGCGTGGACGTCAAGCAGGCCAGCTGCATCGTCATCTTTGATGCCGACCGATACGGCCTCTCTCAGCTGCATCAGCTGCGCGGCCGCGTGGGGCGTGGCGGCACCAACTCGTGGGCGTTCCTTATTTCCCGTGCGGAACCCGGCTCCCCGGCCGAGCAACGGCTCGAAGTGATTCACCACTCGCTCGACGGTGCCGAAATCGCCCAAGCCGACTTGGAATTCCGCGGTGCCGGCGATGTGCTCGGCGACGCCCAATCCGGCGGCAAGTCCAGCCTGAAGCTCCTGCGCGTGGTCAAGGACGCCGACATGATCGCCGACGCCCGCACCCGTGCCGGGCAGCTTCTGGCCGCCGACCCCGAACTGGCAGGTGAGGTCCAACTCGCCGGTGCCGTCCTCGACTTCACCCGAGGCAACGAAACCTTCCTGACCTCCAGCTGAGGCACCTCCAGCTGAGGCTAGGGCTGCGCCCCCGTAATCGCACGATATAGTTTTTCCGTATGCCGATCGTGAGGAAATCACGGTCGGGAAGCCCTCGAATGTGCTTCAGTGGAGGCAAGACCATTCGTACATGAGGTACTCGAAGTGCATATATCATTGGTGCGCTTCGAGCACCCCATTGTTGTTCATGATTGGTATGCGCAGATGAACCTGTACAGTGAAAGCTATGCGTGTAATTTCTGGACGATTCAAGGGTGTGGCGCTTGCTACGCCGAAAACGGGTACCCGGCCTACCACGGATCGCACCAAAGAGGCGATTTTCTCGCACCTCGACTCATGGGGAGTGCTGGATGATGCCCGTGTACTGGACCTGTTCGCCGGTACTGGTGCGTTGGGCATCGAAGCGCTGAGCCGTGGCGCGCGAGAACTCGTGGCCGTGGAAAGTTCCCGGCCTGCGGCGGCGCTGATTACCAAGACCTTGGCGCAGCTACAGAAGAATCGTTCGTGGGATGCTTCGCTCAAGGCCCGTGTGCTGGTCAAAAAAGCCGAGCAAGTGGCTGGCGGCTTCGGCGAACCATTCGACGTGATATTCATCGACCCGCCCTATGCCTATGAGACCGCTGAATGCAATCAGCTACTGTCCGATCTGGCGGCGGGCAGCGCCATCAACGAGAACACGGTGATCATGCTCGAACGCTCGGTACGCTCGGATGATCCCACTGCCCCCGGAGGCTGGCAAATCACCGAAAGCCGCAACTACGGCGAAACCGCCGTCTTCTACATCGAATCCGCGGATGACGACTCGGATATAGAGCGTTCCGACGATTCCGCCGCGTAGTGAATCTCCCACCGTGTGGTGAATTAATCGGCGAGCCAGCGCGGATGGGCGGCGGAGACCTCCCAGCCCAAGGCCATCAGGGTCTTGCGATCGGCCTTATCCAGCGCCTTGCAATCCAGTGCCGCGATAAGGTCTGGCCGAATCTCGGCGGTGCGGGCCAGCGCTTCGTCGCGGCGAAAACGGTCCACCTTGCCGTGGTCGCCGGACAACAGCACATCCGGCACCGCGATACCGCGCCACACGGCCGGCTTGGTGTACTGGCGATGTTCAAGCAGTGCGCCCTCGCCGGTGTAGGATTCCTCAACAATCGAATCTGGGTTGCCCATGAATCCGGGCATCAGGCGGGTGATGGCCTCAAGCATCACCGATACCGCTACTTCGCCGCCGTTCAGCACATAGTCGCCGATCGAATATTCGCGTACGTCGACGCCTTGGGCGCGGTAGTAGTCCGGGATGCGCGCATCGTAGCCCTCATACCGGCCGCAGCCGAACAGCAGATGGTCGGCATGGCTGAGCTCGGTGGCGTCGCGCTGGGTGAACAACGGGGCCGATGGGTTCGGGAAGATGAGCACCGGTGCGCCGGATGGGGCGGGGGAGCCGGACGGCTGCGAGAATCCCAGCAGTTCGTCCAGACATTCGCTCCACACTTCGGGCTTCATCACCATGCCGGCCCCGCCGCCGACTGGCGTATCATCCACCGAATGATGCACATCGTGGGTCCAGTCGCGCAGGTTGTGCGCCTTGATCTCCAACAATCCCTTGGCCTGGGCTTTGCCCATCAGGCTGAGGTTCATCACCTCAAAGTATTCGGGGAACACGCTCACGATATCGATCTTCATATCATCCAGCCTAACGGTAGCCCCTCCCGCATTACACAGCCACCACTACACTATTGCGGTGATGAATACGACGATGAACCTCCCCACCCGCAAAAAGCCCGAAGTGTTGTCCCCGGCCGGCAACCTGAGGGGCCTGAAAACCGCGGTCGATTATGGTGCCGACGCCGTCTACTGCGGCGGCAAAGCCTTCGGCATGCGATCGGCCCCCAAAAACCTTAGCCTTGAGGATTTCGAGGAAGGATCGCGCTACGCCCATGAACGCGGCGCTCGCGTGTACGTGACCTGCAACGTGCTGCCGCGCAACAACGAGATCGAAGCCATGCGCGAGTACGTCGGCCAGCTCAAAGACACCGGCGTGGACGCGCTGATCGTCTCCGATATTGGCGTGATGATGATGGCCCGTCAGGTGGCTCCGAATCTGGAACTGCACGTCTCCACCCAGGCCGGCGTGACTAATTATCAGGCTGCGAACGCCTTCTACGAGCTTGGTGCTCGCCGTGTGGTGTTGGCCCGCGAGATGGACTTGCAGGCCGTGCGTGATATTCGCGCCAACATTCCCGATGACCTCGACATCGAATGCTTCGTCCACGGTGCTATGTGCATGGCCTTCTCCGGCCGCTGCCTGTTCTCCAACTATCTGACCGGCCGCGATGGCAATCACGGCGAATGCGCCCAGCCATGCCGCTGGAAGTATTCGATTGTGGAAGAGAAGCGCCCCGGCCAGTACTTCCCGATCGAGCAGACCGAGAACGGCGCCTATCTGTTCAATTCGCAGGACATGAATATGCTGGGGCACTTGGATGATTTGATTGACTCCGGTGCCACCAGCCTCAAAATCGAAGGCCGCGCGAAAAGCGCCTACTATATCGCCGCCATGACCAACGCCTACAAAACCGCGGTTAATGAATACATGATTCAACGCGGTTCTGAAGACGCTGATGGCAATGTTTTGAAGCCTTTCCATGACCGTGTGATTCGCCCGGGCGACCCCGATTTTGGCCAAGGAACCGAAGATCAAGTGATAAGCAATGCCGATGCCGCGTTCGCCGGTGTGGCCGATGAGGGATATGACCGTGGCTCTGATACTGCGGTTGCCGATTCGGTCACCGGCTCGGTTGCCGCAGAACGTGACCGCGTGACGGTTGCTGATGCCGTCGACTCAACTACCTCTGGTACGCCGGCCGGCACCGCCGTCGAACCCGACGGCATGAGCTCCCACGCCCGCTCCACGCGCCGCAAGTCCAACACCGCGGTCGAACAGATTGAGACCGATTGGAAACATGCGGCCGTTCGCCCGGCCCCACACGTCGAACTGCCCGAATGGCTGCTCGAGGAAACCGACAAGGTGGCCCACCGCGACTACTCCACCGGCTTCTATTACCCGGAGCACAAGGTCACACAGAACACCGACCGCTCCGCCTACTTCCGCTCATGGCTGGTAGTGGGCGAAGTGCTGAGCTGGAGCGCGGACGAAGACGGACGTGTCACGCTGATGAGCCGTAACAAGATTGAGCCCGGTCAACAGGTCGAATTCCTGCTGCCTGGCGAGAGACCATTGGTCTTTACCGTGCCGGAAACCGGCCTGCGCGATGCCGATGGCGCGCCAGTACCCGCCATCAATAATCCGGCGCACGTGTTCTCGATGCCCTGCCCGCACCAGGTGCCCATCAACGCCGCCATCCGCTCGCGCACCAAAAAGCCCACCCTCAAAGCCGAATAACCTACCACTCCGCCCCCGCTGACTGGGGGTGGTCATGGGAATCATGAACACCGCCCGCACCCAAGAAAGAATGCCTTATGCCTGAATACAGCGAAGAAATCCTCGATTCCAACAGCATCAGCTCTACCGATAAAGCCGGTCGCCCTATTCCGGTGACCATCCCCATCGCACTGGCCCCCGGCATCAAGGTGGTGTACACCACGCGACTGGGCGGCCTGAGCACCGGCGATTACGGCAACCTGAACCTCGGCGGCAAGTCCGGCGACGAACCTGAGGCCGTGCTGTCGAACCGCATCGCACTCGCCGAAGCGGTGCAAGCCCGCCTATCGCTGGTCTCCCAAGTACATTCCGGCGTGGCTGTGGACGTGGACGACTCGTTCGTCATCAACGCCCCCTTCGGCTTCGACGTGTCCGGCACACATGGTGAGACTGACACTCCGCACGTCATCGAGGCGGACGGCCAGGTCACCGCACAATCCGGCATCGCCCTAGGCATGTTCGCGGCCGACTGCCTGCCGGTGCTGCTGGGCGACCCGGTCACCGGTATCATCGGTGCGGCCCACTGCGGCCGTCGTGGTCTGGAGCGTGGTGTGATCGGCGCCACGGTAGACCTGATGAAGAGCAAGGGTGCCGATCCGGCGAACATCGTGGCCACACTCGGCCCGCGCATCTGCGGCGACTGCTATGAAGTGGGCGACGAGATCGCCGACCAGTTCATCAAGCGCTTCCCGCTGACCAAGACGAAGACCCGTTTCGGCGGTGCCGGCATCGACATCGCCGAAGCCGCGATGATCGACCTCGCTTTCGCCGGTGTACATCAGGTGGTCGATTCGATGCCGCGCGTGCACGCCGCCACCCAGTACCTTGAGGAAGACCCGGAACTCGCCGAACTGTGCCGTACGGACGGCGAAGGCCCGGCCGAGCTCGCGGAGCGCATCGACAACATCAGCCACAGCATGTGCACGCTCGAAAACCCACTGTGGTACTCGCACCGCCGCGCCGCGCTCGCCAACAAAACACACGAAGGCCGCCTCCTCGCCCTCATCGTGCGTGACTAAACGGAGAATGCGGGCACATTCCGTGGAGAAGATGTGATGCAGTTCACGGACGGCCAGCCCTCACCCTACGGTGGTGCCTATGACTGAGAGAGATTTCGATACCCCCGTCGAGACGCCTACCGTCCAGCCGGCCCCCGCTCAGGGCGCCAAACCGGCGCAAACCGTGCCGGTGGTGGCCGTGGTGCTGGCCGCTGGCTTCGGTACGCGCTTCGACCCCGACAATCCCAAGCAGCTTGTCTCCGTGGGCGGCAAGCCCATCGTGTGCTGGAGCATTGATGCCTTTGAACATTGCGATCGCGTCAGCGACATCGTGGTGGTGGTCAATCCCAAGGTGCGCGGTGAAGTGGAAACGTTGGTTGGCGAGATGGGCTACACCAAGGTCCGCGTCATCATTGACGGCGGTGACGAGCGTGTGGACAGTACCGCCGCCGCGCTCGACATGCTGGCTACGGCTGGCATTCCGGACGATGCCAAGATTCTGATCCATGACGCCGTCCGTCCGTTCGTGAAACAGTCCGCCATCGACGGTTCGATTGATGCGCTCGACCAGTTCACGGCCGCGACCGTGGCCTACGCCTCAACCGACACCGTGCTGTTGACCGAGGATCTGGGCGATTTGAAAGTGGTCAAGTCGGTGCCGGACCGCCCGAACACCTTCCGCGCGCAGACCCCGCAATCCTTCCGCTTCGCGACGATTCGTCACGCTTACGATCTGGCTGCCGCCGACCCGGACTTCCATCCCACCGACGACACGCGCGTAGTGGTCGATTATCTGCCTGATGAACCCGTCGCCATTGTCTCCGGTGCGGAAACCAACCTGAAGATCACCACGCTGGAGGATATTCCCACAGCTGAGCGTATCGCCGAGGAGATTCTCGGTCGTGATCCCAAGGAAGAGGCCCGCGCTCGCATGCACGCCCTGCTGGCCCAAGCGGCCGGCCAGATGCATCGCTAGACTGGCATTATGCGTGAACTCAATGTTGTGATCTCCGGCTTCGACCACTATGACGGCGTGGAGGTCAATCCCGCCGTCGAAGTGCCCAAGGCCATCGCCGAGCAGGGACTGGGCGTCTCCTCTGCTCCGGACGATCCGTTGGAGCAGGTCGCCGTCACCGTCCATGCCGTCAGCATCCCGGTGAGCTTCGCCAAAGCCTGGCCCACGCTGAAAGAGACGATTGAGGCCACCAAGCCCAATATCGTCATCGCCACCGGGCTCAAGCACGCAGCCCGAGGCGTGATGCTTGAACGATGCGCCACCAACCTGATGGACGCGATCAAGCCAGACGCGGACAACGTGATCCCACGCCGCGAACCCATCGATCCCAATGGCCCGGCCGCCTATTGGACCCGCCTGCCGTTGCGCTCGATCCTGAATGATTTCACGGACGATTCGATTCCGGCCACCTTGAGTTCGGACGCAGGTACGTTCGTATGTAATTCGCTGTTCTACAACTTGCTGAACTGGACCGCCACCCAGGAGCGGGTGCTGGGCGGATTCGTCAGCTTCCCGCCGGTCGTGCCGGCGGATTCCAGCCAGCATGGTCTGCCACTCGACCAGCAGATCGCCGCTGGCCGTGATGTGGTGCGCGAAGCCGTGCGCTACTATCTCAAGCCCTCCAGCTCCGACATCCTCATCGCCTAGCACGCTGTGCGCCACGCCGGAATAGAACATGGTTCGCACGCATTGTAACGATTGCGCGTCGCTCAACGCTCAGCGCTAGTGCGATGCGCTACAGTGCTTCAAGGATGTGCCAAGAGCTTTATGCGTGTGCGAAAGGAATAAACAGCGATGGTGGATCGTTTCCCGGTGGTGCTGCGAGGATATGACAAGGAGAAGGTTGATGCTGCCTTCGACGCTACTCAGGAGAGTATGAAGCGTGCGCAGCAGACGTTGGCCAGCATGCGTGAGCAGATTGCGGCGGATGACGACCGTATTCTGCAACTGCAGGCCCAACTTCAGGAAGAGAAGAACAAGAAGCCGGAAGGCAACAGCTTCGCTTCCTTGGGAGCGAACGCCCAGCAGATGCTTGCCTCCGCCGAACAGACGAGTACCGAACTGCTGGAACGCGCCAAGCAGGACGCGTCCTCCATCCGTACCACGGCTCAGGCTCAGGCCGAAACACTGATCAACAACGCCAAGCTGGATGCCCAGCATATTGTTGACGACGCCAATGCCAAGGCCGCCTCGATTCTGACGAACGCCAACAATCAGGCCGAATCAGTGACCACCTCCGCCAACGAGGACGCCGCACAACTGCGCTCCGAAACCGCCAAGACCATCACCGAACAGCGTCAGACCGTCGAGCTTGAGCTCAGCAACGCGCGCGAAGAGCACACCAAGAAGATGGCTTCCGAACGCTCCACTCAAGAGCGCGAAATCGCCGACATGAAGGCGGAGGCGACCCAGCAGGTTGCCGCAATGCGCAAAAGCGCCAATGAGGAGATCACCAAGCTTAAGTCCGATTCCAACGATCAGATTGAGGCGGCGCTCGCCGAGGCCAACAAGAAGCTCGCCGACGTGCGCGAGCAAGTGTCCAAGATGATGACCGAAGCCCAGCGCAAGGCCAGCGAAATCATTGATGCGGCCAAGACCAAGGGTCAGGAAATCACTGATGAGGCCGAGGTCAAGCGCACCAGCACGATGAGCCAGGTCAACGCCGAAGTCGAGCAGATCCGTCACGACATCGCCGCTCAGCAGGATGAGGCCACGAAGAAGGTCAACGAACTCCTGCAGCACCTCGAAGAGCGTCGTGTGGCGGCCAAGCGGGAAGCCGATGAGTTGGTCGGCCAGGCCAAGAACACTCGCGACCAAGCCGATTCATATGCCGCGGCCAAGCGCGAGGAGGCGGACATCCAGGCCGCCGCAATCGTGCATAAGGCGGGCGAGGAAGCCGATGCGCAGATCGAGGAGCGTCGTGCCGCCGCCCAAAGCGAGCTTGACGGTCTGTCCAAGCGCATCGCCGATCTGCAGGAACGCGAGTCCGTCATCACCCAGCGTGTTTCGGAACTGCGTTCTATGTTCTCGCAGGCGTTCTCCGGATTCGCTTTCGGCGGTAATGCGGCGGCCTCTGGCCAGGATCAGGAAGCCGCTGCCGTGGCGGCATTGCCGGTGGTTGCGCCCGTCCCGGAAGTCAAGCCTGTACACAACGAGGCCGATGATCAGCCGGGTGAGTTGAGTGGAAACGAGTCGGCTGCCGACGATCACAATGAGACAGATGCGGCACCGGCTGATTCGGCTGATTCGGCTGATTCGGCTGATTCGGCTGCGCAGAATGAGCAGTCCGAATCGTCTGAGCCGTCCGAGCACCAGACACAGGGCGAACCGGAGGCCCCGACTCAGGAGAATCCGGCCGTATCTGAGCAGAACGGCGAATGACAGGCCTTCGATTAGACTACTAGCGGTAAGAATTACGGCACCTGCGCTTTCGAGCCAGGTGCCGTATTCGTTTGAATCTGCGCCACAAGCGCACCATCACAGAAGGAGTATGACATGAGTGAATTGACCCC
>ERZ772851.3145-NODE-3145-length-11060-cov-4.606906_pt1 | contig 11060 bp, 9 predicted proteins | sample MGYA00512137_ERZ772851 | MGnify/ENA primary metagenome ERZ772851 (study PRJEB29015, sample SAMEA2737663) | human gut metagenome | biome: human gut; feature: human-associated habitat; material: faeces | place: China | collected 2012 ... | reverse complement strand
GGCATGCAGCCCTCCGGTTATCGCCAGAGAATGCACATGGGAGGAGCGGGAAATGACCAGTAGGCCAAACGTCCGGCGCATACGAAACTATTCATTTGGAAGGGTTTTCTTCCGTAACTTACGCATGCTTATCAGCCTTGCGATTATCCCCTTGTTTTTGGTGGTTATTTTAGCTACCAACTTTCAGCATACTGCAGTGGAAAAAGAAGTTCTCCTTTATAATTCCCGTACGGGTTCATTACTGCAAAATTCAATTAATCAGCTGATCGACAGCTGCTTAAAGCAGGCAAATTTTCTTCTTACTGAAAATAACATTAACCTGTTTCTTATCACTCAAAAAGACGGCTATACCTTTTACCACAACGATGTGATTTATAAGCTTATGCGGGATCAGATGCAGGCTAACAGCAACCTGCAAAGTATTTACATTTATTCGGACATCAACGGAAAATTTGTCTCGAATTACGGTGAAACCTCATTAAGCGGCTTTTTTGACACCGGGTGGCTGAATTACTACCGTGATTATAAAGGGGGCAACAGTTTTTTCTATGTTTTCCGCGACGGCACCAACAGCTATTTGCAGCCAGTCCGCTTGCTAAGCCTTTATAAAATATTGGAGCATGGCAGCGGACGGCTTGGTGTTGTGGTGTATAATATTAACTTTACTGAGTTTTCACGGGAGCTTTCTCAGTATCACGGGGATTATGACGCCGGCCTGTGCCTGTGTACGGAGGATGGCACGGTTGTAGAAAATATTTGGGGCGATACCGCCGGCCAGTGCTTGGCTCTTGGGGAATCCCCCAACGAGAATGGCTATTGGGAAAGCGGAGACACTATTGTGTACCGATTTCCAGTCAATTACACTGATCTCTATCTGTATTCCACGCTTTCCCGAAGTGCCGTGCAGCAGCGTCTGCAATCTCCGCTGAATATGACAATACTGCTGATTATGGGAGTTTTTCTCTTGGTATTTGCACTTACCGTATTTATTTCCATACGGCTGCACCTTCCTTTTAAAAAAATATTAAAAGAATTGGATACTCCCGCCTGGCTGATGTCGAACCGAGTAGCCATCAGCCGTGATGAAGAAGCGTTTATTTTAGATTCCATCCGCAAAATGTCTCTGAAAAATGAGCAAATCACGGAAGAACTGTCCCAACGCGTCGCCCTTCTTAAACAGGCACAGGCCGTTGCGCTGCAAAGCCAAATCAATCCTCATTTTTTGCACAATACGCTGGACAGCATCAGTTGGACTGCCATCCGGCTGACCGGCGGAAAAAACAAAGCCTCTGTTATGCTCACAAAGCTGGCGCAAATTCTTAGATATTCCCTCGACGATGTCGACACGCTGGTGCCGCTTCGCAAAGAATTAGAAAACACCCGCATTTATTTAGAGCTTCAGGAACTCCGATATAACAACTGCTTTTGTGTGGAGTGGGACATTGAAGAAACAATTTTAGATATTCACGTCATCAAAATTATCCTGCAGCCCATTGTTGAAAATGCTATCCAGCATGGTATTAAACCGCTTGGAAAGGATGGCCTTATCCATATCAGTGCAAAACCGCAAGGCAGCTTTTTGCAAATTTCTATCCGGGACAATGGGGTCGGCATTCCAGCCGAACGCCTTTCCGCAATTCAAAACGCGCTTCAATCTGATATGATTAAGCAAAATGAAGGCATTGGTATCGTAAATGTTCACCAGCGAATCCAGCTGTTTTATGGAAAGGAGTACGGCGTCAGTATTTCTTCAGAAAATGGAACCTGCGTCACAATGAATCTGCCGCTCTTGAAGGGGTCTATTCCCCAACAGTAATGTCTGATTTCTTAAAACACTTTGCACATGCAGTAAGGCGGCAGAATAAAATCTGCCGCCTTGTATGTTAGCCTTATCGCTTTATTTATCTTATGCCCGCTGTTTTCCAAAAAACTGTGTTTCGGAGATTTAAATTCGTTTAATAAATTTATTTCTTCCATTGAATTTGAAATATTACGAAATGAAATACAAGATAAGTTGGATCTTGTTAATCGCAACAAATGTATAATAACTCGTAACCAATTTGATGCTTTTGATATTCTTGAGCGTATAAAAGAGAAATGAAAGGCAAAAACATTGGCTATAGCCAGACAGTAAATACTTTACCGTCATTTTTTCATTTACGTTTTAAGAACAATGGATCCTTCCCGGTCAAAATTTGAAGATCCTCAAGAAAATCTTAACCTGGGTCTTGAAGCTTCAGAGTATATTCATAATAACTACCTATCGAGAAATCACTTTACAAAGTGTGGCGGATTATTTAAATATCAGCCCTAGACATGTAAACAGGTTTTTTTACGAAATGTTCGGCACTACATTCTCAAAAGCATTGACGCTTTTACGTTTCAGCTATGCAAAAAAATATTCGTGCACGCCTGGACGGACCATCAAAAATCATTTCTCTGCCGGTGTCTAAAAAATGAAAAAACCGCTTCCCTATTTTTATGAAGTGACCCCAAAAAGTTAGACAATAATTTTAGCTAAAAACTGTTTAAGCAGCCGAAAGGGCTTGTTGTCTGTGAATCGCAGGCGGCAAGCCTTTTAATTTTGCCTTGATTCGTCTGTTATTGTAGTAATCCAAATATTCAATTAGTTCTTGTCTGAAGTGTTCCATAGACTTAAATTCTTGCAGGTAGAACAGCTCGCTTTTCAACAGGCCAAAGAAGTTTTCAATCACTGCATTGTCCAGACAGTTTCCCTTGCGGCTCATGCTCTGCTGGACACCCTTGTTTTTGAGGATTTGTTGGTATTGCTTGTGCTGGTACTGCCAGCCTTGGTCTGAGTGAAGAATCAAATTGGTGCCATCAGGAATTTGTTCAAATGCTTTGTCCAGCATAGAGGTCACCATACTCAAAACAGGCCTGTCTGAGATAGTATAGCTGACCAGATCACTACTATACAAATCAAGAATGGGCGAAAGATACAGTTTATCTCCAAACAGGCTGAACTCGGTTACATCCGTGACCCACTTCTGATTTGGCTTGTCAGCATAAAAGTTCCGTTGCAGAAGATTGGGAGCAATCGTTCCAACTTCGCCTTTGTAAGAACGATATTTCTTCATTCGGACACGGCAAACAAGTCCCAGCTGTTTCATTAAACGCTGAACGGTCTTGTGATTCAGATGAATTTTTCGGTTCCGTAGTTCCTCGGTAATGCGGCGATATCCATATCTACCCTTGTTCTCGTGGTAAATAGCGGTAATTTCTGCTTTTGCTGTCTCATATTTGTCAGCACGCTTCATTTGCTTTAGGTGGTAATAGAATGATGCACGGGGCAGCTGAGCGATTTCAAGCAAAAGGGACAATGCAAATTCTCGCCTTAGATTTTGGACTACCAGCGTTTTTTCTGCTGGCGTCGCTCTCGCTCCAAAACCAAGGCTTGCAAATTTTTTAGGTAGGCTACCTCTGCACGCAACCGCTGATTTTCTGCAATGAGATCTTCTTCGGTCGATTGGGGAAGCTTGCGTGGGCGGCCAGTGATCTTGCGTCCTCGCCGCTCAACAGCCAATCCTTCCGGACCTTCCTCCAAGTAGATTCGCTCCCAATTTCTCACACGGTCTTCTCCTGCAATATCAAAACGAAGTCTCGTTTCCTTATAACTTAGTCCCTCCTCTCGCATGGTCTCCACCACGATCTTTTTGAATTCTGGTGTATATCGTTTGTTCCCTATTCCTTTGGTCATAAAATCACCCCACTTGTTATTCAGTATATCATACTGTCTAACAAATAGGGTGCAGTTCACTGCTCAGGAAGGCGGTTTTTTCATTTTTTAGACACCGGCAGAGAAATGATTTTCGATTGTCCGTCCGGGCTGTCCTGGAATTTGACAGGGGAAGGAGGCGCTGGGGGTCGACCTGCAGCCGGGACGGAAGAAACGATTAAGCAGCCATCCTTTTCTTCAATAGAAACAGACATTTTCCCTTTTTCCCAATTTAAGCGGTGGAGAAGTTCAGCGGGGAGAACAATTCTGCCTAATCCGTCAATCGCGCGAAAATACCGCGCAGCCATTACCTCCAGAAGATTAAATTTTCAATTCCCGTCTGGTTTGTTCCAGCGGTTCCTAGATAGATTGTAAACCCGGATTCACCGGGCCAGTTTAACAGCCTAAAGGTACATGGGAGAAGTGCGCCCTTTTTTAGAAGCGCCCCGGCAAAGCAGCCGGGGCGCTTTTTCCATTTTCCCCCTCTCGCCTCCCCCTCTCTCACACTCTCTCCCCTACACACTCTCCCCCAGGATTTTACCGGCTGGGAAAGAACAAAGCCCTTACATCAGGAAGTTTTTTCTAGTTTCCCACCGGAAAAATAAGTTTTCAACAGAGCAAGCGAAAGGATGAGGAAAACAGGAACATTGGAGTCGATCATGGGTACTACGCAGTCAAAACCCGGCATTTTTCCTTCCCAGCCGGTATCACAGCTTACCGGTACGAACCATATACCCTGCAAAACACGCTGGAATACCAGGGAAAGTATTATGTGTGCGGAACCGGCAGGCAGCCGATTCTGAGAAACAAAATGGAAAACGACAATTATTACCTTTTGACCTTAGCAGCCATCGCAAAAGAAATCCAGCAGCGCGGAGAAAAAAGAGAATGTGCCGTGAACCTTGGCGCGGGTCTGCCCTTGGCCGGATTCGGACGGGAAAAGAAAGCGTTCCGGGAATATCTGCTCCGTTCTTCCCAGCCGGTAAACTTCAAGTTTGAAGGAATCTCCTATCAGGTGACCATTCAGGACGTCAGACTTTTTCCACAGGGCTGCTCCGCCATTGCCGTTCACCCAGAATTAATACGGGGAGAACCCTCTGTGCTCCTTATGGACGTCGGAGGCTGGACCGTGGACCTCATGCGGCTGGACAATGGAATCCCCAACGCCTCCACCTGCCGAAGCCTGGAACTAGGCATGATCCGATGCATCGATGAAGCGAAGGAACAGGTCCGCCGGGAAACAGGCTTGTCCGTTACCGACGCCCAGGTGGAACGTGAATCTATCAGCGGCAATGTTACCAAAGGCATTCGAATGGGTTACGAAAACGGGCGGTTTAGTTTCCGATACACAAACTGCCTGGGGTACCGAAAAGGAGAGGATGGAAAGCCTGAAATTCACCCGGAAGAAGCCAAGACCATCCGAATGATTTTTGAGAACTTTCTCAATGGGAGCAGTATGGATGATATCAAACAATGCTTAGAAAGCAGAGGAATCCTTAATCCAACCGGACGAAAAGAATGGAACAAGCAAGGCATTATACGAATCCTGAAAAACGAGAAATACATGGGAGACGTACTGCTGCAGAAAACCTATACCACAAACCTGTTCGAAGGAAAACATAAGAAAAACAATGGAGAAGTTACCCAATACTATATCAAGAATCACCATCCGGCTATTGTCTCAAGGGAAATGTTCCAGTTAGCGCAGGAAGAACTGGCCAGGCGAAACAGCAAGAAACCGGCCGCACAGAAAAAGGCCAAGACGAACCGCGGACGGTTCACCAGCAAATACCCCCTATCGGAAAGACTGGTTTGCGGAAGCTGCGGCTGTTATTACCGGAGAGTCACCTGGGATATTCACGGAAGGAAACAGGTGGTCTGGCGGTGTATTAACCGGGTGGAATTTGGAAAACGATACTGCGGAGATTCCCCGAGTATCGCGGAAGAAGCTCTGCATCAAGCGATATTGGAAGCGATCCGATCCTTGGTTCAGAACCATCAGAAAGATATAGAAGCCAATCTGGAAAACGCTCTGCTGGATAGTTTCTCAGATAATTTGGATGAACTTCCCCCGGAAGCAGTCAAAAACAAACTGAAAAAATTGGAACAGGAATTTGACCAATTACTGATTATGACCGGAGAAGGAAATGAAATTGCAGACCGAAAGCTAGAGCAGATCGGAAAGGAAATGCGGGAACTGAAAGAAAAGGATCAGGAATTGGAGCATTCAGAAGAAAGGCGAAACGCTGTCGAAGAAAAGCACAGGAAGATTCGGAAACTGATCTCCTCAGAAAATCTAAGCTTAGAAGAATACTCCGAAGCCTTAGTATATAGAATTATTGAAAGGATTACGGTTCTGTCCAAAGAGCAAATACAAATCCGTTTTGCAGGCGGATATGAAATGACACAGTCACTGCAATAAAGAGCAGGTACAGAGAAATGCTGGCAGATTTTGTCCTGCCATTGTTTCTCTGCACCTGCTCTTGGGGAACAACAACTAACGTCAATGTGTCACGCACTCCAAAGGGGATTTATCATATCTGAGCCCCTTGAATACGGGCTGCCGCAGGGAGCCGGAATCTGTTTTCATCATATACCTCACAACGCAAACCAGATCAGGGGAGAGCCAAACGGCGTTCTCATTTCCGTGGCCTTTCGGTACTGGCATGGGAGGAGAATTTATGGTTTTATGATTTTGTATGATCCGGAAATCATCTCCGGATACGCCCAACGTGACATGGCCTATATAGACCAATTCGCTGCCGCGGTACTGGCCCCAGACAATGCTTGATATAGTATCCGATTTTCTGATATATCCGCAGATCACAAAATCATCATCCTGGAGGAATTTAATCTTAACCCAGTCCTTGGTTCTGGTAGCCGGCCGGTATTTGCTGTTCTTCCGTTTTGCAACGATTCCCTCCAGGTTGTTTTGCTCCGCCAGACGATAGAAGGCGGAGCCTTTTTCTTCAATAAACCTGGACACCGCCAGGTATTGGTTTTCTCTGACAGTTTTCCCTAAAAGCTTTTTGCGTTTTGCCAAAGGCTCGTCCATGACTGGTTTCCCGTCTAAATATAGAATATCGAAAGCGGTAAAACAGGCCGGAGAACTGGAGGCTGCCAGCCGTATTTTGAATTGATTTGACAGCAGGCTTCTGCGCTGAACCTCGAAAAAATTCGGCTTTCCATCTTTAATGACAGCCAATTCTCCATCTAAAATACAATTCTTTTTTACTTGCCTGTGAAGCTGTGACAATTCGGGGAACTTCGGAAGCAGTCTCATGTTTCTTTTGTTTCTTAGCTCAGTGCCATCCTTACTTAAATAGGCCAGACAGCGTTCGCCATCCAATTTTAGTTCAAAGAGATAGTCAGGATCATCAAAGGGCCCGGAATCGGCGCCGATCAGCATAGGCTTTAAGTTTTTGTTTTCCCAAATATCCATTAGGAAGCGCCTTTCACTTTTTTACTTCGCCCGCCGCGTTTAGGTTTGTTGGAGCCTGCCTGCTCAATGCTGGCTTTCAAAGCTTCCATCAGATCAATTACGTTGCCCTGCTCCTCCTGCTTGGCGGAAACAATCTCCTTGCCGGCGATCTTCTGCTCGATCAAAGCCTTCAGCCGTTCCTGATATTCGTCTTTATATAGCTCAGGCTGGAATTCTTGATTCATGGAATTAATGAGAGTTTTAGCCATAGCAAGCTCTGCCTCGCTTACTGCAGGATGGGAATACTCTTTAGGAAGCTCTTTGATTTCGTCAGCGTAAAACAGGGTTTCTATCAGGATACCGTCATCGGTAGGAATGACAGCAAGAAGCGTTTCCTTTTGCCCCATTACGGTTTTCGCAACCGCGATTTTGTTCTCCTGCTTCATGGCCTGCCTCAGAAGCTCAAAGGCCTTATCGCCGCCGGTTTCCGGCACTGCATGGTAGGTTTTATCGTAATAAATGGGACGGATCGAGCTTAAATCAGTAAAATGCAGAATTTGAATAGACCGGTCCTTTTCCGTTTTGATCTTTTCAAAATCATCATCGGTAACAATCACATATTTGTCCTTGTCATATTCAAAGCCCTTAACAATATCTTTGTTTGTAATTTCCTTGCCGCAGCCAGCGCAGGTTTTCTTATAGCGTACCCGGCTAAGATCTTCCTTGCACAGTTGGTTAAAATGAATATCGTTGTCCTGGGTAGCCGTGTATAAGGCGATGGGGATATGAACCAGACCGAAAGAAATAGCTCCTTTGTGGGATGCAGCCATTTGATACACCTCGTTTGTTTTTTAGTTAGGTTTTCCGAGAATGTTGGGATTATGTTTTTTCGGCAGAGGATACAAAGGGTGATACCGGTCGGTTTTCGGTGCATATAGAATGAGCCCGTGGTCAAGATGTCTCCCATTTTTATTATAAGGCTCGGAGATAAGCTCCTCCTAATCTTCTAACAAAAAAACACCCGCCTTTGAGAATAGATTACCCAAAGGCAGGTACTTTAAAGAAACAGGAAAATATTACCGCTTCACAAAACGGAACACACGTTCTATAATTAAGGATAAAGGGAACGTGTGTTTGTTTTTTGTGAGGCTTTTTTATGGAAAGAATCATTTTACACAGCGACTGCAACAGCTTCTACGCTTCTGTGGAATGCCTGCATCATCCGGAAATCAGAGAGAAACCAGTGGCGGTAGGCGGAGATATCGAGCAACGGCACGGCATTATTTTGGCGAAAAACCAGCTTGCCAAACAATTTCATGTTTCTACCGGAGAAGCCATTTGGCGGGCAAAACAGAAGTGTCCGGAGCTAATCGTTCTGCCGCCGAATTTTCCGTTGTATCTGCGGTTTTCCCGGTTGGCAAGAGACATTTATCTTGATTACAGTAACCGGGTGGAGCCATTCGGCTTAGACGAGGCGTGGCTGGATATTACCAGCAGTGAAAATCAAAAGGATAAGGGAGAAAGGACGGCCCATGAAATCCGGAAAAGAATCCGGGAAGAATTGGGAATTACCGTGAGTATTGGTGTAAGCTACAATAAAATTTTTGCGAAGCTTGGCAGCGATTATCGAAAACCAGATGCTGTGACCATGATTACCAAAGAGAATTACCGTCAGATTGCCTGGCCGCTGCCAGTGTCCGATTTGCTATATGTGGGGCCGGCCACCAAACGAAAATTGAATGGATTCGGCGTTCATACCATAGGGGAACTTGCTCAAACGCCAGTTGAAATCCTCCGTTCCAAGTTTGGAAAAATCGGGGACATACTGTGGTGCTTCTCCAACGGGCTGGACAGCTCTCCAGTAGCGGATTTCCAGAATCAGCCTGTTGTTAAGAGCATCGGCAACAGCACCACAGCGCCCAGGGATTTGGAGAGGGATGAGGACGTGAAAATTATCCTCTATGTTTTGGCGGACAGCGTAGCCCGACGGCTGAGGGAACAGGGGCTCAAAGGGCGAACGATCCACATTTCTATACGGGACAACAGTCTTTTTAGCTTTACCCGGCATAAAACGCTGGGGTTTTATACCAATCTTACTGGGGAAATCGCCGGGGAGGCGCTCTCCTTATTTCGTGAGCATTACCGATGGAAACGGCCGGTTCGCAGCGTAGGAATCAGCGTATCGGACTTGGCGGCGGATACGATTTACAGTCAAACCAGTCTGTTTTGCGATGAGGTAAAACGGGAAAAGGTGGAGCGTTTGGACAAGGCGCTTGACCGCTTAAAGGCACGGTTTGGAACTTTCGCGGTACAGCCGGCGGTTTTGCTGAAAGACCGAAAGCTTTCCGGCTTCGATCCAAAGAACGATCACATAATCCATCCGGTGGGGTATTTTTAAAAAATGGGACTTTTTTATCAAAATGCTTTTAGAAGGGGGAATGATTGAAAATGTCCTGTAAAAAATATGTGGAAGTGACAGCAAAGTTTGATGTGGACGGCACTGTCTTTCCTCTTGAAATCCAATGGGAGGACGGCGCCAAATTTGAGATTGACCGGATTCTAGACGTCCGCCGGGCGGCAAGCCTCAAGGCGGGCGGAACGGGAATCCGGTATACCTGCCGGATTCGAGGCAGGGAAAAATATTTGTGGCTGGAAGAAACCCGGTGGTTTATAGAAGCCAAGGAGTCAGATTAAAAATAGAACAGCAAGTAATGAAGTTTCAAAATCGATTGAAATAGGAGGAATTTACGATGTGCGGACGATATACCTTGTTTACTGATAAAGAATATCAGGATATCCGCAAGATAATTCGAGCTGTGCAGGAAAAGGGCCATGAGGTGAAAACCGGGGAGATTTATCCGACAAATCCGGCGCCTATCTTGGTGTGGGAGGGGAAAGAGACCGTTCCCCAGGCGGTAAAGTGGGGATGGCCGAAATTCCAAGGAAGCGGCGTTTTGATCAACGCCCGTGCGGAAACAGCGGAGGAAAAGAACCTCTTTCGCAAATCAGTGTATACGCGCCGGTGCGTGGTGCCAACCACCGGCTTTTATGAATGGGATCAGGAAAAAGTCAAATACCGGTTTATTCTTCCTCATGCCAGTACCTTATATTTAGCTGGACTTTACAATGAATTCCAGGGAGAAAGACGTTTTTTGATTTTAACCACGGAGGCCAATGCATCGGTTTCCTTTATCCACAGCCGTATGCCGGTGATTGTCTTTCGGGAAATGATCGATACTTGGCTGGAGGACACAGAAAAAGCGGTGCACATGCTTCACTGGCAGCAGCCAGAACTTCATATTGCTACACAATAAAGTATGCCCTTCCATCCTTTAGGAAGGGCATACTTTATAAATAAATAGACCATTGGTGTAAGTTAAAAAAGTCCTTAAGAATTCAATACGCTATATGGAATTTTTATTTTTTTGCGGATATGCTTTCTGTTTCCTGAGCCGTTTAATAAAAGAAATGATTAGTTTCTTATCTTCGTTATCAAGTGTTAAAAGATCATCAAGATTTAAGTTTAAGTTATTTACTTCCAAGCCTTTTTCAATCGTTTCCCATTTAGATGATATCCGTGTGCGGCCTCCTAAATAATCCATATTGACATCAAAATATTCTGCCAGCTTAATTATTATCAGTAGATTAGGAAATTGACTGCCAGTTTCGTAATTGGAAATGGTCTTAGAAGTGACTCCTAAAATGTCGGCCAAATCTTTCTGGGTGATTTTATGATCTTTTCTCAATTCCTGTAAGATTGCGCCAAATAAATTTTTCAAGTCAAATTCTCCCCAATTGTCTCTATTTTATATAATGGTATCATTTAGTCGTGAAAACTCTCTGAAAATGGAAATATATTAGTAAAAAGAAAAATAAAACTTCAAAAATTAGAAAAAATTTTAT
>ERZ772851.3144-NODE-3144-length-11067-cov-3.150200_pt1 | contig 11067 bp, 9 predicted proteins | sample MGYA00512137_ERZ772851 | MGnify/ENA primary metagenome ERZ772851 (study PRJEB29015, sample SAMEA2737663) | human gut metagenome | biome: human gut; feature: human-associated habitat; material: faeces | place: China | collected 2012 ... | reverse complement strand
AAAGCGCTACGGTCGGCTCTTCGTCGGAGCCCATCGCCACTTCGAGCGAACCGCCGCCGATGTCCAGCACCAGCAGTCGGCCGGCATCCCAACCATACCAACGGCGGGCGGCCAGGAAGGTCAGGCGAGCCTCATCCGTGCCAGACAGCACAGTGACGCCCTGACCAATCAGTTCCTCGATCTTGTGAATCACTTTGTTGCCGTTCGGCGCCTCGCGCAGGGCGGAGGTGGCCATAACCAGCAGCTGGGTGATTTCGTATTCCTCGGCCAGCCGCATGCACTGGGACACGGCTTCCAGAATCGCCTCGATGCCGGACTTCTTGATTGAGCCGTCGTCCTTTAAATACTTCATCAGGCGCACTGTGGATTTGGTGCTGGCCTCGGGGTCAGGGCGAGCGCCGGGGGCGGCGTCGACGATAAGCATGTGGATAGTGTTCGAACCGATATCAAGCACACCAAGTCGCGTGGTATGCGAACGCAGATTGACCATGATTCCTATTCCTGACCTTACCTAACCCGTGATGGCCGAACAACGGGCCGACCATCGCAATCAGCCAGCCGTGCGCCACCATGGCGAGTCGTTCGGCCGGCAACCAACACCGTGAGGCCAGCCGAACATCACACAAACTCGACTACTGTACAACAATCACACCGGCTGCCGCGCCGTTCACAGCGATTCGACGAACGTTCCGAGACGTTCCAGCCCCTCGGTCAGGGCCTCACGTGAGGCGGCATAGCTCAGGCGCACATGCGTATCCGCCGTGGCCGCGCCGAAGTCGCGGCCAGGAGTCAGAGCCACATGGGCTTCATCCAGCGCGCGTTCGCAGAACGTCCAGGCATCCAGACCAGTGCGGGAGATGTCGAAGTAGGCGTAGAACGCGCCATTCGGCTCCACCTCAACCGGCAAACCGATGCGCTTGAGCCCGTCAATCACAATGCGGCGACGGGCCAGCAATTCCTGACGACGAGCTTCGCATTCCGCCAAGCTTTCCGGCGTGAAGCAGGCGAGCGCCGCATGTTGCGTGGGCGTGTGGGCGCACAGGTAGTAGTTGGTGGCCAGATCGTCAACCGCTTCCAGCACAGTGGGCTCGTCCGGCAGAATCGCCCAGCCGAGGCGCCAGCCGGTCATGCCGAAGAACTTGGAGAAGCTGTTGCATACGATGGCATCGGGGTCGCAGGCCAGTACGGACTTGACTTCGGTACCGTCCGGCTCCCGGTCAGCCAAATCAAGGTAGGTTTCGTCCACGATGCGCCATGCGCCGCGGCTGGCGGCCAACTTGCACACCTCGTCCAATACGTTGAAGTCGATGGTGGTGCCGGTGGGGTTGGACGGCGACGTGATCATTACGGCCTTGGTCTTGCTCGTCCAGTACTGGCTGCACAGGTCGGCGGTCAGGTGGAAGCGGGTGGCGGCCGAGGTCGGCACATCGATGACCCGGCCTTCAAACGACCGCACAAGTTCGCGGTTGCATGGGTAGGAGGGGTCGGCCACAATCACATCGTCACCGGGGTCCACGGTCAGCGCGGTGGCCAACAGCAGGGCGGCCGAACCGCCGGCGGTCACGCAGATACGCTTGGGGTCGATGTCAAGGTCATGACGCTCGCGGTAGAAGTCGGCGATGGCCTGACGCAGTTCAGGTAGGCCCATGGCGGCGGTGTACGGCAGGGCCCGGCCGTCGTACTGTTCGCGCATGGCGTCGCGTACGGCGGGCGGCGCGCCGAAATCGGGCTCGCCAAGGCTTAATTTGATGACGCTGGTACCTTGGGCGATCATCTTGTCTGCTTGTTCGCCGAATACCATGGCACGGAAGGGATTGGCCTCACGCGCTCGGCGGGACATGACTGGAGACGCGGCCGGAGATTGGGGCTGCTGCGCTGCTTCGTTTTCCATATTTCGGTTCTATCCGCCTCACGGGACAAGGTTTCTTCTTCTATAATCACTGTAGGTCGATTGAGTGCACCAACCCGCATTCAAGGAGGAATAATGAGTCGATTCAATGGCAAGCGCGCCGAGTTCGAGGCCAGCGGCGAAAAAATCAACGTCGCGATTCTGGGTGCGGGCCGCATAGCTCACACCATGGCCGGCACCCTGACCCAGATGGCTGAAGATTCACTGTATTCCTCATGGATTCACCCGTATGCGGTAGCGGCCCGTGATATTACGCGCGCGCAGGCTTTTGCCGACCAATGGCATTTTGACAAGGCTTATGGATCGTATGAGGAGTTGGTGGCGGACCCGGATGTGGATCTGGTGTATATCGCCACCCCGCACAGTCTGCACGCCGAACAGGCGATCCTGTGTATGAAAGCCGGCAAGAACGTGCTGGTGGAGAAGTCGTTCACCGCGAACGCCGGGCAGGCACGTGAGGCGCTGGCCGTGGCCGAGGAAACCGGCATGCTGTGCACGGAGGCCATCTGGACGCGCTACATGCCCAGCCGCAAGCTCATCAACGAAGTTATCGAGTCCGGCGAGATCGGCGAGGTGAAAGCGGCGAGCGCCAACCTGTGCTATCCGGTGTCCGGCAAGGCACGTATGACCGATCCGGCCTGTGCCGGTGGCGCGCTGCTCGATGTGGGCGTGTATCCGCTGAACTTCCTGGATATGGCGATCGGTGCCGACCATGGCCGCACGCTGGATCATTTCGATACGTCGATGGTGCCCGCCGAAACCGGTGTGGATGCGCAGAATTCCACCACGTTGTATTACAGCGACGGCACGATGGCCGTGTCCACCAGTTCGATGCTGGTTTCCTCCGACCGCGGCGGCTATGTGTGGGGCACCGAGGGTTATCTGGTGGTCACCAATATCAACAATCCCGAGTCCATCGACATCTATGACAACGCCCACAAGCCCGTGCGCAGCATTGCGGTGCCGCCGCAGTTGACCGGTTATGAGTATGAGGTGGCCGATGCGGCCAACGCGCTGCTGGACGGCAAGATCGAATGCGAGGCGATGCCGCACGCCGACACCATCCGCATCATGGAGCTGATGGATGCGATTCGTGACCGTTGGGGCCTGAAGTTCCCGTTTGAATCCTGATTTCAGCTCCCCTCCAGAGGGGAGCTGAAATTATTCCGCTGAATCTGCATCTCCTTCAACAATCTGCTCATACAGCCGTACGAGGCGTTCGTCGCGCACGGCTTTCGTTAATTCGCACTCCCATACGGTAATTACACGCCAGCCAGCGGCCTCCAGTTCGGCTCGCTGCGCGATGTCTCGATTGTGATTGCGCAGTAGTTTCGCCTGCCAGAATTCCACGTTCGATTTCGGCATCGAATGTTTGGAACATCCTTCATGCATGTGCCAGAAACAGCCGTTGACAAACACGATGGCGTGGTATTTCGGCAGTACTACATCCGGGTGTCCGGGGTAACGCTTGTCGTTCTTGCGGAATCGCAACCCCTTGCGAAACAGGTAGCTGCGTACCAGTACCTCAATTTTGGTGTCTTTGCCACGAATATGCGACATCGTGTACGAACGGGTACCCCGCTCATACTTCTCCACTGGCTGTTTCTTGCGATTCACGCACTCCAGACTACCGTGACGTTGCGGCGAGAATGAGAGCCTGAACGAACGATCACCCATCTTGTCCGTCCGCGTCTCTTATCGCGGGCAATGATCATCCGTCGGTCGAGACTGCCCGATTAGACTGAGTTCAATGGATGACATGACGATTCGTAGGGCCACGGCGGCCGATATTCCCCAGATCGACGAACTGCTGCGGCAGGTGCTCGAAGTGCATCATGCCGGCCGACCGGATCTGTTCAAAGGCGGTGTCAAGAAATACACGGACGAGGAATTGAAGGCGATTCTGGCCAACGATCAGACCCCTGTGTTCGTGGCGGTTGCGCCATCTGCCAATGACGGCACTGACGCCGAACATAACGCCGACTCCCCCGCCACCGACCAAGTGCTTGGCTACGCATTCTGCGTGTTCCAGCAGCACCTCAACAGCAATATCCTGACCGATATCAAAACCCTGTACATCGATGATCTATGCGTTGACGAGCGGTCCCGCGGCCACCATGTAGGCTCCACCTTGTATCGCTACGTGCTCGACTTCGCCCGTCAATCCGGCTGCCACAACGTAACGCTCAACGTCTGGGCCTGCAACCCCAAAGCCCAAGCCTTCTACGAACACATGGGACTCACTCCATATCACATCGGCATGGAGCAGGTGCTGTAGCGCCGCCGTGCACAGCAAAGTCGCCTGAACGGCGAGCAGAATCGCCCATTCCCAGAACATGGACGGTTCTTTAAGCAACGTGGTCTCCGGAAACATAGACACCACCTCATTGATAAACCACGGCGCCACAACAATCTCCACATATGCGAGCCCAATACAACACACGACAAGCACCACGGCAATGGCATAGCGCCAAGCGACGTCTGTTTTGCGAGATTTACGAGAAATGAATGCGATACCAGCGTTCATGGCTATGCTCCTTAATCCAATATCAATATCAATGGAGGAACCTGCACAGCACCGTATGCCACCATCATAATATATCGAATATCGATATAAAAATATCGAAAAACACTTTCACCATTCACCCACACGCATCGCGACGTGATCAACCGTTCTTGCCTTGCTCGCAGCATCCACGACCAACACGGGAAAGTCACTTTAAAAAAGCACCTTATCAATGTGGATAACTCGGAAGCTAGAACCACATACCCCCGTTCAGCTTGCCAATCAGAGACCTCATCCCATACCGTCAAATGCACCCGCACGCAACGACGCGTCAGACAACAGAAAGAAGGACCAATGAACATCTCTACGTTTACCCACAACTCCCACCCGGCAATTCGACATACGCATTTTGTCTAGTGCGGGATTGAGAGTTATGATGACACGAAGAAAACTCATCATCAAGAAACTTCGGCAAGCGGCAAAGCAGCGAGGGCTCGATTTCTATTTGTTACGGCAAGGCAGCAGACATGAGGTTTACTGCCTGGACGGGTTGAGGATACCCATCCCCCGCCATAATGAAGTCTCAGAACGAACCACGCTGGATATCATCAACGAGAGCGAGCAGAAACTCGGAAAGGGGTGGTGGCAATGAGCAACTATGACGTGCTTGTGCAACCCGATGACCGATATTGGTACGTTCAGGTACCAGCTATCGAACGGTCGACCCAGGCCAAAGGACTTGACGATATCGAGCCAATGGCTAAAGATCTCATCACTGTCATGAACGACGACGACAATCCGGAGCTCAAGGTGACGTTTGTGTTGCCGAAACAAGCCAAACAACACGTAACAGAAATGTTCCGGCAGCGCGAAATAGCAAAAAAAGCCAACGCACAAGCGGCTGCCGAATCCCGACTCGCCGCACAGGCCCTACGCAACGAGGGACTCACGTATCGACAAATCGGAGCTTTATTGGGGGTCTCCTACCAACGAGCATTTCAATTGGTCAACGGCAAAACAAAGCACAAAACGACAGCGTCCGAATCGCCTCAGCCAACAACTGAATCACGCTCCCCACGCACGAACCATGCCACACCGCTATCGACTCCGGTCTCGGCTTAGCGAACGGGTCCACAAAGCCCAGACTGTTTCCATCCCCAAGCTCAAGAGCACCGAGCAGAATCTTCTCATCCCAGCAGATTGAGGAGATCGTCCTTGGTGAGGGTGGCGATGGAGGCGGGGGCTTCGGTGAGGGCGCTGGCGCCGGTGCCGGCTTCGTCGGCAAGCAAGGAAGCGTCGGTGAACTGGCGGGCGAGCTCGCTCTTAGTATGCTGAAGCTCCAAGATACGTTCTTCGATGGTGTCCTTGGCCACCACCTGATACACGTTGACGTCTTCGGTCTGGCCGATACGATGTGCTCGGTCGGTGGCCTGATCCTGTGCGGCGGCGTTCCACCATGGGTCGGCGTGGATGACCACGCTGGCACCGGTCAGGTTCAGTCCGGTGTTGCCGGCCTTCAGGGAAATCAGGAAGGCAGGCGTATCGTCCGCATTGAACTGGTCGACGAGTTCGAGACGCTTCTTCTTGGGCGTGGAGCCGGTGATGGTGTAGTAGCGCAGGCCTTGCGCGTCGAAACGTTCGGCGATCAGATCAAGGAAGCTGGTGAACTGGGAGAAGATCAGCGCCTTCTTGCCTTCGTTCACACAGGTTTCCACCAGTTCGGTGATGGCGGCAAGCTTGGCCGATTGATCCTTGGCATCGGCGTACAGCAGCCTCGGATCGCAGCAGATCTGGCGCAACTTGGTCAACTCGGCGAGGATGCGAATCTTCGACGTGTTGAAATCGGCTTCTTCGCTGTGTTCGAGCTGCATTCTGAGCCGCTGCTCGTGAGCCGCATACAGTTTGCGCTGTTCGCCGGCAAGCCGCACGGTCAGCGTGGTCTCTAGCTTGTCCGGCAAATCGGTCAACACCTGGGACTTCAGCCTGCGCTTGATGAACACGCCCACCAACGACTGCAATTGGCGAGATACCCGAGCGGCCTCAGGATTGACTTGTGCGGCGGCCCGACCTTCAGCCGTGCTGCCATCCGCGGCCCGGGCATTGGAGATGGGCAACTCATAACGCTCATGGAATCGCTTATATGAGCCGAGCAGCCCCGGCATCAGGAAGTCGAAAATGCTCCATAGTTCGGAGAGTCGGTTTTCGATCGGCGTGCCAGTCAAGGCGAAACGATGGTCGGCGGCCACGGCCTTGACCGCTTTGGCTATTTTCGTGGTGTGATTCTTGATGTACTGGGCTTCATCCAATGCCATGACATTGAAACGTTGCTCATTGGCGGTGTAATCATCGACATCTCGGCGCAGCAGGTCGTATGAGGTGATGAGCACGGTGGGTTCATCCGCCCGGAACGCACGGCCGATGGCGGTACGGCGCTCGGCTTTGGTACCGGCCACCACCACGGCATTGAAGCTCGGGGCGAACTTGGTGAATTCGGCACCCCAGTTGTACACCAAGGACGCCGGGCACACGATCAGCGATGGGCCAAGGCTGCCGTCGCCCATCTCGCCGGTATTCCGCTGATATCGAGACAGGAGCAACGCGATAAGCTGCACGGATTTACCCAAGCCCATCTCATCGGCCAGAATGCCGCCAAAACCCTTGTCGCACAACGTGTTCAGCCATTGAAAGCCTTCGACCTGATAAGGGCGCAGAATATGCTTGAGACTATCCGGCACTTCATACGACTTAGGGTCGATGATCTTGAGATCGTCGATGTATTCGGTGAACGAAGCGTCCTTGACTACATCGGAGCCGTCATCCGGCAGCTCACCATCCAGTAGGAATGCTCGACCGCCCGGCAACTCGATCAGTCCGGAGTTGAGCTGCTGCTCGCTCAGATCGAGGTCGCTGGCCAATCGGTCCAACGTGCTGAGATTCGCGCCGCTGAGTTTGACAAGCGTGCCGTCCTTCAACTGATGGAATCGTTGACGCCGACGGTACGAAGATAGCAAGGCACCCACTTCGTCCGGCGGCACTTCATCAGCGAGGGGTGATATCTCCACCAAGTTGCCTTTGATGGACAATCCGACTTTGACGCTTGGTGGCTTGGGCGCGATCAGCCGGTCAAAAGCCGGTGTGGTGAAGACCTCCCCCACTTCCTTTAGTGCCGGCAATCCCTCGTCAAAGAGACGAACGATCTGCGTGGTGTCATCGCGATCGATAGTGGCCGCATCAGACACGAATTTTTTGGTGGCCTTTCGCGCGGCCGGCGTTCGGAACCCATTCACCGTCTGATGAGTGGCGGCCGCAACGCGCTTGCGCTGGTCAGGCATGGTAAAGAATTCACGCACTACATCAATCGCAAGATGCTCAGCGTCGAAATCACGCCCAATCACGCCCCGAGACAAGGGGATGGAACGCTCGCCCTCAGCATACACCGTCGGGCCATCGGGTAGCAACGGGACAATGGCATCGCCGTAGCGTGCCTTGACCTCGCATTGCACACCATGCTCATCACGATCCAGATAAAACTGGAGGCTGCATTCCGTAGGGCTTAATTCAGCCAGCTCGCGAGGAATCTCACTGGCCTCCAACAGTCCAGCACCAACCAGCTGAGGCAATAGCGTGCGTGCGAATAGGGCGATGTCATCGCCGGCAATGACCTGCCCCTCGCCATCGGGTTCAAACAGGTCTCCCAATAGTCCTCGCAACGGAATCAATCGTTTCGGGCAACGGACGAATCGGCATCCTGCTGCGCTTTTACGCTGAGAGCCCGCCATCATGGCGGATACCGCACCGGCCGGATTAGTGGAGGCGAGCAACAGCCATACATTCTTGCCGCCGTCAATCACGGTTTCCACCGCTGGCACTCCGGTAAGCAGGTATCCGGCATCCGGACCATACGTATTGAAATCACGCCGCGCAATGCGCATGAGAAAATCTGGCTCGCCACCATCAACTGGCACCGATGCAGGCTGCCCGGAGAACCATGTGTTCAGCACGAGCTGTACGCCTCTGCCCTCACGTACGGACAGCAACCGGGCCACTTCCGGTGCTGAAAGCGTCAGATGACGGTCGATGGCGATATGCCCGTAATACCTGTCCTGCTGCTCGGCCGCACGACGCACGGCCATCGCATCATCAAGGACGTCCAGCAGGGGGCGCGAATCATCATCGAGCATATCCGGCGTATGAATAAAGGCAAGCTTCTGCCCATAATCCGCATAGTCGCCGTTCGCCATGGCAAGCACAAATTGCGGAATCGATTTCAGCACATAGCTGGACCCATTGGAAGCCGAGCCGATCTTGAACTCCACGCTCCACACGCCGTCGATGAAACTCAATATCGGGACAAGCTGCACCTGCCCCAAGCCCACAGTCTCGCTGTCACCCTGATACCCGCCGCCTCGGGTGCCGGCACGAGAGCCGTATCCGCTTTTTGTACGCCGAGCATTTGCACCGTTTTTCCCTTGCGTGGCATCAAACCGACGCATAACCGCATTGCGACAACGAATTTTGGCTTGAGCGTCTTGCCTATCGGCGTGCTCCATATAGTCAATCAGCGTCCGAGACGGTCGTGCGGCCCCGGCACGGTAGCCTTCAAAACGCTGCGGATCATCGCAGAATATGAAGGCGAGCGCAATCATGTGCTTGCACATGCCATAGCCACGGCCGTAAGCCGGGCATGAGCACTTGCCACCGACGGCTTCTCCCGTATCGAGGTCGAATTGCACGCTGGTACGATACCTACTCGATGGGCTGGTGGTGCCACGTAGAATACCGTCAAGCTCGGCATACCCGGTTCGATGATTTTCGCTGTATACCGGATTGATAACCATGGTGGCCGCTTTGCGCGCAATGCTACGGGCACGAGCGAGCACGGCATTCGACGATGACGATTCCACATCGTTGCGTAACGCAAGGATAGGGACGGCATGGGCTTCGGCACGCTTCGCAGACCCGGCGAAATGGCCTTCGTCCTCATCGTCGAACCATACGGAACGTCCTTGCCTGAAACGATAGGGCATCACCGCATCGGCGGCGGACAAACTGTCCGTTCCACCAAACGTTACGTCTCTGCTGCCGGCCGCGCCTGAGCTACCAAGTATTCCACCCGTCTCACCAGAAATGCCGCCTACTCCGCCGCTTTTACCGGCATAGATGCCCCTGCCCCCATTAGTGTCATCAGTGTCATCTATGTCATACCGACCGTCGTCGTAATCGGCATCTTCGTCGTCTCCTCTTTTCCAAGGATTGCGACGACGCAACGCATGGCCCCAGGAAACGCCGGAATCATCATCCTCATAAGGCAGGAGGCCATCGTCATCCGCATTATCGGGAACATGGCCAAACACACCATACCCTTTGCTCATGGGCGAGCCTCCTTTCCAGCGAATGTATTTCAACCCAACGTTTCCATCCTAGACGAAGCGCGCGGTAGCCTTAATGTATGGATGCAGACAAGCCGGCGCAACGCAAATCCTATGCAGGGAACACCACCCTCGAAATCTTCGAGGTGCTGTGGCGTCACAGCTACTTTGGGCATGGCCTGACCGTGCGGCAAATACTCGATGAACTTGCCCGTAAACACCAGCTGGAAGATCCAAGCGAACTGCCGACCGAGAAGACCATACGAAATCAGCTCAAAAAGCTTACCGCCACGGAATTTCTCGGCAGACATATCGGGCATCTCGCCGAAAGTGATCTTGCCGGCATCGAATGCAAGAATCCACAACCCGGCTGGTATCTTGATGCATTCCTGTCCACCGCCGAAATGCGACTGCTGCTAGACAGTCTTACCCTATCTCGCATCAGCCTCGACACCATGGACGACCTCATCGGTAAAATCCGCGAGCTCGCAGGCGCCGCCGGGCAGGCAGTAGGCTACCTGGACCATGTGGCCACCTACACGCATATCAACGGTGAGTTCCTATCCACTATCGACCAGCTGAATCAAGCCATCGAAGAAGGCCACGGCGTAACCTTCCAATACCGTGATTACGGCCCGGATGGCACCTTGATACCACATAAAAGCCGTACGGGTGCAGGCCGAATTACCTACACCGCCGACCCGTACCAGATGGTGTACAAGAACGGACGCTATTACCTCATCTGCCACCTGCATGGCGAAGACAACCTCCGCATTTTCGTGGTCAACCGAATCGCCAACGTCAGCGCCAAAGGCAGGAACGGCACAGTGCCACTGGAAAAACCAGCACCAGCTGATTTTGACGCAGTGAACTTCATGCGCCACCGTCCATACCCCGTAGCCGATGCCCCGATTCGCATCCGCATGGCCGTACGAGACGAATCCATGCTCAACAACGTGTTCGAATGGTTCGACGACCCTCAAATCAAACATTCGCCGGACGGCACACAGTTCGAAGTCATTGTCGATGCTCCCGAACGCGCTGTGTTCTGGTGGGCATTGCAGTATTCCTGGGATGGCCGCGTAGTGATTCTTGAGCCCGATTCGCTCAAGCGCAAACTCTATGATGCCGGGCGTCGCATGGCCACAGCCTATGCTCCCGAATGATGCAACATCACATCGCACACCTCCTTGTCGAGTTGTTCACCAGCGAATTTCACCGGAGAACCTATCATCCCATCGCCAATCACACTCGGTAATTTTTTACCGGGAAATACGATTTCA
>ERZ772851.3140-NODE-3140-length-11080-cov-41.507846_pt1 | contig 11080 bp, 8 predicted proteins | sample MGYA00512137_ERZ772851 | MGnify/ENA primary metagenome ERZ772851 (study PRJEB29015, sample SAMEA2737663) | human gut metagenome | biome: human gut; feature: human-associated habitat; material: faeces | place: China | collected 2012 ... | reverse complement strand
ATATCATCCGAGCATCATGGATATACACACATTTATTGCCAATTATCAGGAAGCTTTCGGCCAACATGCCGAACTCCCCATCGCCTTTTGGTATTCAGACCGAATGGAGCCATCTACAGAGAAAGTAACCGGTTGTCTCTTCAAATGCATGAAACAAGTCAGAGACGGCAAAACCGTCAGTCTCAGCAACGAAACAATCACCTGCGGAGGAGGCAAGTTCTATACCGGATTTACAGAAATGCCCGAGCGCGTCCCGGGTTTTGTCTCCTTGAAAGAGAAATACAAGAGGACTCCCGAAATGGTGGTAGATTTTGTCAATGAGCTACAGATTCCCAAAGCGGACAAAGCCTATCTGCATTTTGCCCGCATAGACAAGATACCTTCCTTTGACGAGGTGGAAGGCGTGCTGTTCCTGCCAACTCCCGACATTCTATCCGGACTGGTGACATGGACCTTCTTCGACAACAATGCATTGGATGCCGTGGCAGCCCCATTCGGCTCCGGCTGTTGCTCCGTCATTACCCAAACCATCATTGAAAACCGGAAACAAGGGAAACGCACTTTCCTGGGATTCTTCGACCCCTCCGTCCGCCCATACTTCGAAGCGGACTTATTGAGCTTCACTATCCCCATGTCCCGGTTCAAGGAGATGTATCACACCATGCGTGAAAGCTGTCTGTTCGATACACATGCCTGGGGAAAAATCAAGGAAAGGATACAGCTTTCCCAATCAAGAGACGTACATATCCTCCCCTCTCCCATCTCCTTCCCCATCCTTCCGGACATTTATCTGCAGGAAATCAGAATGGAAGATGCCGCAGCCATCTACTATGCCATCGACACACACCGAGATTACTTAAGAACATGGCTGCCATTTGTGGATAATATGCGCACAACAGCTGATGAAGAAGCTTTTTTACGTCAGGTACTATCTGCTCCTGCCGAACGAAATGAACCTATATTCGGTATTTGGAACCAGCAGCATGAAATCTGCGGACTGATAGGTTTCCATTTCTCCGATTTCGACAACCACCGTACAGAACTCGGCTATTGGCTACTGCCGGAATACCAGCACCGGGGCATCATTACTGAAAGTGTCCGCAAGCTGTGTCTGTGGGCCGTACAAGAAAAAGAGATAAAGCGGATACAAATTCGCTGTGCCGTGGGCAATGCAGCCAGCAACGCAGTACCGGTTCGCCTCGGTTTCATCCATGAGGGAACAGAACGTTGCGGAGAACTGCTGGCTTCTGGAGAATATACAGATATACATATATACAGCATCTTGAAAGAAGAAGTGCTGGCCAACCTCAAACAATAAAATATCAAATATATATCAACTATTGAAATTATACATGGAACAACAACCTCATCTCAATGACCACAACAAGCAGGAGTACCCTCCTATGCATACAACGGAGCACATCATCAACCAGACTATGATAAGGTTATTCGGTTGCAGCCGCTCCATATCAGCACACATAGAACGGAAGAAAAGCAAGCTGGACTACCGTCTTGCCGCCTGCCCCACGGAAGAAGAAATAGAGAAGCTGGAAGAGGCCGTAAACGAGGTAATCGCCCGACAGCTGCCCGTCACAACAGAATTCATTACGCAAGAGGAAGCGCAAGGACGTTTCGACTTGGAACGCCTGCCCGATGGTGCTTCGGAAACGGTACGTGTCGTGAAAGTAGGCGATTACGACGAATGCCTCTGCATCGGAGTACATGTGGAGAATACATCAGAAATCGGAACCTTCAAAATCATCAGTCACGATTGGGACGAAGAAGCCAAGCGTTGGAGAATGCGTTTTAAATTAGTCTGAAAATCTATCAATTTTAAATAAATAAGATAGCAAAATGGCATTAAACAAGCAAATAAGTCAGATTTTTAATGACAAATAGTCAATAGAGTCAACAAAAACCGGTTGGCATAAGGTTTGCAATATAGTTAGCGAACGACGGTTCAAGAAACGGACGGTGAAAAGCCCAAAAGGCAGACACCCGAAGACAAAGAACCGGAGTTCAAAACTAAATAGCATGTTTAACTTAAACAATAGGAGACTATAACTATGATGCCTGTAAGAAGAAACCAAAATTGGTTACCGAGTATTTTTAATGATTTCTTTGACAATGATTGGATGGTAAAAGCAAATGCCACCGCCCCTGCCATCAACGTATTCGAAACAGCAAAAGAGTACAAAGTTGAATTGGCTGCTCCCGGTATGACAAAAGAAGACTTCAACGTTCACATCGACGAAGAAAACAACCTGGTCATCAGCATGGAAAAGAAAACAGAAAGCAAGGAAGAGAACAACAAGGACGAAAAGAAGGAAGGCCGCTACTTGCGCCGCGAATTCTCATACACCAAGTTCCAGCAAACCATGATTCTTCCGGACGATGTCGATAAGGAAAAGATTGGTGCCCATGTAGAAAACGGCGTGTTGAACATTACATTGCCTAAGTTTACAGAAGCAGAAAAAGAAAAGGCCAAGAAATTCATCGACGTAAAATAACGCCCGGCCATTAAAAAGAAAATCTCCCGCTGCACAAGATAATGCAACGGGAGATTTTTTATATCCATTCATACGGAACTATTTCTTCTTCCCTTTCAGAAAACGGTCTGTCAGCCACTTGCGCACCGGTTCGTCGTACAGTTTCAAACAAGCATAAGCAAGAACAAAAGCTCCAACGAAAGTAAGTATCATATAAGGGATACCTTCCACCATTGTAGCGTTATTGTTGCATACCCAAGCCGTATAAGTATATACCAGTGGATAATGGGTGATATAAATCGGATAGGAAATATCTCCCAGGAACTTGCATACGGCAGTAGAGCGCTTACCGGTCACCTTGCCGCCCGCTCCCATTGAAACAATGACCGGGAAGATGCAGATAATACAGAAAGCCTCGTAAAGCCCGTTCATCCAGTAACCATCCTCACCTCCGATACGGGGAATGGAAAGAACCACCACAATCAGCAGGCTGCACCACCAGAAAGCACGCTTTTCAAGCCGTATCAGCCAGCCGAGGCGTGACAGAAGCAATCCGCCGAAGAACGGATACATCAGCCGGACCATACCCACATACTGCTGTTCCCAGTTCAAGGCCCAACCACCCACAATATCGCCGGCAGGAGCAGTCAGACAACGGTATACCGTAAAACACCCTGCCACAAATACCAGCACCGACAGGGCCACCTTATTGAACTTGCGTACAAACAACGCATACAGAATATTACCGATATATTCATAATAGAGCGACCACGCCGGGCCATTCAACGGATGCATTTCCGTCCAGCCGCGAATGTCGAACTTCAGCGGAAGAGGAAGCAAGGTACAGCCCAGCAACATCACCAGCAGCATTGTTCCGATGGACGTATTCTCGATAGGTGGAAAACAAGGCGACTCCTGAAAATAGAAAAAGGCAGCGCCCACAATGCTTCCCATAATCACCATAGGATGCAGGCGGATGATACGGCGTTTGAAGAAAGTGCCCACGGTCATCCGGTTCCAACGGTCATCATAAGCATAGCCGATAACAAAACCGGAAAGCATGAAGAAGAAATCCACTGCCAGATAACCATGATTGATAATTTGAGTAAGATGGCTGCCACCTGCATGTGCTTCAAAAAGATGGAAGATAATAACCATGACAGCCGCCACGCCACGAAGTCCGTCAAGAATCTCATAATGCGGTTTCGAGGCAAGATAAGTAGTCTGTGTATTCATTTTGGTATAAGATATTTATTTATTCGCGTGCAAAGATAAGAGTTTTTTCCAATAAGGGAACTGATAAATATCATATAAACTCTATCAATTAATTGACAAGTATAACAGTTGTCTTTATCATTAGATACATATCACTACTTGTACTCTTTTTCCGCACAAAAAACAGCTTTTATTATCCATAATAAAAGGGCTACACCTTTTCCTCCTCATGGTGTAGCCTTAAACACAAAAGGGTGTAGCTATCCAAGGCAAATGGTGTAGCCTTTCTTCAAGAAAAAAAGCCAAATGGGATGCTAATATAGAAAAATCAGTTAACTGCTTTTCCTATAACTTTTTACCGCCCACAGATTGAAGACCAATGCAAAGACCAACAAGGCTCCCAACTGCGGCAGCAGTTCGGCAAATCCGCCGCCACGGAGATAGATGGTACGCATTACCTCCACAAAATAGCGCAGCGGATTGATACGCGTAATCCATTGCGCCCATTCGGGCATGCTGTGGATGGGAGTAAAAAGACCGCTCATCAGAATAAGGACAAGCATGAAGAACCACATGACGAACATGGCCTGCTGCAACGTTGCCGAATGATTGGATATGACCAGCCCGAACCCCGACACCACCGGTAGAAAAACCAGCGCCATGCCGTAGATAGTGAGGAAATGTCCCGCCGGCAGAATGCCGTAAAGTACCCATGCCAGAACGAAACAGATGGTCAGCACCACAAAACCTATCAGCCAGTAAGGTATCAGCTTGGCGGCAATGAAAGTGAACTTGCCGACGGGGGTGACATTTATCTGCTCGATGGTGCCCACCTCCTTCTCGCCCACCACATTGAGGGCAGGGAGAAAACCGCAAATCAGCGTCAGCAGCATCACCATGAGGGCAGGAATCATGAAAAGCTTGTAGTTCAGCGTGGGGTTGTAAAGGTTCTGCGTAGTGATGTCCACCCGGGGAAGCGGCTTCCCGGCAAGCCCTTGCGAAGACGACTCCGAACCCAGTTCACGGGTATAGTCACTGATGATGGAAGACAAGTAGGAACCTCCCAGACTGCCCTTCGTGCCGTTCACGGCATTGGCCGCCACCAGCAGACGAGGCGCCTCTCCCTTCACCCAATCCTTTTCGAAATCACGGGGAATCTCCAGCACGACATCTGCCGAACCTGCTTCAATGGCCAGCAAAGCCTCATCGTATGTATCGGGAAGCGCTGTCAGGCAGAAATAAGTGGATGCACCGATTTTATCTACCAGACGGCGAGACAAGACGCTGTGGTCATTGTCCACTATATTCAGATTGATGTTCTTTATCTCCAGATTGGCGGCCCAGGGCATCAGTATCATAATCATGCACGGGAAAATGAAAATCAGCTTGGGCAGGAAGGAGTTGCGGAACAACTGCTTGAATTCCTTTTCAATGAGAAACTTTATCATAAGACGATATTTTAAAGATTTTAGACATAAGAACAAAAGAACAGATTTCCCGTATCCTTTTGTCCTTATGTTCTTCTGCCTGAATAATTAATATAAAATTCATATCCGCTCTTTACTCAAGCCGATGCTTGAATTTCTTGAAACTCACCGTTATCAGCAATACCGCCATCGTGGCAAGTATGCCGACCTCCATCAGCACAAGCGAAACATCCACTCCCTCAATCATCAGTTTACGCACCGCCTGGATATACCAGCGTGCAGGAAGCACAGCTGAAATGGCCTGCAAGATAACGGGCATACTCTCAATGGGGAATATCATGCCCGAAAGCAACATGGTGGGCATCATCAGCATCAGTCCGGACACCAGCATAGCGGCAACCTGCGTCCGGGTGACCGTGGAAATCAGCAGCCCCAGCGCCAGGGAGACAAAGATGAATAGCAGCGACACCACCACCAGCCAGAACAAGCTGCCCGCCACGGGAACATCGAGCACATAGACCGAAAGCAGAAGAATGGTGGTCAAGTTGACAAACGACAGCACAAAATAGGGCACCGCCTTTGCCAGAATGATGAAAAGCGGTTTGACGGGAGAAACCAGCAGGACCTCCATCGTCCCCGTCTCCTTCTCGCGCACAATGGAGATGGAGGTCATCATGGCGCAAATCAGCATCAGAATAAGCCCCATGACACCCGGCACGAAGTTGTAGGCACTCTTCATCTGCGGATTGTACAGCAGCTTGAGCTGGGGTACAATGGCAGCGGCATGCACTCCCGGCGGAAGCATCTCCTGCCCGGCAGAGGAAATGATGTTTGCGGCATAGCCTGCCTGCATAGTCGCCATATTGGGGTCTGTGGCGTCGGAGACAAGCTGCACGCGCGCCTCGCCGGTATAAAGCTTGTCCGAGAAACGCTCGCTGAAAACAAGCGCCATGTCAATCTCCCCTCTTCCGAAAGAAGCCTCCATATCGGCGGGAGAATACAGGCGGCGGATGACGGTGAAGTATTCGCTTGCATCCATGCGGTCGATGATACGGCGGGTAACTACGTCATTCGACGGGTCGAGCACCGCCACACGCACGTTCTTCACCTCGGTGGTGATGGCAAAACCGAAAAGGATTATCTGCACGATGGGCATGCCCAGCAGAATCAGCATCGTGCGCCGGTCGCGGAAGATATGGAAGAACTCTTTTCGGATGAAAGATATGAATTGTTTCATTGTCTATATTTATATTTAGGCTCGGATAATGCGGATTTCACGGATTTTCAGTCGGCGGTTCGCACAGCTTGACGAGCCAGTTGTTGGAATACATCGTCCATCGTAGTGGCATTGAACTGCCGTTTCAGCTCCCCGGGAGTGTCGAGTGCACGGATGACGCCGTCTACCATGATGGAGATGCGGTCGCAATACTCTGCCTCGTCCATAAAGTGGGTGGTGACAAAGACGGTGATGCCCTCGTCGGCAGCCTGGTAAATCAGCTCCCAGAACTGGCGGCGCGTGGCAGGGTCCACCCCACCCGTAGGCTCATCCAGAAAAACAATCTTGGGACGGTGGAAGATGGAGACGGAGAAGGCCAGCTTCTGCTTCCAGCCCAGCGGAAGGCTTTTCACCAGTGTATCCCGTTCCTTTTCCAGCCCGAGGCGGAGGAGCAGCTCATCCGTCTTGGGGGCAATCTCCGCTTCGGGGATGCCGTAGATACCGGCAAAGAGGCGGATATTCTCCCACACCTTGAGGTCTTCGTAAAGGGAAAATTTCTGGCTCATGTAGCCGATGTTCTTCTTCACTTCTTCGGGTTGGGAAGCCACATCGAAACCTGCCACACATGCCTTGCCGCCGGTGGGGCGGCTAAGTCCCGTAAGCATGCGCATGGCGGTGGTCTTGCCTGCCCCGTTGGCTCCCAGGAAACCGAAAATCTCGCCCCGATGGACTTGGAAGGAGATGTGGTCTACAGCGGTGAAGTTACCGAAACGCTTGGTCAGCCCTTCCACTTCAATCACCTTGTTTTCGTGGTTTTCCACCCGTTCGTGCTGCAAGCCCGGAGGGCAGAGGATGCCCGCAAAGCGTGTCAGGATACGGTCGGGGGTATCGATGCCTTTTATCTCTCCTTCGTTGATGAAGGCGATGCGGTCGCATTGGCGCGCTTCGTCGATGATGGGGGTGGAAGCAATGATGGTGATACCCTGCTCCTTCAGTCGGCGAAGCATTCCCCAGAATTCCTTGCGGGACACGGGGTCGACGCCCGTAGTGGGTTCGTCCAGAAAGAGGACATCCGGTTTATGGATAAGGGCACAGCTAAGGGCGAGTTTCTGCTTCATGCCGCCGGACAACGCTCCGGCGCGGCGCTTGCGGAAAGGTTCTATCTGCCGGTAAATGTCGCGCACCAAATCATAATTCTCCTCGATGGTGGTGTGGAAGACGGTGGCGAAGAAATTGAGATTCTCCTCCACCGTCAAGTCCGGATAGAGGGAGAAGCGTCCGGGCATATACCCCACCCGCCTGCGGATGGCTTTGTAGTCCTTCACCACATCCAGACCGCAGACCGAGGCCGAGCCTCCGTCGGCAAGCAGCAAAGTGGTGAGGATGCGGAAAAGCGATGTCTTGCCCGCACCGTCCGGCCCGATGATGCCGAAAAGCTCACCGGGAGCCACTGACAGAGAGACGCCCCGCAGGGCTTCCAAGCTGCCGTAACGCTTGGAGATATTAGTTAAAGTTACAGCCTCCATACATTCCTATTTTCAGCATCCCGTCATTCTTCACGGCAATCTTTACGGCATAGACCAGATTGGCACGCTCGTCTTTCGTCAGGATAGTTTTTGGAGTAAATTCGGAGGTATCGGAAATCCAGGTGACAACGCCAGGATATTCTTGGCGCACATCCTTGCCATAATCCGCATAAACCTTCACTTGCTGCCCCAGCTTGATTTCGGCAAGCTGTTCGGAGGTGATGTAGGCACGGAGGTAAATCTGCTCCATATCCGCCATTTTGAAAAGAGGGGTACCGGGAGCAGCCAGCTCTCCGGCTTCGGCATATTTGGCAAGGACGGTTCCCGTCAGCGGAGAGGTGATGTGGCATTTGCGCAGCTGGTCTTCTATCTGCGCCACCTGGATGCCGACGGAGGAACTTTGCCAAGTGAGGCTGCAGTCGCTGTTGCGCAGGGTGGAGTTCTGTGCGTCGAGCTGCTTGCGGAGGACTTCAAGAATGGACTCGGCATCATCGAGCTGCTTCTGGTTGGCGGCACCCACACGGAGCAGGTTGGACACACGGTCGCGTTCGCGCCGTGCCTGCACAATCTGTTCCTGAGTGGCGGCTACTTGTTTCAGGATATCGGGCCGCTGGCCTTCCACGGACTTGACACTGGCCTCCAACTGGAGTTTCTTCAGATAGAGTTGGACGGTATCTATAATGCCTACTTCCTGCCCGTCTTTCAGTGTCGTGCCTTCCTCGATGTCGAAACTCAGCAGTTTTCCGGACGCCTCGGCAGAAACGATGACTTCGGTAGCCTCGAACGTTCCCGTCGCATCATATTTCGGAGTACCGCCGGTACAGGCGGCAAGGAGAAATAAAAAAGGAAATAATTTCAATGATTTCATACTATTTCAAGTTATAAATTACGGATTATAGTCATTAATTGTTCAGCGTATATTTCAGCTGCCAGATGTTCATCAGCAACTGCACCTCATGCAATGCCTTGGTCTGTCGTGCCATACTTTCATTGGTAATCTCCCGCAGCATATCGGTCACGGTCATTGTCCCGTTCTGCACCTTGGCCTCGGCTGCACGGCGGATATTCCCACGCAGACGGATAATCTCGTCATCATCCGCCATCTGGCGGCGCATGGATACAATGCCCGCATCCTGCTGCGTAGCCTGCAGGCGAATGTTGAAAAGGAACACATCCCGGCCGGTCTCTATCTGTTGGCGGGTATTGTCTATCCTGCGGCGGTCGTTCTTCAACGTATACAGACTGCCGAAATTCCAGGACATGCGCACCCCCGCCATGTAATAGGCGTTGAATTCATCTTTCAGCATATTCAATCCCGGATTGCCGTATGCCCCTTGTACAAAAAGGCCGAAACGCGGCATCAACCGGGTGTTCAAGGCTGCCTCCTGCTGGCGGAGTTGCTCTCCCTGCGCATCGTACCAACGAAGTTCGGGACGGTTGTTCATCTGCCGGTCTATGTTTTCTTCGGCAGCCGGTTTCAATAAAACCGTTTCGGAAGAGAGATCCTTGCCCGTAAAGGCAGCAAGCATGCTGAGGTATGCACGGCGGGTGGTCTCCAATTCCACACGGTGCTGCCTGGTGTTCAGTTGCTCTACGCTGACTGCATCCAGGTCGCTCAGGGTGGCGATGCCATTGGCTATATAGTCGGCTACCTGCTTGTGGGTTCTTCCTAAATCTTCTTGCAAGAGGCTGTTCTGTTTCAGCTGTTCGTCCAACAGCAGGATGCCGAAAAAGAGCTGGTTCACCCGGTCAGTCAAGGCATACATGTCTACATGCTGTTTTTCCAGTTCCACTTCCGAGGCGGCACGCGTCAATCGTTTTCTGGAACGTATATCCCCACCATCCCAGAGGGTCTGCTGCACTTCGAGCATCACCTGATATTGGTCTTTCGGAACAGTCTCGATGTCGAGATTCGGGATTTCGACCGGTAGCCGGGTGATGTCACTCTGGTACGTGGCCTTGCCGGATAGGGAAAACTGGGGCAAGTAACCTTTTCCGGCATTGGAGAGGTCGTACCCGCGTGCCTTTTCTATCAGTCCGTATTGCCTGACCAACGGATAATTGTCTTGCGCCCGGCGCTGGCACTCTTCCAACGTGAGCTGGGCATGTGCCAGCATGGCGGCAAGAGAAAGGGTAAAAAAGAAAACGGTTCGTTTCATATCCATTCTGTTTCTTGTTTATTCTACATGGTTTTGTTCTATACACATGCAAAGATAAAGGCATAACCCTATAACCTTACAATCCATTTGTGCGCAAAGATGTTCTAATAGTACGACATTTCGTAGAAAAAGACAAATAATAGGAACACTTTATTATCTTTGCGGTGGAAATATACATTATTCATAAAGGGAAAGATATGGAAAAGAACAAACCGATAAGCGTCGCATTCGAGGACATCCGCAACAATCCGGATTTTATAGAACATTCCGAATACAGATTTATAAATGATGATTTGGGAATGGTTATCAGTTTCTTTGCCATGGGCTCTAGACTATTCCGTACCGGGCAACCTTACCGTGCCAAAGAAGGGAGGATTATACGTATCATGCAGGGCAGTGGCCGGATATCTATCAATCTTATCGAATACGAAGCCACAGCCCATGATATTATTATCATTCCCGACAACTCGCTGATAGAGATACTGGAAATCAGTCCCGACTATGAATTCCAAGTCCTCATGCCTACCGCCCATTTTCTGCCCGTGATACAGAATTCCATTCTTACGGAAGCTTACACACGAAACGGGATTCTCTTTTCATGCAACAACACGGAATGGACACGCGTCAGCCACTTTTTCTCTTTATTATGGGACATACTTCATTGTTCGCCTTACCGCCGCGAAACCGTACAGCACTTGATTGTCTCACTTCTCTATAACCTTAAGTATATCCACGAGCACACATGCAAGTCAACTCCGGCACGTCTTTCACGCCAGGAAGAGCTATTCCGCCGCTTCATCGCTTTGGTGAACCAACACAGCAAGCACGAACGCAGCGTCAACTTCTATGCCGACAAGCTATGCCTGACACCGCACTATCTGAGTTCGGTGATACGTGAAACAAGCGGGCAAACCGTGATGCAATGGATTAATCAAGCAGTTATCCTCGAAGCCAAAGTATTGCTGAAACACAGTAATCTACTGGTGTTTCAAATATCAGACGAACTGAACTTTCCCAATCCGTCGTTCTTCTCGAAGTTCTTCAAACG
>ERZ772851.3123-NODE-3123-length-11139-cov-4.891826_pt1 | contig 11139 bp, 10 predicted proteins | sample MGYA00512137_ERZ772851 | MGnify/ENA primary metagenome ERZ772851 (study PRJEB29015, sample SAMEA2737663) | human gut metagenome | biome: human gut; feature: human-associated habitat; material: faeces | place: China | collected 2012 ... | reverse complement strand
ACTGTCGTTGCACACAAAGTGGCACAAAATGCCGATGTATTTACAGATATCATGATTGCCAGCCGTACGAAAGAGAAATGCGACAAAATCGTCGAGGCAATAGGTAACCCTAATATAAAAACAGCAAAAGTAGACGCAGATAATGTGGACGAGTTGGTAGCCTTATTCAACAATTTCAAACCTGAAATGGTGATTAACGTTGCCCTCCCTTATCAGGACTTGACCATTATGGAAGCATGTCTGAAAGCCGGAGTTAACTATCTGGACACTGCCAACTACGAACCCAAAGATGAAGCTCATTTTGAATACAGTTGGCAATGGGCTTATCATGAACGTTTCAAAGAAGCTGGTCTGACAGCTATCCTCGGCTGTGGATTCGATCCGGGAGTGAGCGGTATCTATACCGCCTACGCCGCCAAGCATTATTTCGACGAAATCCAATATCTGGACATCGTAGACTGTAATGCCGGCAATCACCACAAAGCATTTGCAACCAACTTCAATCCGGAAATCAATATCCGCGAAATTACCCAGAACGGACGTTATTATGAAAACGGCCAATGGGTAACTACCGGTCCGCTGGAAATCCACAAAGACCTGACTTATCCGAATATCGGTCCCCGCGATTCATATCTCCTTTATCACGAAGAACTGGAATCATTGGTGAAACACTTCCCGACAATTAAACGCGCACGTTTCTGGATGACCTTCGGACAGGAATATCTGACCCACCTGCGTGTTATCCAGAACATCGGTATGGCTCGTATTGACGAAGTAGATTACAACGGAGTGAAGATCGTACCTCTGCAATTCTTGAAAGCCGTTCTGCCTAATCCACAGGATTTGGGCGAGAACTACGAAGGAGAAACCTCTATCGGTTGTCGCATCCGTGGTCTGAAAGATGGAAAAGAACGTACGTATTATGTTTACAATAATTGCAGCCATCAGGAAGCCTATAAAGAAACAGGTATGCAAGGAGTAAGCTACACTACCGGAGTTCCGGCCATGATTGGCGCCATGATGTTCTTCAAAGGAGAATGGAAACGTCCGGGCGTAAACAATGTAGAAGAATTTAATCCGGATCCGTTCATGGAACAACTGAACAAGCAAGGTTTGCCTTGGCACGAAGTGTTCGATAAAGATTTGGAGTTGTAGAAGATCAGTCGTATATTAAAAAGAAAGTTATGATTAACGTAGGAGATAAAGCACCGGAAGTATTAGGCATCAATGAGAAAGGTGAAGAAATCCGTCTGAGTGCTTACAAGGGAAAAAAGATTGTGTTGTATTTCTATCCGAAAGACAGCACATCCGGTTGTACGGCACAAGCATGTAATCTGCGCGACAACTATTCGGAATTGCGTAAAGCCGGTTACGAAGTAATCGGTGTCAGCGTGGACAATGAAAAGTCGCACCAGAAGTTTATCGAAAAGAACAATCTTCCTTTTACGCTGATAGCCGACACTGACAAAAAGTTAGTGGAAGAATTCGGCGTATGGGGAGAAAAGAAACTGTACGGACGTGCTTATATGGGTACTTTCCGCACCACTTTCCTTATTAACGAAGAAGGAATTGTGGAACGGATTATCACTCCGAAAGAAGTAAAGACTAAAGAGCATGCCTCACAGATTTTAAATCAATAATTCCATTAATTATAAGGTATGGCAAAGAAAGACGAACTTAATTTTGAAACAGATAATAAAATGGCATCAAGCGAAAAACTAAAAGCCTTACAGGCTGCCATGGAAAAGATAGAAAAGAGCTTCGGTAAAGGTTCTATCATGAAAATGGGTGACGACAGTGTTGAACAAGTGGAAGTGATCCCGACAGGCTCTATCGCCTTGAACGTGGCACTAGGTGTAGGAGGTTACCCCAGAGGTAGAATCATCGAAATCTATGGCCCGGAATCTTCCGGTAAAACAACATTGGCTATCCACGCCATTGCCGAAGCACAAAAAGCCGGTGGTATCGCTGCTTTTATTGATGCCGAACACGCTTTCGACCGTTTCTATGCAGCCAAACTGGGAGTTAACATTGACGATTTGTATATTTCCCAACCGGATAACGGAGAGCAGGCATTGGAAATCGCCGAACAACTGATCCGCTCCTCCGCTATCGATATCATTGTTATCGACTCCGTAGCCGCATTGACCCCTAAAGCTGAAATCGAAGGCGATATGGGTGACAACAAAGTAGGTCTTCAGGCACGTTTGATGTCGCAGGCATTACGTAAACTGACAGCAGCCGTTAGCAAGACACGTACTACTTGTATCTTTATCAATCAGCTCCGCGAGAAAATCGGTGTTATTTTCGGCAACCCGGAAACAACAACCGGTGGTAATGCACTGAAGTTCTATGCTTCCGTTCGTTTGGATATTCGCGGTAGCCAAGCGATTAAAGACGGCGAAGAGGTACTCGGAAAGCTGACTAAAGTGAAAGTGGTGAAGAACAAGGTGGCACCTCCTTTCCGCAGAGCAGAATTCGACATAATGTTCGGTGAAGGTATCTCCCACTCCGGAGAAATCATCGACTTGGGCGCCGATCTGGGAATTATCAAGAAAAGCGGTTCATGGTATAGCTACAATGATACAAAGCTAGGTCAGGGACGCGATGCCGCAAAACAATGTATTGCTGACAATCCGGAGCTTGCAGAAGAACTGGAGGGCTTGATTTTTGAAGCATTGAAGAAAAAAGAATAAGCGGATCTCCTCCGTCTTTTTAAGACGGAACTGCATCAAAATAAAGTGGGAAAATATCGTATGGTACGAATATTCTCCCACTTTTCTATATATCATTTGTGTGTTTTTCTTATACAAAATAGATATATGCCAACGTGCTCAAGCTAATCACTACCCAAAGCAAAACTCCCTGTAACAATGGCTTAATTCCGACTGCTTTTAGCACATCAAGAGAAAGAGAAGCGCCGATAAAGAACATGGTAATTGTCAATGTTTTACGGGCAATTCCGTTGATCGCAGCTCCCAACCGCGGCACTCCGTCAAGTAAATAAGTATTTACCACCATTGCCAACACAAAGAAGAAGATAAACCAGGGAATACTGATCTTCTGTCCTTTACTTTTAAAGATAAATGAAGTGGCAAAAGCCATAGGAATTATCCAGAGAGCGCGAGTCAGTTTGATAGTAGTAGCTACTTTCAAGGCTTCCTCTCCATAAGCAGCGCCTGCACCAACAACCGAACTTGTATCGTGAATAGCAATTGCCGCCCAAGTTCCGAACTGTTGCTGATCCATACTCAAAGCATGACCAATCATCGGGAAGATAAAAAGTGCAATCGCATTCAAAATAAAAATAGTACCCAGTGCAACAGACATTTCACTATCTTTCGCCCTCAACACCGGTCCTACGGCTGCAATGGCACTCCCACCGCAAATAGCAGTTCCTGAACTAATAAGATAGGCAGTGTTCCGGTCTATCTTAAACAACTTACGTCCGATGAACCAACCGATCACTAAAGTACCGATTACGGAAATAACTGTAAACTCCATACCTTCTTTACCGGAAGCCAGAGCCGAATGTAGATTCATTCCGAATCCCAGTCCGACAACAGAATATTGCAATAAATATTTAGATGTTTTCTTATTAAATTTCGGATGTGCCTGTCCGCAAGTCAACGCAAAAATAAGTCCAAGAAACAAAGCAACCGGAGGAGTCACCCATGCCGACCATGCCTCCAACCCCGGAATATAGTCTAAAAACAGAAAGAAAGTCAAAGTAGAAAGTAGTGCAACATAAATGGTTTTGTTGTTTCCCTGCAACGTTTTTGTAGCTGTTGAAATCATATATTTTATCTTTAATTGTTTTCGGGGTGCAAAGGTACAGGAAACAATCAAGACACACTAATAGTTTCTGATTATGTATTATAACTTTTAGTTATAGATAATCTGTTCAGAACTATCCTTACACAGTTATAATATCTTTTCCGAAAGGTGATAAAGCTAATGCCGCCAACTTAAAGTGCTGTAAACCAAAAGGAATACCAATAATAGTTATACACAACATCGCCCCAAAAAGCAAATGTGACAAACAAATCCAAATGCCACCCACGAATATCCATATCACGTTCATCAGTATATAAAGGCAACCACTAGAACGGCTTCCGTTTCTAACTTCCTTGCCAAAAGGCCATAAAGCAAGTCCTGCCAATTTTAATGTTTGCATCCCCAAAGGAATACCGATGATAGTAATCATCATTAATAAACTTGAGATAAGATATTCTACCGCCGTAAAAATTCCACCAAGCAACAGCCACAAAAGATTCATAAAACAGCCCATAATAGTAACATTTAATTATATATATAAATTCCTTTTAGTCATCTCGTCCGTCTCATTCTAATAAGTAAAAGCACGTTTATAATCGCCTTGTCGGACATCAAGAAATCATTGTAAATTATAATTTTCTATATCCATTATCCATTGATTTTTAATTCTTTAAGTATTCTATGAGTATCAGTCAAATAATCCAGAATAGAAATATTTCACCCATACTACATAAATATCTTGCGCCAAAAGGCAAGTATCAAGCAAATATCCGGGAGTAGACGCAAACTCTCTAAGTCCCCTATAATAAAACTGCTTATGCCGCTCGTTTATAATAAACGGAACTACGTCATGGCAAAGACACTCACGGAACATGATCAATCGTCCTACTCTACCATTTCCAGATATAAGCCCCCCTTTCGTTTAGCTTGCTTTTCTTCCAGAAGATATATGGTGATCTTATCCATTAAGTTCTTGTATTTGATGATATAAGAACAAAGATAAAAAAGAAATATGAGATTTTATACAGAGTATGAGCAAACTTACCCAGAATCTCTGGAATAAACGAATAAAATGGGAGAAATGGCATTGAATGGCTTATGAATAAAGCGTTTATGATGCCAAACGAAGCCAACGGAGAAAAAGGGAAAATGCAAAGAACCCCTGCTTGATGGAAATAAAGGGACTAATATGTAGGAGGCAATATAACCGTAGTTTATATGTTAAGTCGGTAGATGACATATCTTTCGCAACCGGCATCATTGTATTTTCTTTCCTTCATCCGCATTGTTGCACTCTAGTAAACAGATCGGTGCACTCGGGTAGATAGCCCTATTCACTCCAGTGCACAAGCCTGTTTACTGGAGTGCAACGATAGGAATTTCTTATTGAAAATCTATTGATTTCAGTAGGATATTCTTTGATTGTCAGTTAGTTATAACGAAGATGAACAATAGTTTTGCTACAGCTTATTAAGTGTTGATGATTGGATGATGAGAATAACGTTTGCAATAGTATGAGAAATACCAATGATAGTATGAGAAATGCGGTATTTTAAGCGTGTTTTCTTGAATAAATTATGAGAAATACATGTAAACATTTTAATTCTCATAATTTATATGATTAGTAATCAGAAGGATAACTTTTTATATGAGAATATGAGAAATGAAATTGAAAAATCTTTTCTGGTGCCACACATTACTAAAAAACAAGACCAACTTCCCGCCATTTTGTTGCATCGTAACGCATTGAAATGCTGGGAAGTTAATCTGTATGTAAAAGTAACGGAAAAGCCGATTACAGACTTTTACTATGATGTCCCGCAAACCGCATAAAGACTTGGGATAATCCCCCCTCCTGCCCTTGCAGTTGCACAAAGTTAAATTCACGCTGCATAGGCATTCCCTTTATCTCAATTACACGCAGATTACCTGCAACGAGTTCTTTATGTACGGAACGGATAGAGACAATCCCCATACAATCAGTATGTTCGAGGAAAAGTTTAATGCTTTCCGTACTGCCGAGATACATCATTACATTTAAAGAAGACAGTTTCAGATTATGCTGCGACAAAGCACGTTCGAAGACATCCAGCGTCCCGGAACCTCTTTCACGCAGAACTAATGGAATATTCGGCAAGTCTTCCGGAGTAATCTCATCCTGAATATCCAGCTTGGTATGCGCGTGCACCACTGCTACAAGTTCGTCCTGCAAGAATGAAGTATACTTTAAGTTAGGCAGACGAAAGATTCCTTCCACCAAACCTAAATCTATCCGATGTTCCTGCAAGGCTGTTTCCACTCCCCGGGAATTTCCATTGATTAGAGAAAGATTGACCTGCGGAAACTTAGCTATGAAATTTCCCAATAAAGGAGGAAGGACATATTGGGCAATCGTTGTACTGGCACCCAGTCTCAATTCACCAATATACTCGTTATGCAACAAATGCATCTCATATTCCAGTTGCTTGTAATCATCCAGAATCTTCTCACTATGCTTCAACAGCAATTCCCCCGCATCGGTCAGCGAAATTTTACTTCCCTGACGCTCGAACAAACGAGCCTGATAATAAGTCTCTAACTCCTGGATATGCTTAGTGATAGCAGGCTGGCTTACAAACAGTTCTTGCGAAGCTTTCGTAAAACTCAGGTTCTTCGCTACACTTTGGAATACTTTTAAACGAAAATCAGACACAGGGCTAAATTTTAAGTATTAAATATATAGGTATAGTCAGCAAATATAGGAACTGATATTATTGTAGTTCGTCAGCTTTGATCCCCAATGCCTGCATCACAGGAAAAGCCAACATTTCCCATTTATACTTCACCGGAGCATCCGGTTCGTTCATGCGGAACTGAATCACTTCCTTATCTTTTATTTCATTCAGCGCATCAGCCACTTTCTTCCCGTATTCTTCATTAAAGGAAATCACAATCATTCTTTTCACATCAGCCGAATCGGCAACAATAGACAGCAAATCCAAGAATAAATCTTCCCTTGTCACCATTCCCTCCGAAGGGACACTGGCAAATGAATATTCTCCATAAGGGCTTTGAAAAGCAACCCCGTTCAGTTCTTTCTCCAGATCGGAAGGCCGGCAATGTACAAGCCGCCCAGACTCCTTATCGTAAACAAAAAGAAATTGGACTTCATTTTTCCCTTCCGTAATCCCGGCGTCCAAAGTAAGATAGGTAGTCAGTATCGAAAGGTCTATCTCTTGTAAAGAACGTTGCAAAGTATCTTCAAAGTATCCTTTCATATCTGTAATTACAAAGTTCAGAAAAGCTGCATCAATCAGCACTACTGTTTCAGACAGTTTTATTTGAGGTTTATCGTTCATATCTTATTTACAATAACATTACAGCCGATAAAGATACTACAATACTTTTATTTATCCTCCTCATTTCGCAGCAAATTCGTCAGTCATACACTGGAAAAAGAAGCCATTTTGTCCTGTAAGCTCCTTATAATCATGCTATTTTGTCACATTTTTCTACTTGGCAAATCTTTTGCGCCCTTTTAAGTGTTATTAGAAACATGAAAAAGAAAGGAGAACAACGATATGAACTTTAACAATTTTACAATCAAATCCCAAGAAGCGATACAGGAGGCTGTAAATCTGGTGAAAAGCCGGGGGCAACAAGCCATAGAACCCGTTCACATCATGCAGGGGGTGATGAAGGTAGGCGAAAACGTTACGAACTTCATCTTCCAAAAGTTAGGTATGAATGGACAGCAAGTAGCGGTTGTCGTTGACAAACAGATTGATTCGCTGCCTAAAGTTTCCGGTGGTGAGCCGTATCTGAGCCGTGAAGCAAATGATGTATTGCAGAAAGCAACCCAGTATTCAAAGGAAATGGGCGACGAGTTTGTTTCTTTGGAACATATACTGTTAGCGTTGCTCACTGTAAAAAGCACTGTATCCACCATTCTGAAAGATGCCGGAATGACGGAAAAGGAGTTGCGTAACGCTATCAGCGAATTAAGGAAAGGAGAAAAAGTAACGTCACAATCCAGTGAGGACACTTATCAATCATTGGAAAAATATGCCATTAACCTGAATGAAGCTGCTCGTAGCGGTAAACTCGATCCGGTAATCGGACGTGACGAAGAAATTCGACGGGTACTTCAGATATTAAGCCGGAGAACTAAGAACAATCCGATTCTGATTGGTGAACCGGGTACGGGTAAAACAGCTATTGTCGAAGGATTAGCACATCGTATCCTACGGGGAGACGTACCCGAGAACCTGAAGAACAAACAGGTTTATTCGTTGGATATGGGTGCACTCGTTGCCGGTGCAAAGTACAAAGGTGAGTTTGAGGAACGTCTGAAATCGGTAGTCAATGAAGTGAAGAAGTCGGAAGGTGATATTATCTTATTTATTGATGAAATCCATACATTGGTAGGTGCTGGGAAAGGCGAAGGTGCCATGGACGCCGCAAATATTCTAAAACCGGCTCTGGCCCGTGGCGAACTGCGCTCTATCGGTGCAACCACCCTTGACGAATATCAGAAATACTTCGAAAAGGATAAAGCATTGGAACGCCGTTTCCAAATTGTACAAGTAGACGAACCGGATAATCTGAGCACGATTTCTATCCTCCGCGGACTGAAAGAACGTTACGAAAATCACCATCATGTGCGTATCAAAGACGACGCAATTATTGCAGCCGTGGAGCTAAGTAGCCGCTACATCACCGACCGTTTCTTGCCGGATAAGGCTATTGATCTTATGGACGAAGCTGCCGCCAAATTACGAATGGAAGTAGATTCCGTACCGGAAGAACTGGACGAGATCTCCCGTAAAATCAAGCAACTGGAGATTGAGCGCGAAGCTATCAAACGTGAAAACGACAAACCGAAACTGGAGATTATCGGTAAAGAACTCGCTGAATTGAAAGAATTGGAAAAATCTTTCAAAGCTAAATGGCAAAGCGAAAAGACGTTAATGGATAAGATTCAACAGAACAAAGTCGAGATAGAGAATCTGAAATTCGAAGCCGAGAAAGCTGAACGCGAAGGAGATTATGGCAAAGTAGCCGAAATCCGTTACGGAAAACTTCAGGCATTGGATAAAGAAATTGAGGATACTCAAAAGAAACTGCGCGATATGCAGGGAGACAAGGCAATGATAAAAGAGGAAGTAGATGCCGAAGATATTGCTGATGTTGTTTCTCGTTGGACAGGTATTCCGGTTAGCAAAATGCTGCAAAGCGAGAAAGATAAATTGTTGCATTTGGAAGAAGAACTTCACCAACGTGTAATCGGTCAAGATGAAGCAATTGAGGCAGTTGCCGATGCAGTGCGCCGTAGCCGGGCAGGACTACAAGATCCCAAACGTCCGATTGGTTCGTTTATCTTCCTCGGAACAACGGGGGTGGGTAAGACAGAATTGGCGAAAGCACTGGCAGAATTCCTATTTGATGATGAAACGATGATGACCCGTATAGACATGAGTGAGTATCAGGAAAAGCATAGTGTTTCACGTCTGGTCGGAGCACCTCCGGGATATGTAGGATATGACGAAGGTGGTCAGTTGACAGAAGCTATTCGGCGGAAACCTTACTCTGTTGTGTTGTTTGATGAAATAGAGAAAGCGCATCCGGATGTTTTTAATATTCTGTTGCAAGTATTGGACGACGGAAGATTGACAGACAATAAAGGAAGGGTAGTTAACTTCAAGAATACGATCATTATCATGACTTCAAATATGGGAAGTTCCTATATACAAAGTCAAATGGAGAAACTGAACGGTTCTAATAAGGAAGAGGTAATCGAAGAAACGAAGAAGGAAGTGATGAATATGTTGAAGAAAACGATTCGTCCGGAATTTCTGAATCGTATTGACGAAACAATTATGTTCTTGCCGCTGACAGAAAATGAAATCAGGCAAATTGTCCTCTTACAAATCAAGAGCGTACAGAAAATGCTTGCTGAAAACGGTGTGGAATTGGAAATGACAGATGCTGCATTAAACTTCTTGTCACAAGTAGGTTATGATCCTGAATTCGGAGCGCGTCCGGTGAAAAGAGCTATTCAACGCTATTTACTGAACGACCTGTCTAAGAAACTGCTAGCTCAGGAAGTAGATCGAAGTAAAGCGATCATTGTCGATGCTGGCGGAGACGGATTAGTATTCAGAAATTAAACACAATACAAAAAATAAGAAGTCGGTAGGTTTGCCAAGAAACTTACCGACTTCTTTTTATATCCCTGTATAGATAATCCTCCGAACTTCAGGCTGACAGTTCGGATGACTCATCACTAAAACATAAGTACCCTGTTTAGAAATTGTTATGGTAAGCAAAGGTAAAGCAAATTGGTGTTTTTCCCTTAATTCTCCTTGAGAATCATATAAAAATACCATTGTACCTGATAACAAATTAGTCAAGCATAACTCCCCTGATTCATTATCCAAACAGATATTCACTCCTTTATTCGTTATTGTCTCCATTCCCTATATAAAGCCTCCTGTTCCCTGGAAGGTGATTAATTATAAAAAAGCGTGAGAACTACACAATTTATCATACTTGAGGTCACTGGATAACTCAAGCATCGAATAATATCTTTAAACGCTTTTGTTGTCCATTTTCATTTTAACTGCCATAGACATCGTGAAAAATAGAGAACAACGACAAAGATACATAAAAAGCACCATTATTTACAATATAAGTAGAAGATATTTATTTTAATAAAAGATTACCCAAATTATACTAATTTTTTTCTGAATTTACAAACATCTCTATAAAAAAACATGATAACCACATTAAATGCGATTATCATGTTCTTTAGTCTCATTTAGACAAATGACATTAATTATTATTCTGCCACTGTCTCTTCTTCCCCAACTTCCGCTTCTGGTTTAAATTCAGTAAGTCCATTAGATATCAACGTATTATACCAGGAAATCAATTTCTTGATATCTCCTACATGCACACGATCACGATCGAAATTAGGCAACACTTCAGCCAAGTATTCACGGAGTTGTTCCGGACTAGCCTTCTTCGGATCAAGAGAAGCAATTGCCGAATTTTCTTTCTTTTTCATCGCTTCCAACACATCATACAAAGGAACTTCCGCATCATCTGTGTACATTGCGATATCTGCCAGAGAGATAATTTTTTCATTACCATAAGCGGGGAAACGCTTCTTATCAGCATTGATTGATTCAACAATCAACATATTTTTTCCTTGCGAAATAAGTTTGTACAATCCCGGTTTTCCGGAGATAGACAAGATAGTCTTCAACATAGTATATATTCTTTTATTTATTAATTATTTTTTAGCGTCGCAAAGGTAATGATTATTTTTAGATAGCAAAGAAATAAGCTCCAAAACCTGCGGAATTAACGGTGTTTCAT
>ERZ772851.3117-NODE-3117-length-11157-cov-2.637633_pt1 | contig 11157 bp, 9 predicted proteins | sample MGYA00512137_ERZ772851 | MGnify/ENA primary metagenome ERZ772851 (study PRJEB29015, sample SAMEA2737663) | human gut metagenome | biome: human gut; feature: human-associated habitat; material: faeces | place: China | collected 2012 ... | reverse complement strand
AAAATAAGAAACAATAAAATCCATGAGAACAACAAACCGAAAAATCGTGTTCTCATGGATTTTATATTTTACAGATATTTTTTCTTTCCTCCACTCCGCTACTCTGGCCGCATGCTATGATGTCCGCCCGCCGCTGTGCGCTAACCCTGGCCCCGACGCCACCCCTGAGGACGACAGATGAGTAATGACATCCCCCTGAAATTTTATGACATCGTGGACGAATACGAGACCGAAGCGGCTGCGCCGGTAAAGGATGAAGAACGCGATGCGCTGGCGCGCTATTTCCAACTGCTGATTGCGCGGTTAACTAATAACGAAGAGATTGACGAAGAGGCGCAGCGAGAAATGGCCCGCGAGGCGGCCATTAACGAAAACCGCATTGACGATATCGCTAATTTCCTTAATCAGTGGGGCAACGAATAAAGCTCAACGTCAGCCTACCGGCGGAATTGCCTTCCGCCGGTGCTGTCGGGGCGCGAAGCGCCAAGACTCAGCCGTGGCCTGTCTCCTCTCCCAGACGCCTCTGCAGCGCATCAAGAAATAGCGGTAATCCGTCAGGTTGGTAGTCGCGGGAAAGATAGATGCCGTAAACGCTCAACGCCTTCGGCGTCCACTCCGGAAGCACCACCTCCAGCGTGCCGCTGGCAATCGCGCCCCGGGCCTCTAGTTCGGGAAGCATCGCAATGCCGCATCCGGCAACCGCCGCCTCCAGCAGCAATGAAGATATCCCTGCGCTCAGATTACCGTTCACCGCCACCGACGCTTCCCGCCCCTGCGCATCGCTGAACTGCCAGTGCTGGCTGGCGAAATGGCTGTATAGCAGGCAGTTATGTCGTTGCAGATCGTCGGGCGTCGTCAATGGGCCATGCTGGCGCATCCAGCCCGGCGCGGCGCAGAGCAGCGAACGGCACACTCCGAGGCGACGAGCGATGGCCCCCGCCTCCGGGTTGTCGGTAATGCGAATGGCCACGTCGATGCGCTCGCCGATCAGGCTGACCGGATGGTTATTGATATCCAGCTCCAGGCGCAGTAGTTGATAGCGGGCGAGAAAGTCCGGTAGCAGCGGGGAGATCAGCTGCATGGCGGTAAAGTGCGCGCAGGCGACGCGCAGTGTGCCGCTGGGATCGGCCCGCTGACGCTCGCCGGCGATTTCATCGGCGATCCGCGTCAAACCGCGGGTCTTGAGCAATACCTTCTCCCCGGCCGGGGTCAGCGTCAGCCGCCGGGTTGAGCGATGGATCAGCCGGGCGCCGGCCCAGCTCTCCATCTGTTCCAGATAGCGGCTCACCATCGGGCGCGACATCCCCAGCGCCCGCGCCGCGGCGCTAAGACTTCCCAGCTCGCAGATGCGCAGATACACCTGCGCAGCAATCACCCTGTCCATCACTCCCCCTGATCTGCACGTTTTATGAAACTCAGCATCTCTTGTTTCAGGAATTCTATCAAATAGCGAAATCCGTACAATGGAACGCATTCACCTGTTACTGAGAATAAATCATGAAATTATCTGCCCTTGCTGTTGCTACCGGCCTGTTCAGCGGCGCGGTCTTCGCGGCGCCTCTGACGCTGCAAACTTACAACCCGCAGGAAAAAGGACTTTTTGCCGTCAACTCGACCCTCGTTTCCGGTCCGCATGAAGCGGTACTTTTCGACGCGCAGTTCAGCGTCAAAGATGGGGAAAAGCTGGTGGAGATGATCAAGAAAAACGGCAAACCGCTATCGCGGATTGTGATCACCTCTGGCGATCCGGATTTCTATTTTGGTCTTGAGCCGCTGGTAAAAGCCTTCCCGCAGGCGGAGGTGGTCGCCACGCCGGAGGTCGTCAAACATATTGCAGCCACCAAAGCGGCCAAACTGGCGTACTGGGGCCCGCAAATGAAAGACGGCGCGCCGACGCAGGTGTATGTCCCACAGGCGCTGGAGGCCAACAGCTTTACCATCGATGGCGAGAAAGTGACCATCATGCAGCCGCATGACTACGCGGCGTTCGTCTGGATCCGGGCGAACAAAACGATCCTCGGCGGCACCGGCGTGGCGTGGGGTATGCATCTCTGGACCGCCGACACCCAGACGCCGGCCAGTCGTCAGCAATGGCGTAATACGCTGGACCAGATGATCGCCCTGCACCCGCAGCGGGTGATCCCGGGCCATTATCTCGGCACCCCGCCGGAGGGAGACAGCGCAGTGCGCTTTACAAAAACTTATCTCCAGCAGTTCGAGCAGGCGCTGAAGACGCATTCGGATTCGGCCGGGGTGATCAAGGCGATGGAGGCACAGTGGCCGGGCCTGGCGGAGACCAGCTCGCTGGAGTTAAGCGCCAAAGTTAATACCGGTGAGATGAAGTGGTGACCCCTGCGGCGCGCAAGGAGGACTGTTCTTAATCTGGCTCCCCAGGGTTGCTATTACCGAGAAAATGGACCACCCTACCTGTGGCCGCACAAAAAACGCGCGGCCGACTTTGGGTTACATTTCATCCGGTAATTACCGGGTTTGCCCTTGAAACCAGAACAGGATAAAGGAGTCAGAATGAAATCGAACCATCAGGCACGTCATCTTCTCGGTCTGAACTATAAGCTTTCCCGGCAGAAAAAAGTGGTGCTGGAAGGCGATGAAGAAACCACCATCAACCACATCCATGCTACCGGCCGCAAACGCCGCGGTGGTTAATTTTCAGCCTGAGTGATGATAAACAACACCGTCCTGTTGCCAGGATGGTGTTTTTTTATGGCAATTGACTGCTTGTTTACCCGCTTGAAGACCTTCTGCTCTATACTCTGCCCGCTGCTTTCCACCCGCCCTTCGCTTATCGCCGCGCCGGGACTGTGGTCATGATCAAGGAGTTAGTGCGATGCAATTTACCCATAAGAAAAACCGTTCCCTGTACATCCCCTACGCGGGTCCCGTTCTGCTTGAATTCCCCCTGCTCAACAAGGGAAGCGCCTTCAGTATGGAAGAGCGCAGCAATTTCAACCTGCTCGGCCTGCTGCCGGAAGTGGTTGAAACTATCGAAGAGCAAGCGGAACGCGCCTGGATCCAGTATCAGGGATTCAAAACTGAAATCGACAAACATATTTATCTGCGTAACATCCAGGACACCAACGAAACCCTGTTTTATCGCCTGATCGGCAACCACCTTGAAGAGATGATGCCGGTTATCTATACCCCGACGGTAGGCGCGGCCTGCGAACGTTTCTCCGAGATCTATCGTCGCGCCCGCGGCGTCTTTATCTCCTACCAGAATCGCCATAACCTTGACGACATCCTGCAAAACGTCCCGAACCACAACGTGAAAGTGATTGTGGTCACCGATGGCGAGCGCATTCTCGGCCTTGGCGACCAGGGGATCGGCGGAATGGGGATCCCGATCGGTAAACTGTCGCTGTACACCACCTGCGGCGGCATCAGCCCGGCTTACACCCTGCCAATCGTGCTGGACGTCGGAACAAACAACCAGCAGCTGCTCGACGATCCGCTGTATATGGGCTGGCGCCACCCACGCATTACCGACGACGAGTACTATCAGTTCGTTGACGACGTGATCCAGGCGATTAAGGCCCGCTGGCCGGACGTGCTGCTGCAGTTTGAAGATTTTGCGCAAAAGAACGCCATGCCGCTGCTCAACCGCTACCGCAATGAAATCTGCTCGTTTAACGACGATATTCAGGGCACCGCGGCGGTGACCGTCGGGACGCTGATCGCCGCCAGCCGCGGCGCCGGTAGCCAGCTGAGCGAGCAAAAAATCGTCTTTCTCGGCGCGGGTTCGGCCGGCTGCGGTATCGCTGAACAGATTATCGCCCAGATCGTCCGCGAAGGACTCAGTGAAGAAGAGGCCCGCCAGCGCGTGTTTATGGTTGACCGCTTCGGCCTGTTAACCGACGGCATGCCTAATCTGCTACCGTTCCAGAACAAGCTGGTGCAAAAGCGTGAGCAGCTGCAGAGCTGGGATACCACCAGCGAGGCGCTGTCCCTGCTGGACGTAGTGCGCAACGTGAAGCCGAACATCCTGATCGGCGTCTCGGGTCAGCCGGGACTGTTCACGGAAGAGATTATCCGCGAGATGCACAAGCACTGCCCGCGGCCGATCGTGATGCCGCTCTCCAACCCAACCTCACGGGTGGAAGCGACGCCGCAGAATATCCTGAGCTGGACCGACGGCGAGGCGCTGGTCGCCACCGGCAGCCCATTCTCCCCGGTTACCGTGAAAGGCAAGCAGTATCCCATCGCCCAGTGCAATAACTCCTATATCTTCCCGGGTATTGGACTGGGGGTGATCGCCTCCGGCGCGTCGCGGGTCACCGACGAGATGCTGATGGCTGCCAGCGAAACCCTGGCGCAGCACTCGCCGCTGGTCAACAACGGCGAAGGTCCGGTGCTGCCGGAGCTGAAGGATATCCAGACCGTCTCACGGGCGATTGCCTTCGCGGTGGGCAAGGTGGCCCAGGAGCAAGGCGTGGCGGTGAAAACCTCCGCCGAAGCGCTGCTGCAAGCGATCAGCGATAATTTCTGGCTACCGGAATATCGCAATTATCGCCGCACCTCGATTTAATCACTGTCACCGGGTCGAAATAGCGGCCCGGTTATTAATAACGTCAGAATAATACCTCCAGCCACAGAAACGTTTTTTCCGCCTATATACATTCATCGTAAAAATATAAAACGGATAGCATTTGCCGCGCGCCCTCCGCTGTGCAAAATAGTTGTTTCTCACCCCCTCACAACGGAATGTGAAATGCTAAAATTAATCCCTGGCGCGAATAAAGCGAATGCTATTCTGATTCGTGTTATTTTATTGCTTACGGGCGGGTCCGCCATCATCACCGGCCTGTCCCTGTTTGGCGGCGATATGTGGATGCTCACCCCGCGCGCTGAGCAGTATCAGCCCGCCACCGGCGATCTGGTGGATGTCGTCATCTATGAACCGAGTAAATTTTTCTTCGCTCTGCTCTACGTGTTTATTATTACCCTGGTCTGGCTGTTGGCGGTACGTAAAATCCCCTGGCGGCCGATACAGCATCCTATATTAGCGCTGATAATACTGATTGCCGCCGGGATAGTTATTTTCCTCCATCCGGAGGTCACACCCGGACGAGATGCCAGTATTCAGTACGGTAAACACAACATTTCTTACACTGCCATTTTCTGGAGCAAAACGAATTCAGATCGACATGTCACTCAACCCTCTAAATATGAAATTTTTGTTGAAGCGAAAGATCCCCGCTGGCTTATCGACAGAAACAATCTTGGCCGCGCTTGGCGATGTGAAGTGCAGCGGCATACCCAGTTTTACACCCTGTCATTCAATGAGGGCTGGTTCCCGAACGGCGATCCGCAGGTCCTTGCCAACCAGTGTAGTCAGATTGCCGATCTGGATACGGTCTCTGAAGACGAGCTGCTTGTCACTAAAACCATCAGGAGCCGTAAATGAGCCAGCAAAAAATGGTTTTGCAGCCGATATTACGCCTCTGGCTGGGGCTGTTTAGCGGACTGTTGCTGGTGAGCGCCATCAGCGCCTTTCACGGTGAGTACTGGTATTTCGGCGATAAGCAGGCGTTTTACGCGGCGAAAGCCGGCGAGGTCTCTGTGCATGAACTCTATACGCCGGCGAAAATCCTCTTTGCTTTTATCGTCAGCACGATCCCGCCGCTGCTGTGGCTGCTGCTGGTTAACCGTCGGGCGCCGCGGCTGCTGACCCACACTCTCCCATCGGTGTTACTCCTGCTGGCGGGTTTGCTGTTTTTCTTCCTGAGACCCGACGTGATTCCCGGCGGGGAAACCCCTGTCTATCGCTACGGCGAGCGGGAGCGCTACTACCAGACGATACGCTGGCAGAAACCGGAGCCTGGCGCGTGGCGGGGTACCCGCTCTGAGTACAACGTGTATATCGAATATCGTGATCCCAGGGGGATATCGCAAAGTCGACAATATTAAAAACGCCTATACCTGTGAAACCCACCGGGAGTCTCGCTTTTTTACCTTAACGACCGAAGAGGATTGGTATCCGGATTCGTATCCGAATATTCTCGAGGCTCCCTGCCAGGCGATAAAGGATCCCCAGGCGATGACGGAATATACCCGCGACCACGCCCGCTGGTTTCCCATTACGTTTTAGCAAACACACTAGCCTTCTGCGCCAACAATATCTCGCCGGTAATGGCACTGAACACGAAAACTGGTGGGTATCGGCCCCTGCCAGTTTTGTCACTGGCGTCGCTAGCCTTTCCCCACTACACTGCCAGCACCCACCCACTGACTGAATAAAAAAGGAGGCCCCCATGCTGTATTGTGAAATGTTTATTGTTTCACATGCCTTAGGCAATTGCGCCAGCTCAAGCGTTATCGGTATCGTGCTGCGATAACTATGGCTTGAGCGAAGACCCTTCACGCAATCCCTTCTCTCCGGCTTACCGGGTTATCGTCAGCGAGTTTTGACGAGGCATTTGCATGCCTGTAACTCTTGAGTAAGTTGACTATGAGTACATTACTAACTGCCCATGCGCTCCACGTGGAGACGGCTTTTGGGCCGCTGTTTAACTCCCTCTCCTTCACCCTGAAGAAAGGCGACCGGATCGGTCTCATCGGCCATAACGGTTGCGGCAAAAGCACCCTGCTGCAGGTGCTGGACGGCACCCTCGCGCCCACCTCGGGCAGCGTCTCGCTCGCCGGTCAGTGTCTGATGGCCCGCGTTGAACAGCATCTGCCGGAGGCGCTGCATACGCAGTCGCTGCTGCAGGCGGTGCTGGCCCCATTACCCGCCGACGCGCGGGAAGCACAGCGCTGGCTGGCCGAACGCCTGCTGGCGCAAATGGGCTTTACCCCGGCGGTGATGGAGCAGCAGACCGCCACCCTGAGCGGCGGCCAGCACACGCGTCTGCTACTGGCCCGGGCGCTGATCCGCCAGCCTGATCTGCTCTTGTTGGATGAGCCGGGCAACCATCTCGATCTGCCCACCCTGCTGTGGCTGGAAAGCTTCCTGCAAACCTGGCAGGGGAGCTTCGTACTGGTGTCACACGACAACACCTTACTGGATGCTGTAACTAATGCGAGTTGGATCCTTCGTGACCAGACGCTACATTGCTTCGCCTTGCCCTGCAGCGCTGCCCGTCAGGCACTGCAGGAGCAGGATGAAAGCGCCGCGTTACGTCATAAGGCGGAGCAAAAAGAGAGCGACCGGGTCAGCGCCAGCGCCCGGCGGCTGGCCACCTGGGGTCGGGTCTATGACAATGAAGATCTCGCCCGCAAAGCCAAACAGATGGAGAAGCAGGTCGCCCGCCTGAAAGACGAGCAGACCGAGCTCAGCGTCGGCCCGCCGTGGCGCCTGGTGTTACAGGGGGACGCCCTGCCGGCCGACCGCCTTTTGGAGATGGACACCCTTCCCGTCTCGCCCGCGCCGGGTCAGCCATCCCTCTTCACCACCGGCGTGGCGCGCCTGCGCAGCGGCGATCGCGTGGCCATCATGGGACGTAATGGCGGCGGCAAATCGTCCCTGCTGCGCCTGCTGTGGCAGCAGATGAACAACGCATCGCCTCTCCCGGGGCTGCGCCTGCATCCCCGGCTGCACCCCGGCTACTATGACCAGACGCTGGCGCAGTTGCCGGACGAGGCCAGCCTGCTCGAGGCCCTGACGCCGTTTGCCCCGTCGGCGGACACCCGTAAACGGGCGCTGATCGCCGCCGGGTTTGGCTGGGCGAGACATAGCCAGAAGGTCAGCACCCTCAGCGGCGGCGAGCGATCGCGGCTGCTGTTCGTTGGCCTGTCGCTGGCGCGCTACAGTCTGCTGCTGCTGGATGAGCCCACCAACCATCTTGATATAGAGGGTAAAGCGGCGCTGGCGCAGACGCTGCGCGATTACCCCGGCGGCGTGCTGCTGGTCAGTCATGACCGCCAGCTGATTAGCGAAAGCTGTAACCGCTTCTGGCTGATTGACAGCGCCGGGCTAACGGAGTGGCACAGCCTGGAGGAGGTTTATGCCCGTCTGCAGGCCGTGGCGCCCGCCCCGGACAGTCGGCTCGCTTTGCAGAGTACACCCGCCGGGGCTGACGATGATGAGGAGGCGCTGCTGGCGCGGCTGATTGACCTGGAGCAGTGGCTGGCTGACGACATGGCCCGCAAGCCAAAACATCAAAAGCCGTCACTGCAGGCACAGTGGCAAGGGGAGATTGCCCGCCTGCTTAACCAACTGACGTAATCTCCATGTCCCCCCACCGGCTAAGGCGCAACACCCTTAGCCGGTGTTTCCGGACCGGGTAAACTGCTGCTCGGTCATTACCTTTCCCCACTGCTCCCCCTGCCATTCGCGGATTAACGTGAAGCCAAAGGATTCATACAGTTTGCGGGCCGCGTCCAGCCCTTTAAAGGTCCACAGCTGCACCGCGCTAAACTGGCGACTATCGCAGAAAGCCATCGCCTCGCTGAGGAGCCGCCTGCCAATGCCGGTTCCCCGGCAGCTGTCATCGAGAATGAACCAGCGCAAATGCGCCTCCTGCTGGCCGAGGTCCTCGCCATCGATAGCCAGCGAGCCGACGATTTTCCCTTCGCGGATCGCCAGCCAGATCTGGTTGGCCGAGGAGGAGAGCCGGGTGGCAAATTCCGCTACGCCGCTGGCGACCTTGCCTTCAAAAAAAGCGCCAAAGTCATGATGACGGGCGTAATACTCCCCGTGCATCTGGGCTATCCGGCCGATCATCCCCGGCTGGTAGCCGGTCATCAGCGAAATTTGCGGAGCCGTATCCGCGAGCGCGCTATCCCGACACTGCGCCAGCGCCCGGGCATAGGCCGCCAGTCCAGTGGCGACAGTTTGCTGCTGCGTCTCATCCAGATGGTCTAACGCCTCCACCACCTGACGGGTACCCCAGGCGTTAATTTTCGCCACCGTATCGTGCCCCTTTGCCGTCAGGGCGAGTGATTTCGCGCGCGCATCCTCCGCGCAAGGACGCTCCTCCAGCTCACCAGCCGCCAGCAGACGAGAGACCATCCGGCTGACGCTTGATTTTTCCAGTCCCAGCAACGTGACCAGCTGCGCGGCCGTCATCTCCCCCCTCATCGATACCTCAAGCAGGGTGTGCACCGCCGAAGGTGAATAATGGGTGGCGGCCAGCGTGGTGCTCATAAAGCCCAGCTCGCGCACCATTAACCGCGAGGCGGTACGAATCTGTTGGATTAAGGGGGTATCAGGCATGGCGGCGGGTCCAGCAAATGAAATGGTTGTACAATACAACCATCACCTTCATCCTGCGTCAAGATGCAATATGGTGGGATAAGCGTTGTCGTGTGACGTGTGACGTGTGATTTTGCCGCCATAGGGATCGTGAAAGCGAATGCCGCGGGCGCCGGACAGCGCCCGCGATGAATATTATTGCGGGTTCTTCGCCTTCCAGGCCTCCCAGGCCGATTTGATCTCCTGCTTCGCGGCCGCGGCGTCATTAAAGCCGGCCAGCTCGACCTTTTTACGCCCCTCCGGCAGTTCTTTATAGACCCGGAAGAAGGCCTCCAGCCGCTGCTGTTCTATTTTCGGCAGATCGGAGATGGTCTTGATGTCGTCGTAGGTCGGGTCAATTTTACTGGCCGGTACGGCGATGATTTTGTCGTCTTTCTCACCGCCGTCTATCATCTTCAGCACACCAATTGCCCGCAGCTTAATCAGCGTGCCCGGGGCCATCGGCGCGCGGGTATAAAACACCACGTCCAGCGGGTCGCCATCCCCGGCCAGCGACTGGGTCAGCGAGCCGTAGTTCGCCGGGTAGGCCACCGGCATCGACTGAAAGCGGTCGGCGACGATAAACCCCGTTTTAGCATCGGTTTCGTACTTAATGATCCCGCCCGTCGGGATCTCAGTGACGGCGTAAAATTCTTCCGGGTTGTTTTCCGGCTGGGGAAATTCCAGCACATTGTGGGCCTGGGCGGCGGCGGACAAAAGCAGACCGGCGGTGAGGATGGTTTTTACCAGATGCATTGTTGTATCACTCTGTTGTTATAAGAAATTGATGCGCAAAACAATAGATTCGAGTGATGACAAAAACATGACCATTCAGCGTCAATATTATTACCTACCAAATATAGCGATATTGTCTGAATTTTGTGCTATCTCTGTAGCAAAAAGCCACATTCTGTACTAAGCGCCTTGTATTTTACCACTCAGCGTCTAATCCTTACTGGGTACTATTGCATTAATTAAGTTAATCAATTCCCCCACAAGGAGACAGGCATGAAGGCAGCTGTTGTTACCCACGACCATCAGGTTAACGTCACGGAAAAAACGCTGCGCCCGCTGGAATACGGCGAAGCGCTGTTGAAAATGGAATGCTGCGGCGTGTGTCATACTGACCTGCACGTGAAAAACGGCGATTTTGGCGATAAAACCGGCGTCATTCTCGGCCATGAAGGGATCGGGGTGGTACAAAAAGTCGGCCCGGGCGTCACCTCCCTGAAGCCGGGCGACCGCGCCAGCGTGGCGTGGTTCTTCGAAGGCTGCGGCCACTGCGATTACTGTAACAACGGCAACGAGACGCTCTGCCGCTCGGTGAAAAACGCCGGCTATACCGTCGATGGCGGCATGGCGGAAGAGTGCATCGTCACCGCCAACTACGCGGTAAAAGTTCCGGACGGCCTCGACTCCGCCGCCGCCAGCAGCATCACCTGCGCGGGCGTCACCACCTACAAAGCGGTCAAGGTCTCCCACATCAAACCGGGCCAGTGGATCGCCATCTACGGCCTCGGCGGGCTGGGTAACCTCGCGCTGCAGTATGCGAAGAATGTGTTTAACGCCAAAGTGATCGCTATCGACGTCAACGACGGACAGCTGGAGTTGGCGGCCTCGATGGGCGCCGACCTGACCATCAACTCCCGCAATGAAGATGCGGCGAAAGTGATTCAGGAAAAAACCGGCGGCGCCCACGCTGCGGTAGTAACCGCGGTGGCTAAAGCGGCCTTTAACTCGGCGGTGGATGCCGTTCGCGCCGGTGGCCGCGTGGTTGCGGTGGGCCTGCCGCCGGAGGCGATGAGCCTCGATATTCCGCGTCTGGTGCTGGACGGCATCGAAGTGGTCGGTTCGCTGGTCGGCACCCGTCAGGATCTGGTGGAAGCCTTCCAGTTTGCCGCCGAAGGCAAAGTGGTGCCGAAAGTCACCCTGCGTCCGCTGGAAGATATCAACGCTATCTTCAA
>ERZ772851.3077-NODE-3077-length-11319-cov-3.933683_pt1 | contig 11319 bp, 9 predicted proteins | sample MGYA00512137_ERZ772851 | MGnify/ENA primary metagenome ERZ772851 (study PRJEB29015, sample SAMEA2737663) | human gut metagenome | biome: human gut; feature: human-associated habitat; material: faeces | place: China | collected 2012 ... | reverse complement strand
CGCCGTTACCGATGTTGATTCTGAGCCGCAGCCCGGCCATCTGGCTGTGGCAAACGCTGCTCTATCAGGTGAGTCATCCGGATCGTCTGCGCAACATCCATACTGCCCCCGCCGATCTGTCCTGCGCGGAGCTGGCCCATCGGCTGGAGAATGCGCCGCGGCTTGAGCGGCTTGCCAGCGAAGCCGCCCTGATCCACGGAAAACGGGTCGTCGGGTTGACCCACGCCGAGCTCAAGGTGATCCTCGCCCTGCTGCAAGGGCAGACGATAGGCGAGCAGGCCCAACGTCTCGGATTGAGCCAGAAAACGCTCTACACCCAGCGGCTGGCTGGGGTGAAAAAGCTGGTGGAATGTCATCCGCATCTGGCCCCCCGCTTTCCGCGCACGCTGCTGCCGCGCTCACCCGCAAACGCACTGACGGCGTTTGAACAGGAATGGGTACAAGCGATTCACGATCGCCAGGTCTTCCCGGTTTTTCAACCTATCGTCGATAGTCGCTCACAGCTACAGGGGGTGGAGATCCTGATCCGCTGGCGCCACCGCGGCCAGGTACTTCACCCCCAGACCTTTCTGCCGCACTTCCGCGCCGACTACACCTGGCTGCTGCTTACGGCCTTTGTTCTGCAGGAGGCCGTGCAGAATATTAATGAGTATCCAGGCGCCTTCTATTTTTCGGTCAACATACCCTCCTCGCTCGCCGACAGTGACAGCCTGCTGCGGATGGTGGAAGCCGCTCGCCAGCAGCTTCGGCAGCCAGAGGGCGTGGCAAGGCTGGTGCTGGAATATGCTGAAACTATCGATTTTCGCCATCAGAGCCGCTCCGCCGCCCACGTGGCGCAGTTGCAACGTGCTGGCGTGCGCGTGATGCTGGACGACTGCTTTTCTCAGGGGAGCGTTATCTTTCCGGCGCGTCGACTGCACTTCAATGCGTATAAACTGGATATGAGCATCGTCAACGACGCCCAGCACGATCCAAAGGCGCTTGCGCTAATAAAAAGCCTGGCCTACTACTGCCAGTTGAGCGGCAGCCGCTGTGTGGCGGAAGGTGTGGATTCACTGGCGAAATTTACGCAGTTAAAATCGCTGGGGATTGATCGCTTCCAGGGCTATCTGTTTTCACCACCGATGCGGCGCGAACATCTCCCGGATCTGATCCGCCGCTTTTCCCACCAGCGCGATCCGGCGAAACGTTGAGGGTGCGAGAAAAGCGCACCGGTTAGCACCGGTGCCGGTACGTCATGCGCGAATATCGTCGTATTCGCGGGTGTTATCGAATTCATGTTTGGCAAACGGGCAGAGAGGGATAATCTTCCGCTGCTCCTGGCGCATTTTTTCCACTACCTTCGCCACCAGCTGTTTCCCCACGCCCTGGCCTTTCAGGCTGGGATCAACATCGGTATGTTCGATAATGCTGAGGTGTTCGCCGGTGGGAACAAAAACAATCTCCGCCACCTGGTTTCCCTGCGCATCGTTAACATAAAATTTGTTATGCCCTTCCAGTATTTCCATCTTCTCCTCGCTTATTTATGACGATATTGCAGAGCGCCGCTCGGGCAGGTATCAATCACGTTTACCACCGTCGCGACATCCACTTCATCCGGGATAATCCACGGCTTACGCTTCAGGTTGAAGAGCTTCGCGCTGCCGCGCACGCAGTTCCCGGAATGCTGACAGATCGCCGTATTAAAGTAGACGTCGATTTTCTCCCCGGTGTAGGCCCGGTAGCCGGCTTCCAGTAATTCCTTATCCATGACATTGCCTCGGTCGTTTTTATCTTTCAGGCTAAGCATAGCCCTCGCCGTGGCGGCTGACTATGCGCAAGCGCGGGAATTGACGCCTCACATCATGCTCTCCCATCGCGCAAGGATCCCGCAGTCAACGATCGGTTGACTTTCATTCCCGCAACGAGGCGATTACACTCATGACACACTGGTATGATCACTCAGGGATGTTCCATTGAATCATATTGCCACCATCGCCCGCCCGGCGCGGTTACTGCTCGTCTTGCCGCTTTCCGGCTGCTCACTTTCGCCAGAGATCCCGGTATTGGGCGCTGCTTTTCCCGGCTGGTTTTTCTGCTTACTGGGCGGTGCGTTTTTACTGATCCCCTGCCATATCCTGATTACCCGTAAAGGCTGGCAGCCGCGCTTCTCTCCCCTGGTCTTCAGCTACGTCGCGCTGATGTTCCTGTTCGCCACGTTGCTGTGGTTTCTGTTTTTTGTTCACTGATCGCTTATGACAACTTCCCGCACTTCCCTGTTACGCAAAAAGTGGCCTCTGCTGGCGCTGGTCCTTGCCGCCATCCTGGCGCTGATCCTCGTTATCTGGCAGTTGCAAACCTCGCCGGAGACCAATGACGCCTATGTCTATGCTGATACCATCGATGTAGTGCCCGAGGTCAGCGGACGCATCGTGGAGATGCCCATTCGCGATAACCAGCGGGTGAAAAAAGGCGATCTGTTGTTCCGCATCGACCCCCGCCCCTATCAGGCAATGCTCGATGACGCGAAAGCCCGGCTGACGACCCTCGACGCGCAGATCATGCTGACCCAGCGCACCATCAAAGCGCAGGAGTATAACGCCCAGTCGGTGGCGGCCGCCGTCGAGCGCGCCAGAGCGCTGGTTAAGCAGACCACCTCCACGCGTATCCGCCTTGAGCCGCTGGTGCCGCAGGGGTTCGCTTCCCAGGAAGATCTCGATCAGGCGCGCACCGCTGAGAAAGCGGCGCGGGCGGAGCTGGAGGCCACGCTGCTGCAGGCCAAACAGGCCTCGGCGGCCGTGACCGGCGTGGATGCCATGGTGGCGCAACGCGCCGGGGTCCTGGCGCAAATCGCCCTCGCTGAACTGCATCTGGAATTTACCGAAGTGCGCGCGCCGTTCAACGGCGTGGTGGTGGCGCTGAAAACCACCGTCGGCCAGTACGCCTCGGCGCTGAAGCCGGTCTTCACCCTGCTGGATGACGACCGCTGGTATGTGATCGCGAACTTCCGCGAAACCGACCTGAACAACGTGCGCCCCGGCGTGGCGGCGCGGATCACCGTGATGACCAACCACAACCGGACCTTTAACGGGGTGGTGGATTCGGTCGGCTCCGGGGTCCTGCCCGAAGGTGGGAGCGTCATCGAAGGGCTGCCGCTGATCCAGAAAAGCATTAACTGGGTCCACGTCTCGCAGCGCTTCCCGGTGAAAATCGCCGTCAGCGATCCCGACCCGGAACTGTTCCGCATGGGCGCCTCGGCCAGCGCCGTGCTGCAGCCGTAGCCGGGCGACGCTATGTTTCCTCTCGCCCATTTTTTACGCCAGGAACTGCGCGACGCGCCGGGACGCGCCAGCTACACGCTGCGCCTGACGCTAAGCTGCGCGGTGCTCATCACCCTGTTTATGACCCTGCAGATCCCTTTCCTGGCCGTTGCGCTGATCGTCGTGTTCTACGTCAGCCAGCCTAACGTGTTGATGATTAAGCTGGTCAGCGTGGTCTTTTTTGTCACCGTCACCGTGGCGCTCGGCGGCGTGCTGCTGATCATCAAGTGGACCTATGACTACCCGCTGATCCGCCTGGCGGCCTCCGTGGCGCTCTTTTTCTGCGCCCTCTATCTGATGCGGGTGCTGGGCAAGCTGGGACTGGCCTTTTTCGTGGTGGCGCTGGCGGTGATTTACGCTCAGACCTTCCCGTCGATGACCAGCCAGAGCGAGATCCTGGTGCGGCTGCTGCTTTGGCTGTGGGTGGCGATTAACACCGCGATCCTCGTCACCCTGCTGGTCAACGCCTGCTTTCAGCAGGCCTTTCCCGGTAACCAGTTTAAGGCGCGTCTGGCCGGGATGCTGCACGAGGTCGCCCGGCGGCTGGCGGCCCCGGACGCTGAAGCGCCACCGACCTTCGGCGAGACCGCCGCGCAGTTCAATCAGCTGCAGTCGCTATTCGCCCAGGCCAGCCGGGCGACACCGGAGATCGCCGCCGATCCCCAGGCCTGGCGCTCGCGGCTGGCCGCCACTTTGCGCTGCTACCAGCTGGCGGCCCTGCTGCAAGCAGACGAGGCGGATAGTGACGATCGCCAGCAGCTGTCGCAGGCGGTACTTCAGCTGAAGAACGCCCTTAGCGAGGGGCCGTTTGACGGCGCTATTCCTCCCCTGACGCTCAGCGGTCGCGGCGTCAATCGCGCTGTTCTGCAGGAGATGGCTACCACTCTGCAGCGGCTGGCGCAGGGGGAGCCGGTTGCCCTGCCGCAGGGTGAGGTGGAGAAGGCGCCCCTGCTGGCGCCGGACGCCTGGCGCAACCCGGCATATCTCCATTTTGCGCTCAAGACCCTGCTGGCGACCCTAATCTGCTATGTCTTCTATACCGCTGCCGACTGGCAGGGTCTACATACCATTATGCTGAGCTGCGTGATCGTCGCCCAGCCCGGGCTGGGCGCCACGATGCAAAAGACATGGCTGCGCATCGGCGGGGCGCTGCTCGCCTCCCTGCTGGCGCTGCTGTTAATCGTCTTTGTCCAGCCCTGGACCGATTCGCTGACGGGCCTGCTGGCGATGTCCCTGCCGGTGCTGGCGCTGGCGGCGTGGATTGCCGCCGGCTCGGAGCGTATCGCCTACGCCGGGATCCAGATTGGTTTCACCTTTGCGCTGGCCTTTCTCAGCTGGTTTGCTCCGCTGACGAACCTCACCGAGCTCCGGGATCGGGTGCTGGGCATCCTGCTCGGGGTGCTGGTCTCCTCCATTGTTCATTTGTATCTCTGGCCGGACAGCGAAGCGCCGCAGCTGAAAACCCGCCTTGCGGCACTCTATCGCCGGCTGGCGGACTGCCTCGCCGCCCCGAAGGAGGCGGTTCCGCTGGCTCCCCTGCTTGTCGCCTTCACCGACAGCGAAGCGCTGATCCACCGGGTTCGCGCCGAACCGCTGGGCACGTATGCTCACCCCTGGCCCCAGGCGAAAGGCTGGCCGATGCGCGCCACCCTCGCCCAGGCCGAGGAGATCGCCCGCCTCAGCGAAGGCTACCGACTCAACGCCGCGCCGGGAGACCCGACCCTGGCCCGCTGCGCCGAACAGCTGCGGCGCTACGCTGAACGTATCGAACAGGAGGCGACGGCGCCTGGCGAACAGCTGACCGCCGAACTGACTAACCCCTTTGGCCCGGCGCTGGCCGCCGCGCTGGCCGCCCTGCCCGACTGGGGGCCGACACCGATAGCGACTGAGCAACAGGCTAAAACGTCATGATGATCCTTCCTTTCTCCGCGCGCCTGCGCGGCACTCTTTTTACCCTGACGCTGACGCTGCTCAGCGGCTGCGCGCTGATCCAGGATGAGCCTGCCCAGGTCGCCATCGTCAATCCGCAGCAGGCCCAGCTGGCGCAGGTGATCCACCTGGCGAACAGCGACTGGCCGGCCGCCCGCTGGTGGGAGGCCTATGATGATCCTCAGCTCAATATGCTGATCAACCGGGCGCTGCAGAACTCGCCGACCATGCAGGCCGCCCGGCTGCGCATCTCCCAGTCGCAGTCCACGGTGGAACTCGCCCGGTCGGCGATGGGCCTGCAGGCCACCGCCGTCGCGGCGCAAAACCGCCTGCGGATCACCGACAAATCCTTTAGCTGGCCCTACTCATACTCCCTGCCGGTGGATAAAAACGGCCCCTGGTATACGCTGAATACCGTTGGCGTCGGGGCGCAGCTGAATATCGATCTCTGGGGGGCCGATCGCGCCCGGGTCGCCGCCGCTATTGGCGAGAAAAACGCCCGGCTGGCGGAGACCGCCGGCATTGAGCTCGACATCGCCAGCAGCGTGGCGCAGCTCTATTTCGCCATGCAGGCGACGTTCCAGAAAATCGCGCTGCTGCAGGAGCTGGAGGGCATTGCCCGATTCTCGGTGGAAGCCCACGAGCACCGGACCCGGCGCGGCCTGGAAGACAGTGTGGATGTGGCCAACGCCCAGGCCGAACAGCTCGCCGCTCGCCAGCAGATCATTAGCGCCGAGGGGATGCTGACCCAGTATCGTGAAACCCTGCGGGCGCTGATCGGCGCCGATGCGCAGAGCATGCCGGCCATCCATCCGGTGGCGCTGCCGGCGCTCCAGGAGACGCTGCCGCCGTCGCTCTCTTTCGAGCTGCTGGCCCGCCGTCCGGACCTGCAGGCGCTGCGCGGCTACGTCACCGCCTCCCTGAGCCAGGTCGATGCGGCGAAAGCGGCCTTCTACCCCCATTTTGATATCAAAGCGTTCTGGGGCTATAACGCCCTGAGCGTCGGGGATCTGTTTAAGTCCTCTTTCCAGCAGATCAACCTGCTGCCCGGGCTGTATCTGCCGATCTTCGACGGCGGCCGTCTGAACGCTAATCTGCAGTCGGTACGCACCGCCAGCAACATCCTGATCAAACAGTACAACCAGGCGGTGCTGGATGCGGTTCGCGATGTCGCCATCAGCTCCAGCCAGCTTAACGACCTGAATCAGCAGCGCGCGCTGCAGCAGCTAAAAGTCACCGCGGCGCAGACCACCACCGATAGCGCTCGCGCTCATTATCAGCGCGGCCTCCTCAGCCGCTACGCCGCCGAAGAAGCCCGCCGGGCGGTCCTCGCCCAGCAGCTGTTGCTGCTGGACATTGAGGCCCAGCGGCTAAGCACCGACATTACCCTGATCAAAGCCCTGGGCGGCGGCTATCGAGGGCAGTAACAAAAATGCCTTCCCCGAGGGGAAGGCATTCAGACTGCAGACAAAGTGCAATCTTCAGCGATTGCCCGGCGGCGCTGCGCTTGCGCAGGCCTACAGCTAACTGCATAACTGTCTGATATTGGAGTTTTTTGTAGGCCGGGTAAGGCGAAAGCCGCCACCCGGCAGAAAGGCAAGCACAATAACGAAACGGGTTTGTCATTCGCCAGAATGCCTTCCCAATAGGGGAAGGCAATCAGACTGCAGACAAAGTGCAATCTTCAGCGCTTGCCCGGCGGCGCTGCGCTTGCGCGGGCCTACAGCTAACTGCATAACTGTCTGATATTGTAGTTTTTTGTAGGCCGGGTAAGGCGAAAGCCGCCACCCGGCAGAAAGGCGAACACAATAACGAAACGGGTTTGTCATCCGCCAGAATGCCTTCCCAATAGGGGAAGGCATTAAGCTGAAGAGGCGGGGTGGATGCGCGGCGATTACACCAGGGCGCGCAGCTCTTCCCGCATATAGGTGGAAAAGAATTCCGGATGCTTAATCACCAGCCGTTCGCCGGCGGCGACCCGTTCAGCCCACTCCGCCACTTTATCGGTAAACCCAGCGCTCCAGCCCTGCTGTTGGCCGCGCGCAGCGACGTCGGCCGGGGTGGCGGGTACGCCCAGTTCTTTTAAATATTTGAGAATTCCCTTCGCGGTACTTTCATCCATAGACTGTGGTACTGGCTCAGACGTATTCATACCACCGATGAAATCCAATGCTTTATCAATGACTGCTGGCATAGGTGTGTCCTTATATTAACCACATAGTAAACCTGACTACACTATGGACCGGAAAGCGACGTGATTTCAAAGAACACGCTCACGTTATGGGACATCGCGCATTGTGAAAAGGGGATTTTGTTCTGCTGGGGCGGGGATTGGACAAAAAACAAGCCGGCCCGTAGGGCCGGCCTGAGGATCGCGTCAGGCGTTGCTGAGGGATTTTTGCGCGGCGCTGGACCGACTGTTCTCCAGCATCCGGCGGACCGGGACAATCAGCACGGCCAGCACGGCGGCGCAGATCAGCAATGCGATGGAGCAGCGGGCGAAGAGGTCCGGCAGCAGCGACAGCTGATCGGCCTTCACATGACCGCCGATCAGGCCCGCCGCCAGGTTACCCAGCGCGCTGGCGCAGAACCACAGCCCCATCATCTGGCCGCGCATTCTCTCCGGCGCCAGCAGAGTCATGGTCGCCAGCCCAATCGGGCTGAGGCACAGTTCACCGAGCGTCAGCATCAGGATGCTGCCCACCAGCCACAGCGGCGACACACCGGCCCCGCCGTTGCTCAGAACGTTCTGCGCCGCCAGCATCATCAGGCCAAAGCCCGCCGCTGCGCACAGGATGCCAATCACGAATTTGGTCATACTGCCCGGACGAACGTTTTTACGCGCCAGCGCAGGCCACGCCCAGCTGAATACCGGCGCGAGGAGAATGATAAACAAGGCGTTAATCGACTGGAACCAGACCGCGGGGATCTCAAAATCGCCGATCATCCGGTTGGTATAGTCGTTAGCAAACAGGTTGAAGGAGGTCGGTTTCTGTTCAAACGCGGACCAGAAAAAGGCCGCCGAGACCAGCAAAATAAAGCACACCAGCAGGCGCGCCCGCTCTTTACGGTTGAGTCCGGCGAAGACGAACAGCCAGATGAAATAGAGCGCCACGGAGGCGGCAATTACATAGACCAGCACGCTGGCCACCGCCACCGGGTTAATCACGATCGTGCCCAGGCTGATAAGCGTGACCAGCACCGCCACTCCCAGAGCCAGCGCCAGCAGCCACGCTCCAACGCCATTCTTTTTCGCCACCGGGCTGTTCCAGGTGGAATCGAGGCCAACCTCCGCGTCATAGCGCTTCATCGACGGTACGGCAAAGACACGGAAAATGATCAGCGCCACCAGCATCCCGATCCCCCCGATGCCGAAGCCCCAGTGCCAGCCATGCGATTTGATAAGCCAGCCAGAGATCAATGGCGCGATAAACGAGCCGATGTTGATCCCCATGTAGAACAGCGAAAAACCACCGTCGCGGCGCGCGTCGCCCTTTTTATACAGAGTGCCGACCATCACCGAGATACAGGTTTTAAACAACCCGGAACCCAGGACGATAAACATCAGACCGATAAAGAACAGATCGTTGCCCAGCCATGCTGACAGAGCGATCGACAGGTGCCCCAGGGCGATCAGGATAGAGCCGTACCAGACGGCGCGTTGTTGGCCAAGCCAGTTATCCGCCAGCCAGCCGCCAGGCAGCGCGGCCAGATACATACTGCCGGCAAAAATCCCAACGATCGCCGAGGCGTTCTCTCGCGCCAGGCCCATGCCGCCGTCGTACACTGTCGCCGCCATAAACAGGATCAGTAAAGGACGGATGCCGTAAAACGAGAAGCGCTCCCACATTTCAGTGAAGAACAGGGAGCCCAGCGGATAAGGATGGCCGAAAAAGGTACGGCTTTCGTTTTTATTAACAGAGGAATGCATAAATTCTCCAGGTAAGGTGCGCCGCAGCGCAAGTTAACCGTATAAAGCAGGCTGACGATTTATAATTTGTTTGTATTAACATCAAACACGAGCATTTTTAACCATTTGATAACCACGCAATGGTTTTGTCCAGCCCCTTACCTTCCCTTTTTAGATGAAAAGTCGACAAACATCTAGTTTTACAGATTTAATGTTCGCAATAATGCAAACGACGTTGACTTTATATCATTACGCACAAAACGAAATTTTACCCATTAAAAACAAACAGTTAATAATTTATCGAGAGACATAAACCACCGGCGCAAAGGCGGTGTATAACGGCAGGAAAAGTAAGGGAAACAGACTGGATAGTGGAGAAATAGCGCTAAGCGAGAATATTGTCAGCAATCCAGGCGCTACATACCTGGAGAGCCTACCATACAGCAGGATTAACACGGCATGCCGGCTGCTACAGCCGGCGCCATTCTGCGCGCTATTTCACACGCTGCCCTGCGGCATCAATGACTGGCTCACCGTCCTCCTTCACGAATGCGCCTTGTTGCGGCGCCGTCAGGATCTCCAGCACCACCTCTGACGGGCGGCAGAGTCGGGTGCCCTGCGGCGTCGTTACGATCGGACGGTTAATCAGGATCGGATGCTGAAGCATAAAGTCGATTATCTGGTCGTCAGTAAACCGGTCTTCCGCCAGGCCCAGCGCGTCGTAGGGTTCGACGTTTTTCCGCAGCAGCGCGCGCACCGGGATCCCCATCGCGGCGAGCAGCTGGCGCAGCTCATCACCCGACGGCGGCGTCTCCAGATAATAGATAATGGTGGGCTCGGCGCCGCTGTTACGGATCAGCGCCAGCGTATTACGCGAGGTGCCGCAGTCAGGGTTATGGTAAATGGTGATGCTCATAGTACGTTCTCATGGCTGGTTGAAGGAGAGACGCAGCGCCAGCGCGGCCAGCGTCACAAGCAGCACCGGCAGGGTCATGGTGATGCCGCAGCGAAAATAATACCCCCAACCGATGGTAATGTGCTTTTGCGCCAGCACGTGCAGCCAGAGCAGCGTGGCCAGGCTACCAATTGGCGTGATCTTGGGCCCCAGATCGCAGCCGATGACGTTGGCATAAATCATGGCCTCTTTGATCGTCCCTGTTGCCGCGCTGCCTTCAATCGACAGGGCGCCGACCAGTACGCTGGGCATATTATTCATTATTGAAGAGAGGAAGGCCGACAGGATACCGGTGCCCAGCGTCGCGGCCCAGAGCCCGCGCTCCGCCAGCATGTTCAGCACCGTGGTCAGATAATCCGTTAACCCGGCGTTTCGCAGACCATACACCACCAGATACATTCCCAGCGAGAAGATCACTATCTGCCACGGGGCGCCGCGCAGCACCTTGCCGGTGTTAATTACCCGCCCGCGCTTCGCGACAGCAAACAGGATCCCGGCGCCGAGCGCCGCGATGGCGCTGACCGGGATCCCCAGCGGTTCAAGGACGAAAAAGCCAGCCAGCAACAGCAGCAGCACGCCCCAGCCGGTGCGGAACGTCGCTGGATCTTTTATCGCCGTGGCCGGCGCTTTTAGTAACGCCATATCCCAGGCCGGCGGGATATCCTTGCGAAAGAACAGGTGCAGCATCGCCAGGGTGGTGAGGATCGCCGCGAGATCGACCGGCACCATCACCGAAGCGTACTCCCTGAAGCCGATGGCAAAGAAATCTGCCGAAACGATATTCACCAGATTCGACACCACCAGCGGCAGGCTGGCGGTATCGGCAATAAATCCGGCGGCCATGACAAAGGCCAGCATCGTTCCCTTGCTGAACCCCAGCGCTCGCAGCATGGCAATCACGATTGGCGTGAGGATCAGCGCCGCCCCATCGTTGGCAAACAGCGCCGCCACAGCCGCGCCGAGCAGGATAATCCAGGTAAACAGCAGACGACCCCGGCCTCTTCCCCAGCGGGAAACGTGCAGCGCGGCCCATTCGAAAAAGCCAGACTCATCAAGCAGCAGGCTGATAATGATAACGGCGATAAAGGTGGCGGTCGCATTCCAGACGATATGCCATACCACCGGGATATCGGCTACCTGTACGCCACCGGTGGCCAGCGCCAGCGCCGCGCCAAATGCCGCGCTCCAGCCGATCCCTAACCCCCGCGGCTGCCAGATCACCAGCA
>ERZ772851.3072-NODE-3072-length-11333-cov-4.749158_pt1 | contig 11333 bp, 10 predicted proteins | sample MGYA00512137_ERZ772851 | MGnify/ENA primary metagenome ERZ772851 (study PRJEB29015, sample SAMEA2737663) | human gut metagenome | biome: human gut; feature: human-associated habitat; material: faeces | place: China | collected 2012 ... | reverse complement strand
TAAAAGGAGACCTATATCGTGGTTCGTTGCTCAATTTCTGGTGCGTCCGTCCTGGACGTTTCGTCAGTTCGATCGGATTGCTGACTCCAGCAAGGCCGCAAATCACGATGGCAACACCTGAAATCGGACTCATCATTCGGCCAAGCGCCCCGGCCAAAGCAGCCATAGTTCCCAGCGTCGGAACAGCCATACCGAAACTCGGGGCATGCGGCGTAACCACTTCGTTAAAAGCAAATGCATCAGCATCTCCCGACCCGGTGATGACACCCATCACAAATGGTCCAAGGGACCCGCCCCAGCGAGCAATTTCGTTTGATCCGCGAAGCACTTCAATGAAGACGGCAATGAGACCGGATGCCTTCAAGCCGGCGGCAAAAACACCTGCTGCGATAATGATGCCTAAGACTTCTCCGTATCCGTTGCCCATACCTGCAAAGAAACGTTTAGAGAAAGCCTGAGGATCAGACAAAGTTACTGCCAGCGTGTAGATTGCGCCGACAATCATGGCCTGAGCAACGCCCATCTTTATAGCGGGAATCCACAAATTTCCGGTAACGAGAATAAGCACGGGAACAAGCGGCGCCAAAGCTTTCAAGATATTGACGCGCTGAACATCGCTTTCTTCGGCTAATTCATCTTCAGAAACAGAGCCCGGCTTGTAGTCTCCGAGCAAAATACACATGATCGTGACACCGATCATCGAGATCGCGCCGCAAACCAATGTGTAGTTCATGTGGACGCCGATTGTTTGGATGACATCAAGGTTGGCCATTTTGGCCACGTAAGCGTTGTGAGAAAGACCGGGAGAAAGCATGGAGCCGAACGTTCCGACGAGGATTGCTGCGGCGGTACCGGGACTGCTGACGCCGGCTCGACGAAGCAAAGGAATCATTGTCGGCCCCACGGCTGCTGCACAACCGGCCGCGGACGGAATCGCAATGCAGATGAAATAGGTAATAGCAGTTGCCGCCGGGATTAACAGTAAGCCAAGTTTGCTCAAAGGTGCCGATAAAAGCTTGACCAAATGCACGTCCATTTGGTCATCTGCACGACGAAAGCAAAGCCCATCGCCGAGCAAATCGCCATGATCAGCCCGCTGTTCGTCATAGACTTCGCAAATGCATTCAAACCTTGCATCGGATCTAAAGACAGACAGGTCATAAGGAAACCGGAAGCTAACAAGACCAAGCGGGTTTCATAGCGCTTGATCAGAGCAGCCACCGTCAAAATGACGATAACGATGGCAGCCCACACTGTCCCAGTCATAATCTTCTCCTATGGATTATCGTTATGTCACCATTGTGAAGACTGAACTGCGTTACGGTAAGATATCAAAGAGTGACATCGTTTTGATCTAAACGGAACACTATGCGCAGCCTTGATACCATCGAAACCCTGGAAACCTTTGTCGTTCTTGCGAGGTTAGGCAGTGTCGGAAAAACCGCCGAACAGCTCCATATTTCAAAAGCTTCGGTTTCCCGTCGTATTTCCGCACTTGAAAAATCCGTCGGAAAGCTTTTTGTGAGGGATCAAGACGGAAGCGAATTGACTCCGCATGGCTGCGTATTTCTTGAAAAAATCCAGCCTCTCTTAGAGCGTTTTAATAAGCTGTCAGCGCCCGTCTCACGACCGGAAGGCAGCATCAGCGGAAGCATCCGAATATCTGCTCCCAACGCGATCGGAAATGGTTTGTTAATTCCTTGGATTACTGCATTCCAAAGGAGAAATCCATAACTCGTCGTCAATCTGACATTGACTCTGGCCTGTCCACATCATTCCTCCTGAGTGCGACATCAGGATTAACCATGGCCTTTACCCGTGTTCGAATGCCGTGATTAGAAAACTTGGAGAAATGCGCCGAATGATGGTGGCGTCCGCTGGTTATCTCGCAAAACACGGTGCTCCGAAAACACCGGAAGATTTAGAATTTCATGAACTTTTAGGCGGCAACGATTTAGTCAACGGAGCGCCTTTAGTCCTTCTTAAGAACAATGAGCGTGTCCTCGTTCCCATCCACTCAAAACTTAGACTAAAAGATCATACAGCGGCAAGAACCGCAGCGTTGTCCGATGCCGGAATCAGTGTTCACGCCTTCCGTTACGATACTTTGGATTTAGTACGCCGCAAACAACTTATTCATGTTCTTCCGGAATGGGAGCCAGAACCTTCTCCCGTCAGCCTGCTTCTTCCCGTCGGCAGAAAACCAACGTCAGCCGTCGAAGCCTTGTGTGACTTCATCTCTGAAAAATGGCGCTCTAACCCGGAACTTATTTTTTAAACATGAATTCTAAAAACACCGAAAATAATGCAACTTTGCGCCAGTGGCAGTTATTCATTCTTGCCATTGAAAAAGGAAGTATCCTTGGAGCAGCGGCTGCCGCCGGCACCGATCCAGCCGTCGTCAGCAAAGAAATCACAAAACTTGAACACCTTCTTGGAGAGCCTCTTCTGGATCGTTCACGCTCAGGAGTAAGGCCCACATGGTTAGGCGCCCAAAAATACAAAGAAGCGGTCAAACTTCTACACGAGATTCATGAGGTTTTGTCGGCATCGGAAGATGCAACACTACGATCCTCGACCATTCGGCTTGCCGTTCCCGGTGCTCTGACCGGCCTGATCGCCAAACCTCTTGCTGAGTTCGAAAAACTTCAATCTTTGAACCACACACCTATCGAGATCAACAGTTATCAAAACCTCGACGACATTCAGCCTGAAAATTTCGATCTGATCATTTGTACACAAACGCTGCCTAATGTCAGGATGATTGCTTACGATATCGCAAGTATTTCATATGGAATTTTTGCCTCTCCCGACTTTCTTGCGCAAAACAAAAGAATCACGGTTCCTGCTCAGTTAGAAAAACTGCCTCTAATCCATTCGAAGAGCGAGAAAGTTCTTTTGCAAGGACCTCTTCAAAGTATCACCATTACTGTGGAACCTCAGATCAGAATTAATTCTGATGAAGCAATGATCAGTGCTGCAGTTGAAGGTTTAGGTATTGCACTTCGCATTCCTCTTTGGGCGGCAGAGTCATTAACGAAGAGCGGCAGCTTGATTCAAATACTGGGAGAATAGCATCTTCCAAACGCTCCTGTATGGCTTCTAAAGCACCCGGGGAGGAAGATTCCTGACTTAGAAAAACTTATTCCGTTTCTGAAAGAAACATGGTCGTTCCATCCGACGTTATCAAAAAATTGCAGAGATCAAAACCCGAACAATGATTAATCACCCAAACCTAAAAAACTTTGATGCCGCTGAGTACTTAGAAACGAAGGAAGACGTCCTTCTGTTTCTGAATGAAGCCTTTTCTTCGAGAGACACTGACCATATCGTCAGTGCTGTCGAATCAGTCCTTAGATCAAAGCCGGTTAGAGCGATGCAAGGGTCGGGTGGCAACCTAAAGAATGTTGAACAAACGTTCGGGGAAGACCGAAAGCCTACTCTTCAAACGCTAATTTGCATTGCTGAAGCACTAAATTCTCAGCTGGGGCTTTTCCCAACTGACTGCACTGGTGCAATCTCATAGGCAGAAAACCCCATAAACTCCTTGAATCGAGTTCAATCATCCCAAGCTGAACTTGATTTAACTTCCCGGAGCAAGAAGCTCAAAGTGCTTCGATATTGCGCAAAAGTTTTCATTTTCTTTCAAGGGGGTCTCATCGACACAAAACTTCACAACTAACACAATTTCTGACTGTATTACTTGAGCAATGCGTGTAGATTACCGCCCTGAAGACATCGATTTGGGTCTTCACAGTCTTTCATTTGAAGGGGATGAAAGATTTTGGTGTTGCATGAGATGAAGTTGTAGCCACCGTGTTTTCCTCCTATGTCACGGCAGAGCTCCTTCATTTAAAACTCATTTGCTTATCCGGCGCCGCGCGGCGTCGGATTTTTTTTCGCCTTTTTCAGGCGTAAAAAACGGCGAGTCAAAATCGCACTCGCCGTCTCTGTTTTCTAATGCTTCAACTATTGCTGTTTCGCCGTATCAAGTTTCACAGGTTCGCCGTCAACGGGTTTTGGCGCAGGCTCAGCTTGGTTTGCAGCCGGAGATTGTTTTTTGAGCTTTTCCGCTTCTTCGATTTCTCGAATGGCCTGCTGTTCTTCAATCAAAGCCTGGTCGATCCAGCCACCGCCCAAAGCCTGATAGATCTGAGCAACCGAGTTCAAAGCGCGAGACTTCACTTCGGCTAGCGAAATCTGCTGCGGCAGCAGAGACTGCTCGGCCTGCAAAACCGTGAAGTAGCCCGTGTAGCCGCCCTGATACTGAGCGTTAGCCAAACGAGAATAATCTTCCAAGCTCATGACCAGACTCCGCTTGCTGCGAAGTTCTTCAATCACGTTCTGGCGGCGACTCAAAGCGTTATCCACATCGGCAAAGGCTGTTGAGACTGCTAACTGATAAGCTGCCAACAATGCCTTCTGCTGGGCTTCCGCGCTGCGGACGCCGGCGGTTACTGCGCCCCAATGGAAGATCGGTCCGCTGATATTGCCGGCGTACTGCCAAACTTTAGACGGACCCTTGAACAACTCTCTCAGCTGGTCACTGGAAAAGCCGAGGCCCCCGGACAAAGAGATCGACGGGAAGTAAAGTGCTTTAGCCGCACCAATATCGGCGTTGGCAGCTTTAAGCTGCTCTTCTGCCTGAATCACGTCGGGACGTTCTTCCAGTAACTGACTCGGAATCCCGGCAACAACATCCGGTACGTCCAGTTCATCCAATGCTTTGGGTTTCGGAAAGTCCTCAACCGGAACACCCGTCAGAATGGAAAGCGAATTCTTCAGCTCCGTGCGGTTCTGGCGAATCTGCGGGATCTGGACCATCGCGCTTTCCCATTGCGACCAAGCCTGAGCAACTTCCATCTCTGAAACGTTGCCGTGGTTAAATCTCAAGAGGAACAGCTGGTAAGTCTTGTGATAGCTCTCCGCAGTCTCCTCAGCAATCTTGTACTGCTCTTCGGTCATCAGGATCGAAAGATAAGTACTGATCACTGAACCGATAACAGAAGAAATCGCTGCCCGATGAGCCGCTTCCGTCGCTCTCAAGCTGGCCTGAGCAGACTCGGTCTGACGTCTGATCTTGCCCCACAAGTCAATTTCCCAAGAAGCTGTTGCGAGGACTTCGTAGCTCTTGATCGGCTTGTCTCCCATTGCAGCCCCGGTCGGAGTATTCAGGCTGGCCTTCGATTTTCCAAGGTCGCCTGAGTAATTAAGCTGCGGGAAGAGATTGGCTCGGGCCGTTGTCAGAGCCGCTGCGGCCCTCTCAACGTTGGCCATCGTCTGTTGAAGCGTGCGGTTATTGGCAATCGCTTTAGAGACGAAGAAGTCAAGGTTGGGATCGTGATACTCAGTCCACCATCTCGCCTTCAAAAGATTGACATCCGTCTCTTCACCGCGAACGTGTCGGTAGTCCTTTGGAACCGGAACATAAGGACGGTTATAGTCGGGACCGACCGCGCAGCCCGTCAGCATTGCGGCGCTAACCGCCGCTGCTAGAAATGTGCGTCGATTCATCATTTGCCTTCTCCTTTGTTCTTATCGGCATCCGCAGCTTTTTGAGAAGCATCAGCTGCCTTTTGGGAGGCTTCATTGGCGGCAAGCTCAACTTTCGTAATTTCTGTCTTGTCGCTCTTAATGCTCTTATCTCTTTCAAGATCGGTCAGCTCGTCAGCGGATTTCACATTCGCCTGCTGTTCCTGCGGTGTCAAGTCACCGATACCGATATCCTGGTTTTCCAAGCCTTCGGGGTTAAATCCCGGAGAGTTGGTAATCGTAAGTTCGCCGGTCGGAGAAACTTTTACGGTTGCATTCGGATCATAAACAGTACCCGGTCCGCGGAGAATAGCGGAACGAAGCTTGTCGGTAATCGGAATATTTCTGGAAGAGAGCTTGGCTGCGAGTTTCAAAGCGCTCTTAGCACCGGAGCGTTCGGCCCAGCCTTCAAACCAGACGTAGAAGATCGGCACGAACAGAAGAGCCAGCGTAGACACACCGATCATGCCGCCCACAATACCGGTACCCAGAGAATGACGGGAGGCCGCGCCGGCGCCGGTCGCAATAGCCAGCGGGAAAGTACCGCCGATGAACGCCAGAGACGTCATGATAATCGGACGGAAACGAAGTTCGCCGGCATCGATAGCGGCTCGCACCAAGTCCATACCTTTGTGACGAAGTTCAACCGCAAATTCCACAATCAAAATCGCGTTCTTTGCCGCCAAACCGATCATCACCAGCATACCGATCTGGAAGTAAACGTCGTTTTCCAGGCCGCGGGCCCAGGTTGCCAGCAAAGCTCCGATCACGCCGAACGGAACCGCCAGAATCACGGAACCCGGAAGTGCCCAGCTTTCATACTGTGCAGCCAGCACTAGGAACACCAGCAGCAGACCGAAACCGAACACAATTGCGGAAGAAGATCCCGAACTTTGCTGTTCGTAGCTGATACCGGTCCATCCGTAGGTGTAACCCGGAGGCAACACTTCGGCTGCGACTTCTTCCAAGGCCTTCATGCCCTGACCGGAAGAGTAGCCCGGAGCGGCATTGCCGATCACCTGTGCAGCGGGGAAGCCGTTGTAGTGCGGTAGCGAAGTTGCACCGTTGGTATATTCCGTCGTAATAACGGAACTTAACGGAATCATTTCGCCGTCCGTGTTGCGGACATACAGTTTGTCAATGTCTTCCGGTTTTGCACGATATTTCGGCTCGGACTGCATGATCACGAACCAAACACGGGAGAACTGGCTGAACTGACTGGAAATCGCTGAACCAAACTGGCTTTGCAGTGTATTAAACACATCTGCTGTGCTTAAGCCTAATAATTGAGCCTTATCTCGGTCAAAGTTAATCTTGAGCTGCTGATTGTTGGCGTTATAAGTGCTCGTGAGTCCTGTCAGTTCCGGACGCTGACGGGCCTTCTGCAGGAAGTTGTTCAAGACATCGCCCAACTGCTGAGGTGTGCCGCTTCCGGTGTCCTGAATCCAGAATTCAAAACCGCCTGTGGTACCTAAGCCCGGAATCGCCGGCGGGTTAATCGGAACCACCAAAGCTTGCATCTGAGAAGCCATGCCGCGGTATTGCATCTGCTGCATAATCGCATCCGCACTCATCTCTTTGGCAGTTTCCGAATTCTTATAGCGCTCTTCAAAAGGATCTAAGGTCATGAAGAACGTACCGGCATTGGTCTTCATACCGCCGTCAAGCAGGGAGAAGCCGCCGATGGAGTTCTTCGTCATAATGCCCTTGACCGGATCCAGAGCTTTTTCGATGGTGTCCATCGCTTCTGTAGATCTCTGCAGGCTCGCAGAGGAAGGAAGCATGATGGCCGCCAGAACGTAACCCTGGTCCTCACTCGGCACAAAGCCGGTCGGGAGCACGCGGAACATCTGGAAAATCGCAACGCCCATACCGGCAAACAGAATGATGACGAGCAGTGTTCTGCGGAACAAGGCACGAGTCCATTCGCCGTACTTCACTGTCAGACGTCCGAACATCTGATTGAAGCGGAAGAAGAATCCGTGTGTCTTCGGTTCTTCATGCGACAGCCAAGCCGCGCACAGTGCCGGGGTCAGTGTCAAGGCGACGAAGCCGGAAATGGCCACGGAAATTGCAATCGTGATGGCGAACTGCTTGTAGAGCATACCGGTTGTTCCGCCCATGAAAGCTGCCGGAACGAACACACTCGCCAGCACCAGCACGGTAGCGATAATCGGGCCTGACACTTCGGACATAGCCAAAATCGTCGCGTCGACCGGGTTCATGGCTTTTTCGGACATGTTTCGCTCGACGTTTTCCACAACCACAATTGCATCGTCCACCACCAAGCCGATCGCCAGGACCAAGCCGAATAAGGTCAGCAAGTTAATGGTGAAGCCTAGGGCCAGCATACCGACGAAGGTACCCGTCAAGGCAACCACAATGGCTGTACAAGCAATCGCCGTCGACTTGAAGCTCTGCAAGAAAATGTAGATCACACCGATCACAAGAAGCACAGCTTCAAACAGCGTCTTAATCACTTCATCGATAGAAATACGGACGAACTCGGTCGTATCAATAGCGACTTTGTAATCCAAGCCTTCCGGGAAATTTGCCTTGAGCTGCTCCAATGTCTTTCTAACATTCGTCGCCACATCCAGAGCATTCGCACCGGCCTGCTGATAAACCGCAATGTAGCTTGTCGGCATACCGTTCATATTGGACGACACATCGTAGCTCTGAGAACCGAGTTCGACACTTGCAACGTCCTTCAAACGAACAATGGCACTTTGATCCTGATTTGAACGAATGATGATGTTTTCATATCCCTTCGGATCCACCGATGGAGACGGAGCAAGAACCGGGAAGGTTTGAATTGTTCCGGGAACCGACGGTGCCGCGCCGATGTTGCCCGCTGCAAATCGCTTATTCTGATTTGCGACAGCGTTATTAATATCGGAGGTTGTAATACCCAGAGAAGCCATGCGGTCCGGGTTCAGCCAAATACGCATTGCCTGATTGGCGTTGCCCATTACGGCAGATTGACCGGCGCCCTTCACACGCTTAATCGCGTCAAGGACGTAAACGTTGGCGTAGTTATTAATGTAATCGCGGGTATAACGGTCGCCTGTACCGTAAATACCGATCAGCATCAGAATAGATGAAGATCGTTTTTCAATCTGAAGGCCGTTTTGAATGACTTCGTTCGGCAGGTACGGCTGTGCGATATTGACACGGTTTTGCACCTGCACCTGCGCAATATCCGGATCGGTACCGATATCGAAGAAGACAGTCAGCATCATGGTGCCGGTCGATGACGAGGAGCTCGTCATATAAATCATGTTATCGACACCGTTGACCTGTGTTTCAATCGGAGCAGCCACCGTTTCAGCAACTGTCTTGGCATCTGCGCCCGGATAAGTAGCTGTGACCATAATCTGCACCGGCGCCATGTTCGGATACTGCTCAATCGGCAGCTGGAACATAGAAATCAGACCGGAGATCACAATCACCAACGAAACAACGATGGCGAAAATCGGTCGCTTAATAAAGAAGTTCGAGAACATACGGGCCCCCTATTACTTCTTAGCCTTGTCGTCAGCAGAAGATTTCTGGTCCACTTCTTTGACAATCTTCACAGGAGCTTCGCTGGCCAAAAGCATCATGCCTTCGGTTACCACCTTGTCTCCTTCATCCAGGCCGTTCTTAATCAGCCAGTCGTTGCCGATCCAGCTGCCGACTTCGACCGGACGGAACTGAGCTTTATTGTCTTTGGTGATGACCCAAACAAAGTGGCCCTTACTGCCTTCTTGTACCGCAATCTGAGGAACGACGATTGCATTGACGTAAGTGGCCCCTTTCACAATTGCGCGCACATACTGCTGAGGTCTCAACTGATTGTTCGGGTTTTCAAAAGATGCACGGAGCTCAAATGTTCCGGTACTCGGATTAAAGTTCGGGGACGAAAATGTCACGCGTCCGCTAATCGGATAGATCTCGCCGCCGGCAAGTTCCAACTGGACTTCGTAGTCATGGTTTTCCGGACGGCGAAGTATGCCTTCTTTCACTTCCTGGTTGATCTTGGCTTCTTCGTTTTCGGACATGGAGAACGTTACCCACATCGGCGACATCGTATAGACCGTCGCAAGATGGGAGTTGCTCATATTGATGTAAGTACCGTCTGTCTGAAGCGCGGAGCTGGCGTAGCCGGTCACCGGAGAAGTGATCGTGCAGTAAGAAAGATTGAGTTTGGCATTTTCTACTTGCGCCTTAGCGTTGGACACAGCTGCGGCAGTGGTCTGGAAGTCACCGATGGCTTGGTCCAAGTCGGTCTGGCTCAGTGCTTTAAGTTTGGCCAGAGGACGAATACGGTTCAAATTTCTCTTTGCCACTTCGTGGGCAGCGAGACTTGAGTCCAGAGAAGCCAAAGCTTCGGAGAGCTGAACCTCAAAGGGCTTTTTATCCATCATGAAAAGCACATCTCCGGCGTTTACCATACCGCCTTCGGTGTATTTTCTGGCTTCCAAGAAACCGTTGACACGGCTATAGATTTCAACCGCTCGAGAGCTTTCTGTTTTAGCGACCCACGTCATATCCGCGGGCACGTCATGCCGCGTTACTTTTACCACTGAAACCGGGCTCGGACCTCGTCCCGCCTGACCTTCTTTTCCCTTGTCGCATCCGCTTAAAGCCAGAACTCCGCAAAGCACAGCGGCAGTTAGCATCGAATATCGGCTGAAATAGTTTTTTGTCACGTTGTACCTCTTCTTCTAATCCCCGTACCACCTAGAAAGCGGCAGAACTGCTTTTTTGTAAATACGGTAAATATATGTGTAACTTTTATAAGTATCGTTGTCGGAGGTGCGAGTGTGGTTGTCTTTCGCTCATTTCAAGACTAGATAGATACCTCTTTCACGGAAAGTCAATAGGAAAACCCGAAGCAGATAAACCCCTACGAAATTGTCAGACAATTTCTTTGCTACCGAATTAGAATGTAATTGTTCGAAATAAAACTTACAAATTATTAGAACAAACTTCGAACCATCGGCAAGGAGCTGATATGACAAAACTTAAAGTATTCTCTCTGCTGCCGGCTCTTCTACTCGCATCGATTGTTCAAGCCTGGGAAGCGCCCGACGTTCGGAATCCGTGCGTTAGCGCTTAGCGCCATCTTTTTATCTTTTCCGAGGACAGGTACCGCTTCACCTGTCGCACCCGGCATTTCTGCCGGAGAAAGAAACCCTTCTACTGCCAGAAGACTGCCAATTCCTAACACCGTCGCAAAAGCTCAGCAGTGGCTTCGGCGCCCTGCCCGCATCATGAGTCCGCAAGAAGTGATTCGTATGGCAGGGGAAGAATCACCGGACTGGCAGGAAGTTGCTCGCCACGGCAGCATCCTTCACGGCAAACTGCACGAGGTATCAGAAAACTACCTCAAGATGGATGAAACGCTGATCTTCCTTCTGAACATGCGGCACACGAGTAACTTCCAAGTGGGAAGCGAAGTCATGCTGCGCATCAAGGAAGTCTCTGTAGACCGTAAAGCGATATACGCCATCTTGGTACCATCTGAAGCGACGACCCGCGGTTTCTGAACTCGGACCTTTGCTCAGATTCTCTCTAATTTTGTTGATGAGTTTGAGAAAGCACCTCCGAAATTCAATCCTTACCTCTCCTGAAGCCCAGCTTATCCTGGCCAACTGGGCTTTGTCGAACTCTGTTGATTTAACATTGATAGTAAGTAGTTTCACCTCCAATGAGCAACGCTTTAACTACAGAAAGAGGCATCCGAAAGTTTCAAAGAATCTTCTTATGTTCCCGTGTGTCAATTATCCAAGGGTATTTACTTATTTAAACAGAAG
>ERZ772851.3070-NODE-3070-length-11342-cov-3.771153_pt1 | contig 11342 bp, 8 predicted proteins | sample MGYA00512137_ERZ772851 | MGnify/ENA primary metagenome ERZ772851 (study PRJEB29015, sample SAMEA2737663) | human gut metagenome | biome: human gut; feature: human-associated habitat; material: faeces | place: China | collected 2012 ... | reverse complement strand
TCAGCAAAATCAAATGATGAAACAATAGCAAAAGTAACGGTAAGCGGAACAGAAGTGACAATAATTCCTCAAAAAGTAGGAAATATAAAAATAACAATAACAGAAAGTAATGCAGGAGCAAGCACTGAATACGAAATACAAGTTGTGTCAATAACATTAGCACAAAATGGTGGAAAATATACGATGCCAACAACAGGAAAAGCAACAATAAAAACAAAAGTAAAAGTAGAAAATGCAAGTAAAATAGAAGTAGCATGGACATCATCAACGTTAGAGTGGAAAACAATAGAAAATAATAGCGAAATAATAAAAAATGACTGTGAAAAAGGAACATATTATTTATATGTAAAAGTGGATGATGAATACTTATATCAAAGCCAAGCCTTTATAGTAGGAGAAGAAAAAATAGCAATAGCTATAAAGACAAGTACAACAGAATGGACAAATAAAGATATAACAGCAACAATAACATACCCAGATGTAACAACAAATAGCACAAGAAAAGCAGGATATGGAACAACATTAGCAAATGCACAAACAGCATCAAATTCAGCAACAGCACCAACAACAAGTGTAACAGTAAGTGCAAATGGATATGTATTCGCAACAGCAACAGATAGTGCAGGAAATGTAGTAACATCAAGTAAACAAATAACAAATATAGACAAAACACTACCAACAGTAACACTAAGTCCAAACGGAGGCTCATATGCAAAACCAACAAGTGGAAATGCAACAATAAAAACAAAAATAACAGCAAGTGATACAGGAGGAAGTGGACTAAAAACATTAGAATATGCATGGTCAACAAGTAATACAACAGAACCAACAACATATACAACATTCACAAATGGAGCAACGGTAAGTAAAACAGATTGTACAACTGGAAAATATTATTTATGGACAAGAGTATATGATAATGCAGGAAATAGAGCAACAACAGGAAAAGTAAGTGCAGGATTTGTAGTAGGAGCAAAAACAATAATAATAACACCAAACACAACAGCATGGACAAATCAGAATGTAACAGCAACAATAGCATATCCAGATGTAACAACAAGTAGCACAAGAAAAGCAGGATATGGAACAACATTAGCGAATGCACAAACAGCATCAACTTCAGCAACAGCACCAACAACAAGTGTAACAGTAAGTGCAAATGGATATGTATTTGCAACAGCAACAGATAGCGCAGGAAACGTAATAACAGCAAGTAGGCAAATAACTAATATAGACAAAATAGCACCTATAATTAGTGAAATAAAAAATTCATCTAATGAAAATTGGACAAATAAAACAATAAGCTTATCATGGACAATAACAGAGAATGGCGGATCAGGAATAAGTGAAGTAAGGTTTGGAAGAGATGGAATTAATTGGATAGATAAATTAGCACAAAATGAGTGGTATGGATTTACAAGAAATTATGAAAGAAATGATGCAATATATTTACAAGTAATTGATAAAGCTGGAAATAAATCCAATATAGTATCTACAAAAATGAAAACTGATTTAACTGAGCCACAAGTAACAATTAGTCCAAATGGTGGATCATATGCAGCTCCATCAGCAGGTTCAATGGCAACAATAAAAACAACATTAACAGCAAGTGATACAGGAGGAAGTGGATTAAAAACATTAGAATATGCATGGTCAACAAGCAATACAACAGAACCAACAACATATACAACATTCACAAATGGAGCAACGGTAAGTAAAACAGATTGTACAACTGGAACATATTATTTATGGACAAGAGTATATGACAATGCAGGAAATAGAGCAACAAAAGGAAAAGTAAGTTCAGAATTTTTTGTAGGAACTATGGCAATAACAATAACACCAAGTACAACAGCATGGACAAACCAAAACGTAATTGCAACAGTAAAATATCCAGATGCAACAGTAAGCAATACAAGAAAAGCAGGATTTGGAACAACATTGGAAAGTGCAAAAACAGCGGCTAATTCATCAACAGCACCAGCAACAAGCGTAACAGCATCACAAAATGGATATATATATGCAACAGCAACAGATGTATCAGGAAATGTATTAACAATGACTAGACAAATAAGTAATATAGATAAAACAGGACCTGTTATAAGTGAAATAACAAATTCTTCAAATCAAAATTGGACAAATCAAGCAATAAAATTATCATGGACAATAACAGAGAATGGCTCAGGTATAAGCAAAGTAAGATTTGGATATGATGGAGTTAATTGGCAAGATTATTTGAATGAAACAGAATGGTATGGAATGACAAGAAATAATGAAAGAAATGACAGAATATATATAATGGCAATAGATAAAACAGGAAATACTTCTAATATAGTTTCGACAGCTTTGAAAATAGATAAATCTGCACCAACAATGGCAACACTAACAATAAGTCCAACAGGATATACAACAGAGGATGTAACAATAACTGGTAAAGCAACAGATACTCGTTCTGGAATAGTAGCATATCAATGGAGTACTAATTCAGGCTTGACTGCTTCATCAGGAGGGTGGACATCAATTACAGCTACTAATTCACAGATAACTCAAACATATACAGCAAGTGCAAATGGAACGTATTATTTTTACACTAAAGATTCTGCAGGAAATGTTGGAAAAACTAGTATTAATATAAGTAATATATGTACATGGGAAGAAATAGCACAAATAGCAAAAGTAATATCAAATACTAGTACGATAACAGATGATTCAGAAACAGCAACTGTAACAGTAAATGGAATACAAAAAACATTAAAAGTAGGAGAAGTTAAATACTTAGATGGAAAAAAAGTAAGAATATTAGGATTTAATCATGATACATTGTCAAGTTCCACAGCATATGGTTCAACAACAGCAACAGGAAAAGCAGGAATAAGTTTTGAATACGTAGATTTTTTAATGGAAGCACCACAAATGAATAGTAGTGCCACAAATTCAGGAGGATGGGCACAAACAGAATTAAGAGGAACACTAAATAGTACAACATATAATTCATTAAGTATAAAAAATAGCATAAAGAAAGTAAAAAAAGATTATATACCAACATATGATGTAGCAAAAACGCAACAAACAGATGATTATTTATGGTTGTTGTCATGTGGAGAAATATGGGACAATGGTTATAATGGAGGAGTAACAAGAGGTGATGCAATAACAACAGAAGGAAAACAATATAAATACTATAAAATGAATTTAGGAAGTATAAGCTATTCAACATCAAACAACATTACCAAAAAGCCAAGTGCGAGTGATTTTTATGTGAATGTGTGGTGGCTTCGTTCACCGTATTGCTACAATGTGTGCCATTTTTGCTATGTAAGTTCTTCTGGAATTTGCAGTGCTACGCTCCCTGGACCTTATCCTGGTGTAGCTCCTGGATTTTCAATCTAAAATTGTTATGTAAACTAACGAAATATAAATAATTAAAAAAATAAATAAAATTATAGGTCCGCTGAAAAAATGGACTGTTCACAATATAATATGTAGATATAAAAATTTTGTAGAAAGGAAATAAAAAAATGAAGGAAAAACAAAAAATAAAAAAATCTAACTCAAAAGGAATAATCCTACTAATAGCAATAATCATAATAGCTATAATAGTAGTAGGAACAATAATATATCAAAATAACAAAAACACTCAACAAGAACAACAACAAGAGACAGAACAAGACAGCTTAAGTCTAATAGACATGAACAACACAGAAAATGCAAAAATCGAAAGTGGAGTAAAAGAAAACACATCAGAAAACATATCAAAAGATAGAAAACTAGGAAATCTATCAATAACAGACATAAAACTATCAGCACAAGATGGAGTAACAAGTTTTACAGCAACAGTAAAAAATGATTCAAACAAAGACTTTGCAGGAGGAATAGTAAAAATATCATTTACAAACAAAGATGGAAGCAATTATGCAGAACTAGAAGCATATATCCCAGAAATAGTAGCTGGTGGAACAAACGCAATAAATGCAGGAACAACAGCAGATATTGCTAATGCTTATGATTTTACTATGGAATTAGAAAAATAAAATAGTATATAGTAAATTTAAGTATATACAAATACAACAGAAATAAACATGCCGAAACTCGAAATTTGTCGAAAGATTTTTGTTGACAATGCAAGATAAAGCATGTTAATATATAGCTGTGCAATTAATTTGGCAATTGCATAGCTATAAAACTTTAAAAAATTTAAAATCAAGCAACTTAGGAAAGACAAAAATTTGGAAAATCAAGAAATTTTAATTCTAAAAATTAAAAATCAAAAAAGATACCCAAAACAAAAAATAAAAAAGGAAGGAGGTAAAATAGAAAGTCTATAATTGTCAAATTAATTATACGAAAAAATAAAAATCGCAAAAGAATTATTAAAACTAAAAATGCCAATAGAACAAATTGTGCAAATAACGAAATTAACAAAAGAAGAAATTGAAAGATTAAAATAAAAAGTATAAAATGATTATAAATAAACAAAAAATCACACTAAATATAAATAAAAAATTTTAAAAATCAGTTGACAGCTCAGTAAAAAAATGGTAAAATTAATAACTGTAATCCGCTTAGTCAAGGTTTATAAACACTAATTAAATTTAGTTACCTGTATAAAAGGATTAGCGAGTATACGATAAGGGAGGTGCATTTTAGATGTACGCAATAATTGAAAGTTGTGGAAAACAATACAAAGTATCAGAAGGAGATGTTGTATTTTTCGAAAAACTAGATGCAGAGGAAGGTAAAAAAGTTACTTTTGATAAAGTTGTTCTAGTATCAGATGAAGGAAAAGTACAAGTTGGAAATCCTTATGTTAAAAGTATGAAAGTTGAAGGAAAAGTTGTTTCACACGGTAAAGGTAAAAAAATCATTGTTTTCAAAATGAAAGCTAAAAAGAACTACAGAAGAAAACAAGGACATAGACAACCATATACAAAAGTTGAAATAACAGCTATCAAATCAACAGCAAGAAAAACAGCTGCAAAAGCTGAAGAAAAAGTAGAAGCTTAATTATAAAAAAGCCTACATATTAATTAAATGAATTTAATTAAAAAATAAATAAAATATAAGTTAATTAAAAAGAGATTTTAATTGACTAAGCGAAAGGAGTGAGAAATAAATGGCACATCATAAAGGACAGGGAAGTACAGATAACGGTAGAGACAGTGAGTCAAAGAGACTTGGTGTGAAAAGAGCAGATGGTCAATTTGTTTTAGCCGGAAATATTTTAGTAAGACAAAGAGGAACAAGAGTATATCCAGGAGTTAATGTTAAAAAAGGTAGTGATGATACTTTATATGCAGTAGTAGACGGAACAGTTAAGTTTGAAAGAAAGGGTAGAGATAAAAAACAAGTTAGTGTTTACCCAGTAGAAGCATAACTAAAATTCTACAAATACATAAGCTCGAAATTTGTCGAACGATTTATGTTGAAATTAAACAAAAAATATGATAATATAAAACCATACATTATTTGCCAATGTATGGTTTTATAAATTTTTAAATCAAAACAACTTAGGAAGGACAAAAATAAATCTAAAAAAATCCCACAAATATTATAGAAAATAGGAAAAAAGGAGGCTAATACAAAAAAGTAAACAAAAGAAATATAAAAAATACAAATTTACTATAGAAAAAACATTGACAAATGAATTAAAAATAATTATAATAAAGGAGATGAAGCAATATAGAAATTTTTACTTATGGAGACTATCTAAAATATAAAGATATTTTTAAAAAATATAAAATATCAAAATTATCAGATCAAAAAGAAAGCTACAATATAACAAATAAACACGACAAAATATTTAGAACAATATTGGACAAAAAAGAAGAAGCAATTGCTTTAATAAATCAAGCAATAAAAATAAAACTAAAAGCAGAAGAAATAGAAAAATATACAAGTAGCTTTGTAAGCAAAATATTCCAAAATAGAGAAGCAGACATAGTGTATAAATATAAAAATAAAAACATATTTTTCTTAATAGAACATCAAACAAAAATAGACTATTCAATGCCATACCGAATATTAGAATACGAAATAGAAATAATGAAAAGTGCAATAGATATAAGAAAAATAAAAAATAAAGAATACAAACTACCATTAGTAATCCCAATAGTTTTATACACAGGCAAGAAAAAATGGGATGCCAAAAGATATCTAGAGGAGAGTCAAGAAACATTAGATGATGTAAAAATAAAAGCAGGAAACTACAATTTAGTAGATATCAAAGATTTTACAAAAGAGGAACTGCTACAAGGAAAAACACTAATCTCAAAAATGATGTTACTAGAAAAGAGTGAAAGTACAGAAGAATCAATAGAAATGTTAGAAAAAATAATACCAAATACAAATAAAGAAGAAAAAGAACTATTAAAACGAGTAATCTCAATATTATTTGGAGAAAAAATAGGAGAAGAAAAAACAAAAGAATTAATAGAAAAAATAGATGGAGGTGAAGGAAAAATGTTAGCATTAGTAGATATGATAAGAAACGAAAACAAGATGTATATAAATATGGGTAGAAAGGAAGGCAGAAAAGAGGCAAGAGAAGAAGGAAAAATTAAATTAAAACAACAATGCTTAGAAATAGCCAAAAATCTTTTAAAAATAAATATGCCAATATCGCAAATAAGTGAAGTAACAAAATTACCAGAAGAAGAAATAGAAAAAATAAAATAATAGAAAAGAAGTTCTTTGATACCCATATAGGTAAAAAAGTACTTTTTTTAATTGACAAAAACCAAAAAATATGATAATATAACTAACTGTGAAACACAAATAACAAAAAAAACACAAATGGTATAATTGGAAACGAACATTATTCAAAAAGAATAATGACTAACGAACAACACAAAAAGTGTTGTATTTTTTTGTTAAAAATAAAAGGAGGAACAAATGGAAAACGAAGAAAACATACTAGGAAAAGAAAAAATCGGAAAACTAATCAGAAAATTCTCAATACCATGTATAATATCGCTATTAGTAAACTCACTATACAACATAGTTGACCAAATATTCATTGGTTGGGGAGTTGGTTATTTAGGAAATGGGGCAACAAACGTAGTATTCCCATTAACAATGATATGCTTAGCATTTTCATTAATGTTTGGAGATGGAGCATCAGCATATCTAAGCTTAAAATTAGGAGAAAAGAAAAAAGAAGAAGCAGGAAAAGGTGTAGCAAATGGAATTGCAATGTCTGTAATTATAGCTTTAATTATGTGTGTAATAACATTAGGATTTTTACCACAACTATTAAATGTATTTGGATGTACAGACAATTTAAGAGAATATGCCTTAAAATATGGTTATATAATAGCAATAGGATTACCATTTATGATGATAGGAACAACATTAAACTCTATAATAAGAGCAGATGGAAATCCAAAATATGCAATGACATCAATGGTTTCAGGAGCAATTTTAAACACAATGTTAGACCCGATTTTTATATTTGTATTTAAAATGGGAGTTGAAGGTGCAGCAATTGCAACTGTAATAAGCCAAATATTAACATTTATAATAAATATATGTTATATTAAAAAATTCAAATCAGTAACATTAAATAAAGAAAGTTTCAAAATAAAAGCAAGTGTAGCAAGAAAAGTAGCAATGCTTGGAATAAGTAGTTTTATAACACAAATGAGCATAGTTGTAGTTATGGCATTTGAAAACAATTTACTAGGAAAATATGGTGGACAATCAAAATTTGGTTCAGAAATTCCAATCACTGTATTAGGAATAGTAATGAAAATAAGCCAAATATTAAATAGTATAATAATAGGAATTGCAGCTGGAGCACAACCGATAATTGGTTATAACTATGGAGCTGGAAAATATGACAGAGTAAAGAGAACTCTAAAAACAGTATTAGGATTAAGTGTTATTATAAGCACAATAGCATTTATTTTATTCCAAACAATACCAGATAAATTAATATCAATATTTGGTAGTGGAGATGCAAATTATATGGAATTTGCTTGTATAGCATTTAGAACATATTTAATGTTAGTAATATGTAATGGAATTCAAATTCCATCAGGAATATTCTTCCAAGCAATTGGAAAAAGTGTAAAAAGTGCAGTGTTATCATTATCAAGACAAATACTATTCTTAATACCAGCAATGGTAACATTTGGAAAACTATGGGGAATAGATGGAATATTATATGCTGGACCATTTGCTGATGGACTTGCATTCTTAATAGCTTCAACATTATTAATCTTAGAAGTTAAACATTTAAAAAATAATGAAAATAAAGAAACAGTAACTGTTGAAGAAAAATCAGAAGTAGAAAATCAAAATGGAAGAAACATAGTAATAACAATAGCTAGAGAGTATGGTTCAGGAGGAAGATACATAGGAAAATTAGTTGCTGAAAAACTAGGAATAAAATTATATGATAAAGAATTTGTTAAAAAAGTAGCAGAAGAGACAGGACTTTCAGAAGAATTTATCAAAAATAATGAACAAAAAAGAGATGCTTTAGCAGATTTAAATAATGGTTATTATTTTGGACTAAACAATGCAGATGAACTATTCTTAAAAGAATCAGAAATAATTAAAAATACAGCAGAAAAAGAATCATGTGTAATTGTTGGAAGATGTGCTGACTTTATATTAAATGATAGAAAAGATGTAACAAAAGTGTTTATTTACAGCAATATGGAAAATAAAGTAAAAAGAGCAACAGAATTCTATGGTTTAGATAAAGCAAAAGCAGAAAAAGAAATAACAAGAATAAATAAATTAAGAGCAAATCATTATAAACATTATACAGAAAAAGAATGGAACAATCCAAACAATTATGATATCTGTATAAACAGTGATACATTAGGTGTAGAAAAATCAGCAGACTTAATATGTGAAATAGTGAATAAAAAAACTGACCAATTAGTGTAATGACATTTTAAATAAAATAGTGTATTATAAATAAGGTAACTAAAAAAGTTACCTTATTTTTATATATTAGGAGAAAATTCATGAGAAAACAAAGAGAAGTAAAAGAATTTGAAAATGTAAAAGAAATAATTTATAATTCAGCAAAGGAATATAGCAATAATGTGGCTTTTATAAAAAAAGAACAAATTAATAAAAAAGCAGAATATACCAATATAACATATAAAGAACTTTTAAATCAAATAAATTATTATGGTACAAAATTATACGATATGGGACTAAAAAACAAAAGAATAGCCATTGTAGGTCGTAATAGATACGAATGGATATTAGCTCATCTAACAAACCTTTTAGGAGGAATAGTTTCAATCCCATTAGACAAAGATTTACAAATTGATGAACTAGAAAATTCACTAATAAGAAGTAAAGCAGATGCTGTAGTATTTGATGAAAAATACATTGAAAAAATACAAAAAATAAAAGAAAAACACCTCCAAATGACTTGCCTTGGACGTGTTTTTTTGATATTATGTTAAACGGTATTGTTTACCCCATTTGAAAGGCCCCGGAACCTTCCAAATACTTTTCGATGGGAAGGAACACCCATCACTCGTAAACAAAAATCGAACTATATATAGGAGAAATCATGAACAAAACAACATTTATGGCTAAACCAGGCCAAGTTGAACGTAAATGGTATGTCGTTGACGCAACTGATGTGCCACTTGGACGTCTTTCTGCAGTAGTTGCTAGCGTACTTCGCGGAAAAAACAAACCAACTTTCACACCACACACTGATACAGGTGACTTCGTAATCGTTATCAATGCTGAAAAAGTTAAATTGACTGGTAAAAAAGCAACTGATAAGATCTACTACACTCACTCAATGTACCCAGGTGGATTGAAACAAATCTCAGCAGGTGAACTTCGTTCTAAAAATGCTGTTCGTTTGATCGAAAAATCAGTTAAAGGTATGCTTCCACACAACACTCTTGGACGCGCACAAGGTATGAAATTGAAAGTCTTCGTTGGCGGTGAGCACACTCACGCTGCACAACAACCAGAAGTACTTGATATCTCAGGACTTATCTAATTCTAAGAGGAAAGGAGCACTAATATAATGGCACAAGCACAATATACAGGTACAGGACGCCGTAAAAACGCCGTTGCACGCGTACGTTTGGTTCCAGGTACTGGTAAAATCACAGTTAACAAAAAAGATGTAGAAGAATACATCCCACACGCAGACCTTCGTCTCGTTATCAACCAACCTTTTGCAGTTACTTCAACTGAAGGTTCATACGACGTACACGTTAACGTTGTAGGTGGTGGATACGCTGGTCAATCAGGTGCGATCCGTCACGGTATCGCTCGTGCACTTCTTCAAGTAGATCCAGACTTCCGCGATTCATTGAAACGCGCTGGACTTCTTACTCGTGATGCACGTATGGTTGAACGTAAGAAACCAGGTCTTAAGAAAGCTCGTAAAGCTAGCCAGTTCTCTAAACGTTAATTCGTTACTGGACAGCAGAGTACAAACGAAAACACTTTGCAGCTTGCAAGGTGTTTTTTTGTATGAGAACTACTGGCGGTGCGCAATTAGGATAGCTCTAGCGACTTTAGTCGCATAGAGATATGCTATGCACAGTTGCCCCAAGAAAACAAGCGAAGCGATGTTTGATTGGGTGGCAACCACTGTACTCAAAACGTTGATCAATACGATTATATCAACGTTTCAAGACATTCAAGAGTTATCTCTTGGGTGTCTTTTTTTAGGCTACGAAATGCAATATCACCTACAGTCTGATTGAAGGTATCTTTTGTGTTAATATTTCAAAGCATTCATTCTTAGGTTTAGTTCTACTCTTTGGGGTTAATCAGTGTAAGTAAAACAATCCAATTGATTTGTATATCAGTTTTTGGAAACTTGTTATTCTGAGGTGAGGTATTGGTAAGAGGGAGTATTTTCAAAGGAGTTATTTTTGACTACATCTTAGCTAAAACGCTTTCAAAAATAAGATAATAGTTTATTTTTCAAGCATTTTAACTCAATAATAGAACTTTTTAGGCGGAAATGCTCTCAAAAACGCTAATGTTTCTCTAATTTATTCAGGTTTGAGGTCCTGTATATTATGTAGTTATCATACAAAAATGATAAAAGTGAATGAATACATTTATTTGAAAGATAATATTGTTATATACTTCAAACATATTATCAGTAAAAGGGTTTTACACGTCTATTAAATATCTTTTGATTTTTAGCCATAAAACCTCACATAATAATGAATGTATATTTTACAAATTATGCTTTTATATATGGATGTTCTTTTGTATTTTAACTTAAGGTAAGCCATAACAAAATGCTCAAAATAACACTAAAATTAAAAATAGTTAATCATAACTATTGGTTAGTATGTTCTAAAAACCCATTATTTGTGCGAATTGTA
>ERZ772851.3054-NODE-3054-length-11424-cov-2.780983_pt1 | contig 11424 bp, 10 predicted proteins | sample MGYA00512137_ERZ772851 | MGnify/ENA primary metagenome ERZ772851 (study PRJEB29015, sample SAMEA2737663) | human gut metagenome | biome: human gut; feature: human-associated habitat; material: faeces | place: China | collected 2012 ... | reverse complement strand
TTTCCGGTCTGATACGACCGCGTATAAGTATATCACAGAAACATCCAGAAAAAAAGAACATCATTTTGTATTGTGGATTGTGTTTGCGATTACCGCCTCATTCTTGTATAATGAAAGGAGAACTGAAAAAATCTGTACTGCAGTCGTTGAAAGAGTTTCAGGCAAGGGCAAAAGCACAGGAGCAGGAAAATAAAGAAGTAGAAAAATCCAAAGCACATAAGAAGGGGGATGTAGAATTATGATGAATCTGGCAATGAACTTTGATACAGACGAATGTTTAGTAACGGCAATGTTTGATAAAGGAAACAGAAATGACACAATGGAAGCAATCGACCATATCATTCCATTTCTAAAAGGGGATGCGGATATGATCGTGCTTGTCTGCAATACCCTAAGAAAGCTGTTCTGCATGAGTGATGAAGGTTATGAGACTTTTCTTATGGACTTGGAAGATTATAAATCGGAACTGGAAGAGAGAGAATGAATTCAAGCCAGAGTGCAGTATAGCAGGTGAAAGATGAGAAGCGAAGGAAAAAGTGTCAGCATTGAGAAGTGTTAACAGGTATATATTGGAAGAATTCAGCCAGGGAAACTCTGGCTGATATAAAAACACATCTGCAGAAACAGTGACTGAAGAAATTTTGAGTAGTGGAATTGGGAAGAAGTATTTAGATACTATAATAAAGAGATTAGCTGGCTTGTATACTGACAGAGAGGACATAGTAAACAGATTTGCGTTATTATCAGGGATTGTAGGAGATTCCGAAGAGCTTTTGTTCAGATGATGAAACAATAGGATTGGTACAGGAATTATATAGAACAAAAGTTAATAAAGGGATTTGTTGCGTTTTCCGCTATAATAATCTGCCAGCAAAGAATGTGTTGCCTGAATATGTTTGTGATTATAAGAAACGAGCAGGGTTATTTCAAAGATCTGCAGATTTAGAGTAGTTCTTTTTTTCTGAGAGAAAAATTAAAAATCGTTTTTGGTTCTTCTGGAGAGTGATTATAGCGTTTGGGAAACATCCGGAGAAACCATTACCTCAGGGTGTCGGTAAAGTTCTTTATCAAAGAGAGCTTTGAGATGCCCTTTCTTTTTTTATCCAAATCTTTCCTCTTGTTTACATATATAAACCTAAGAAAAAACTTGACGTTTAAATATTACAAGTGTAATATTTAAGAAAATACGAAAAAAGGAGAAATAAAACTATATGAGAAAAACGAAAAGAAAAAAACACACGAAGACTATCACAAAAATAGTTTTATTTAGCGGTATATTGATTGGTGGTGGAATCGGTATTGTAACAATAATGAATCGTAATGTTCCTGAAAAAAGACTAATGGAATATATGAAATATATTGAAAAAGGGGAATATGAGCAAATGTATGCCATGCTGGATCAGAAAAAAAGCAGCATGAACAGTAAGGAAGAATTTATAGAACGAAATTCTAAAATATATGAAGGCATTGAGATGTCTGATCTGTCCATAACCGATATTACAGCAAAAAGAAAAGAAAACGGAAATGCGGCAGTTTCCTATACAACAAATATGCAGACTGCTGCAGGAAATGTAGAATTTACCAACAATGCGGTATTTTCACATAACTGGACAGGATATCATTTAATCTGGCAGGATCAGTTGATTTTTCCAGAGTTATCTGCAACGGATAAAGTTCAGGTAACGTTAGAAGAGGCAAAAAGAGGAAATATTTTAGACAGAAATGGTCGTCAGTTGGCTGGAGAGGGAACTGCATCTTCGGTAGGAATTGTTCCGGGCAGGATGGAGAACAGAGAAGATACAATAAAAAAACTGGCAGAGTATCTTGGAATTGGAGCAGACGAAATTGAGGATAAGTTAAAAGCCGATTGGGTAAAAGCAGATTCTTTTGTACCAGTAGCAACAATTCCTAAAATACAAGAGGTCGATCTTCTGACAGTGAATCCGGATGAAACTGTTCTGGAAGAAAAAGAAAAGCAGGACACATTATTGAAGATTCCAGGTATTATGTTATCTGATGTAAAAGTACGAACTTATTATCTAAAAGAAGCTGCCTCTCATCTGGTAGGGTATGTACAGGCGGTTACAGCCGAGGATTTGCAGGAACATAAAGGGGAAGGGTATCGTACAAACAGTGTGATTGGAAAGACGGGACTGGAAACGCTTTATGAAAAAGAACTAAAAGGGACAGATGGGTGTGAGATCTGTATTGTAGATGCAAATGGAAATAAAAAAAGTGTCATTGCATATGAGCCTAAAAAAGATGGAGAAGATATCCATACTACGATTGATGGCGATCTTCAAAGTACTCTTTATGAACAATTTAAAGAAGACAGAGGATGTTCTGTAGCTTTGAATCCTTATACAGGGGAAGTATTGGCGTTGGTAAGTACGCCATCTTATGATAATAATGATTTTGTACGTGGAATGGACAACAGCCAGTGGAGTGCATTAAATGAAAATGAAGACAGGCCTTTATACAACCGCTTTCGCCAGACATGGTGTCCAGGCTCAACTTTTAAACCTGTAATTGCTGCAATTGGATTAAAAGTGGGGGCATTTACTGCAAATGACGATTTTGGAAATGAGGGTCTGGCGTGGCAGAAAGATTCCTCGTGGGGAGATTATACAGTGACTACACTTCATGATTATGAACCTGTGATCTTGAAAAATGCGCTTATTTATTCAGATAATATTTATTTTGCAAAAGCAGCATTAAAAATTGGTGCGGATCAACTGATGCAGTCTATAAATCAAATAGGATTTAATCAGGAACTTCCATTTGATATTAAAATGTCAGAGTCCCAATATTCTAATATGGACAAGATAGAAACAGAAATCCAGCTTGCTGACAGTGGGTATGGACAGGGACAGATTCTGGTAAATCCTTTGCATCTTGCAAGCATTTATACGGCTTTTCTAAATGATGGAAATATGATAAAGCCATATCTTCACGCGGATGGTGGAAGCACTTCCAGTGAAATCTGGATAAAAGATGCTTTTTCACCACAAATTGTTTCGGAGGTTATGGAGGGGTTAGAGGGTGTAGTGAATAACCCGGAAGGAACTGGTTATGGAGCATGCCGGGAAGACATTAGATTAGCAGGAAAAACCGGAACAGCGGAACTGAAAGCTACAAAAGAAGATACATCTGGAACAGAAATTGGCTGGTTTACAGTTTTTACTACAGATAGAGATACAAAGAATCCTATTTTGCTCATCAGTATGGTAGAGAATGTGAAAGATATTGGAGGAAGCGGTTATGTGGTGGAAAAGGATAAGGCGATACTGGATGAATATCTTGGTAATGAATAATTTTTACCTTTAAATATTACAAATGTAAGAGGAAAATGATATGAAAAAAATTTGGAAAATATTTGTGGGAGTTATTTTTCTTGCTGTCTGTAGTGGATGTGGCATAAAGAAAGAGCAGAAAAAGACAATTGAAGATACGAAAGAAAAAATTTACAGAGAGTGTGAAATGCTAGCAGAAGGCTATCGGAACATATATGAGAATGCTGTGAAAGAAAATGCACTATATGAGCTGAGTACAATACAAAAAAGTATGGATTATTTTGGAAAATATGGATATGCAGTAATTGATTCCTACAATCAGCTGGATATGGTTCAAAGTATTAAAGTAGATGATTTTTTGAAAAAAGCAGAAAAAGAGAAGAATGGAAAAACTACTATATTTCAAGTTATAGCAGGGGATCATTTTATCCGGTATGATCTGAAAACCAAACAGGGGAAAATAGACGTTGAAGTAAGCTCTTTTAAATGGAAAGAGGATACTTGGCAGGAAACATATTATCATGAGTTTAGAGCTAATTCATGGAAATATACAGAAAACGGGTATTTCTTTATGGAAGAATATCATCCGGCTGGATATGATGGACCGTCTGGATATCGGGCCTTTCGGGTAGTGCCGTTAAATAAAAAATGTCGGGAGTTGAATCGAAAATATATACTTCCTTTTGGATATACACTTAATAAATTGTTTACTTCTAATTGGAGTGAAAAAAATTATGATGGAATAAATTTTTATGATGTTTTTGACCGTTTACTTTCAATGGAAGAAAAAACTGATGAATTTAAGGAAGGAAAGACTTATGAAATCCCAAAAGAATCATTTGAAGCGATATTTCAAAAATATTTTAATATAAGCGCAGAGATACTGCAGACAGGAACGGTATTTCACACAGAAATACAGACATATCGGTATCGAACCAGAGGAATCGTATATGATTTTGCTCCCACACCATATATTCCATATCCGGAAGTTGTTTCCTACATAGAAAATCAAGATGGAACAATAACACTGGAAGTAAATGCGGTATGGCCACAAAAAGAATTAGATCAGGCGTTTTGTCATAGCGTAACCATTCGGCTGTTAGATAAAGATAGATTTCAATATGTATCCAATTATGTATCAAGGTCAGAAATAGAGGTTACCTGGTATACGGAAAGATTATCAGACGAAAAGTGGGAGGAATGTTATGGAGATAATTGATATGAGTACAAAAAGAAAACTGAAAAAGATGGTGAGTGTTTTATTTATTTTGGGATGCTTTTTCATAGGAAATACAAAATGTAAAGGGGCTGATTTAGAATATATTTCACAGGAAACTGCGAATTATGCTGTACAAGAAAGAGGATATGATTTGCCAGTAGATGAAGTCGTGAAAGAAGAAGCTATTGAAGATTGTAAGAATGTTATGAATCAGATGAAAGCCATTTATCAAAAGGCGGATAAAGGAACTTCATCGAATGTAGTAGTTTCTGAGACAGTAATGGAAGAAATGCAGGAAGTATTAAAGGAAAAAAATGTCCCTGTTATTACATCAGCGCCGTATTCAAATATGGCTAATTATTCTAAAATGGAAGAATTTCTTTTCAGGGCAGAACAGGATCTGACAGGAGATATCGTCTTATATAGGATTAACAGGGATGGTGGGATAGAAAGACTCAAATTCAATTATGATGGGACAGATATGTATTTGCTGGCTGTGAAAGCTGTTTGGGGTATGAACGACAATCCATCTATTGTATATGTTTCGTATACAAGGATAGAAGAATGGAAATATACAGAAAAAGGCTGGTTTGGTTATACGCTATGCGTTCCAAAGTATCCGGAAGTATCAGAAGCGGTTGATGGCAGTTCTATGATAAGAATTAAACCTTTAAGTGATGAATGCAGGGAAGTTTCAAAGAGGTGTGTGTATTTGCTTGGATATCAGGGGAATAATCTTTTATGTTCTGATTGGGATAGATCTGATATGGAAGGGTTAGATTATAATGGTTTATATGAATATTTATATCGAATGAAATACGGGGAGAGATATGAGTTTTCAGGTAACTCAAGTGGAATTCCGGCAGAAGAGTTTGAAAATCTGATAATGGAGTTTTTGCCGATAACAGCGGAGCAAATTAAAAAATGGGCAGTATTTGATTCGGAACATCAAACTTATGACTGGGAACGATTAGGTTGTTTAAATTATAGCCCTACTTATTTTGGAACATCTTTACCGGAGGTCGTTGAAATAAGAGATAGCGGAGAGGGAAACAATGTGCTGGTTGTTGATGCTGTATGTGATACATTTATATGTAATGATGCCGTTATTACAAGTGAGCTGACTGTTAAGTTCAACGATGATAAGAGTTTTAAATATATGGGGAATAAAATTCTGAATAATGGTACGAAAGAAGTTCCCAAATATCAATATAGAATAAAAAGAAAGAACTGATAACAACTATCAGCCCTTTCATATTTGTTAATTCCATATATGTAATTTTTTTAAGATATCAGAAGTGATTTCAAATGCTTTTTTGCCAGTTGCATTAGAATCACTTTGGATATTGGTTGCAAAATAATAGCTGTTATCGGAAGTTTCTACATATCCGATAAACCAGCCGTTGATATCCTGTCCGTTGACACGACCGGTTCCAGTTTTTCCGTAGAAATTACCATTAGGTGTACTGGCAATTTTTATAGCATTTTTAACAGAAAATACATTTTGGGAATTTAGATGGAATTCATTTGTGTTAAATTTTTTCAATAATGTTACTTGCTCTAAAGGCGAGATTTTTAATGAAAAATCGGACCAGTATAAATCCAGATTTGAACTGGTTGTCTGGTTTCCATATTCTATTTTATTCAAAAATTCCTGGACTCTGTTAATTCCGAGCTGCGAATCAATTGCCTGGAAATACCAGTTAACGGAATTTTGCATAGCAGAGTTTAAATCCTGATCAGCTTCCCAGGATGGAAAAGGAAAGGCATCACCATTCCATGTCATGGAAGAGTGTTCTGGTGTGATGATTCCGGATTCCAACCCTAATAATGCATCGTATATTTTGTAGGTAGACTCTGGCGGAATACGTTTGGTGGCTTCTTCAAGATCGTATATTTTCCAGGAATCCAAATTATTGTCATACAAAACAAATGATCCATCATATGTTCCAAATGTTTCGGATATATCTAACAGGGAGATATTTTTGTCTGTATCACTAAAATGATATACGCTTTGAGTAGAGGCATCAATGGATAAAATGGGTGTACATCCAATAAAAACAGCACTAATGACCAGATAAATTATCAATGCTCTCATTTTTTGATAAAGAGTTTCTTTCCTAAAAACGGCGATGTTGAGAATACGTCGTTTCATCTGCCTGAAATTTCCGGACATTCCAACTGCCAGTGGAGAGGAAAAAGAGGATATTTTTTCTGCAAAATTAATCAGTGTAGTTCCATAAGCTTGGTATTCATCAGCAGAAATCATCTGCAATACAGCAGAATCACAGGCTATTTCACGGTCACAGAGAATTTCTTTTAAAGTGTACCAAACAAAAGGGTTAAACCAGTAGAGTATATTACTTATGACCATGAGGAAGCCAATAAATGTATCTTTGTGACGGTAATGCTGTAATTCGTGTAGCAGCATAAAACGCATATCATCAGGATTCAGTTCGGAAATTAAATGGATGGGAATGTAAATTCTGGGATGTATTATTCCGATTAAAACTGGTGATTTTAAAAATGCAGTACTGTAGACTGATACTGGGTGAGAGATTTTAAGTTCCTTTAAACAATTGTAATAAATAGTTTTTACCTGCTGATTTTGAAGCGGGAGAGCAGATCTTTTTATGGAACGTACATAGTTTAATGAATGAAGGGTGAGGACTGACATAATCATAACACCCGTTATCCATATTAGAAAGAGTATGGTATTCAAGCCTCCAGAAAATTGACTACTGATGGAAACTGAAAAATCATTCACCTGGTTTAACAAAATATTTTGTGTATTACTGGTAAGTTCGGATAGCGTGTCGGTACCAGAGTTAAGTCCTGAGTCAGTTTGAAAAAAATGTAACCATGAAAAAAGTTGTGAGCCATGAATCTGTACAGGAAAAAATGGCACGGCAAGTAGTAAAAATAAAAGAAAACAGAGATGGTACTGTGTAGCCGCAGATAAATATTTTTTCAGAAGTTTTTTTGTTCCGATTATTACAAGTGTAAAAATACATATGAAGATATTACTGATTAAAAAGTGGATAATCCAGTTGCTCATTCAAAACCTCCTATTTCTGATGTTTTGATAATAAATGGCGTAAGTTATCAATTTCTGTTGAAGAGAGCTTATCGTCTTCAAGGTAAGAAGCCAGCATAGAAGAAAGATTTCCATTATAATATCGCTTTAAAAAAGAATTGCTTTCCTGGCGTATATATTCATCTTCTTGGACTAATGGAGTATAGACAAATACCCGGCTTTGTTTTTCGTAGGAAAGAGCTTTTTTGGAAACAAGTCTCTTGATAAGAGTTTGAATTGTTTTTGGACTCCAGCTGGTAGTTAGAGTAAGTTTTTCTGTAATTTCATTTGTATTGATGGGAGCATATTTCCATACAATTTTCATAACTTCAAATTCGGCTTCTGAAATCTGGGGTAGTGACATAATAAAATCCTCCTGCTAAATCCTACATATGTAATAAATATATTATATTACTTGTAGAAGAAAAAAGTCAAATGGCAGATGATATATAGAATCTAAAATTAATAATGTAGAGGCAATAAAGGTGAAAAAGATAGAAATTATTGAGAGAATCACAGATGCTAATGGAAGCATAAGTGAAAACATATTGACTAGCTGGGAACATAAAAACCAATTCATACCGGAAATTATAAGGTTTGGAGAATTAAAAATATATCTACAGGAACGAATTGTTAAAAAGAATGATAGTGATGTTCATCTTTCAAAATATGAATATGATATTTTACTTCTTTTAGCGAAAAGTCCAGGTAGAATATTTGGAAAAGAAATGGTTTATGATCTGGTATGGAATGAACCTTATTCCGGTGATTATAATGTGGTTATGCGACATATCTGCAATATCAGAGAAAAAATAGAAGATGATCCTGGACAACCATTATATATACAAACAGTACGAGGTGTGGGATATCGGTTTAACGGGAATTTAGGCAGCGAGTGAAATCGCTGCCTATTATTATGGTTTTACAAAGAAGGGAGTTTGTTATGAGAAGATCTTTGTATTTCAGGAGCATCCTGTTTGAGATATTTGGACAGATTTTGATGTATCAATTCCAACTCTTTTATTTCTTGCTTAAAGGAAACGTATTGAGTATTTAGTGATTCCTTTCTGGAAATAAGATCTGCAATTTGCTCTTGCAACTTATTGGAATTAAGATGTTTCAGGTCTATACCATTTTCCTGTAAAATATGCTCGGCACCAGCGAAAAGGATAATTTGAGATTCATATTTACGGAAATAACGATCCGAATCTTTTGAGCTTTTATAATGGTCGTTATAAATTTTATTTTTCTGATATTGTTCAGCGTATTTTAGCAGTTCTCGAAGATGTCGGATCTGTGATTCAAGAGAGACGACAGTGGTATTTACCTCTTTTTGTTGCATATGTAACAAGGTTATGCGGCTTTCAAGTTCTGAAAAATTATGTAGATTATGTGTAAGCATCTGGCTATATGTAGTAGAAACAATCTTTAAATTTTCCTTATTTGCCCATTTCTGAAGGCCGATGTTTCCTGTTATATTGGGAGCGTTGGTGTCTATTAACTTCTTGCGAACAGAAGAAATGGCAGTTCTCTGGAGTTTATTCTCAATACGTTCTTTGATACGTTCCTTAGTAAAATTTTTTCCTAAAGATTTAGTACTTCCACGCACTGGACGGGACATATCGGGAGAACGAAAGGTAATGTATTTCCTGCTGTTTTCGCCAAATTCTGCGTTTTTTATTTCATATCCTTTAGCTTCCATAAATGCAAGAAATTCTGAGTAAGTGGAAACGATTCGGATTGTCTGGTTGATATCTTTTCGCAGCTGCGCTTTTTTACTGGATTCAGATTTATTTGCAGCCCATTCATTGTATTTCATTCCTTTTTTACCATCTGGCATAATTGTGGACAGGTTATGTTCCTGGCATAAAGTGTCGCTGAGATTTCGTATTTTCCAGTAATTCTTTTTACAGTCATGGTAATGAGAAAAAGTGATATTATCTGCAGAACAGAAAATTAAATGGTTATGTACATGACCTTTATCAGTGTGTGTTGTCAGAACATAGGAGTATTTTCCCTCCAGTAAGCGATCCGCAAGTTCTTTGCCAATTTGATGGGCTTCTTCATAGGAAACTTCACCAGGGGAAAATGCCTGAATCAGATGAAATGCCTTATTTGTATTGTGCGGATCTCTGCAGTCATGTGTATGATCCAAAGTGTATTTAAAGTCAAGAACGGCTGTTTCGGGAGAGCAGGCAAAGGAAGAAATATATAGATTCTGGTCAGTTTTATCTGGATTGCAGATGTATTCTATTGCTTTATCAACGGTTGTTTTGATACCATGGATTTTTGTAACTGCCATATTTTTTCCATTAACTCCTTTATATCGTCCAGGTCCTTTGGGTAAACTGTATTGGTACTGTTTATACGATGGGTGATCTGATTCAAATTGCTGCTGATATTGCCCAGCAGGTTATTCATTTTTCGGATATGAGAGTAGTCTACTTCATATACAAATCCATATAAGATTATTTTCCGTAGAAAGGCAGATTTGCTTTTCATTCTGGAAAGACGATATTTTTCTTCTAAAATGTATTGTTCGTCATCATTCAAATAAAATTGTACGGGATGAATTCTGGTACGTTTGCTCATTGAAATCCTCCAATTTGTTTTTTCTATAAAAAAGAGTACAAAAAAACTGTCTAACCAGTTCGGCTATGACAGTTATATTACTTGGCTGTATGATGTTTTGGACAGATGTGTCTACAGTTTATTTTAACAGGAGTAGGCGGAAGCGTCAAATTAAGAAATTATAAAATATGAGAGGACCAGGGATACCTTTCAGAAAAATCTCTGATCGGCTTCCAGCTATTTATTCCGGATATGTATAAGTTGATCTTTGCAACAGGATATTTTCCCAATCTCGTTCATGGCGCAACACTCGGAGAATATGAATCTCTTTTGTTTCTTCCATTATAATATAAAAAATAATAGATGGCGGAAAAGATCTTTTATGTATGGAATATCCTCTGTACAGAATTTGAGTTCGGGGAAAGGCAGTACTGAACTGGCTTAAATTCTGCATTTGTTCTTTCAGATCAGATTGAAAACGGTCAGCACGTTGCTGGCCGAATTCTTCTTCAATATAATCTGCAATGTCTGTGACATCGTAAATTGCTTCCCAGGTTAAAATAATTCTATATTCTTGCATTTCTTCGTGCATCCCTTAATTCTGCGATTTTGCGAAAAGCATCTTCCAGTGGCAATTCACGACCAGCTTCCATATCATCAATTCCCCGGTCTAACATGCGGAGAAGATGATTGTTTTCCTGGCTTTTATCGGTTGTAGGGACTTTTTTTGTTAATTCCATGAAATCACTCCAATCATACGGTTTATAAATAGTGTATGTTGTTCAGAAGTATCTATCCATAGTCTAGCATATAATTGGAAGCAATACAATTAAATTATTTTGCAGGAGCGTCCGTCAGACCAAGAAGATTTTCGCAGGAAACATTAAATACTTCGGCCAGTGCGACAACTTCGTAGTCGGGAACGAAACGTGTGCCTTGTTCAATTCGCAGGATTGCCAGATCATTAAAATCATATCCTGCAAGTTGTAATTTGGCAGCGAGCGTTTTCTGAGTAAGATTATGAGCCTTTCGTAATTCTTTTACCCGTTGTTCTATTCTGTTTTTGCTGTTCGTTTTTTATCCCAATAAATAATCGTTCTGATCCTCAAAAGTTTCTAAAGATGAAGTATTATTATTGATTTTAAGGAAAAATATTGTTACTATACTTCTCCCCTTTGGTCCAAAACCGGAATTTAGTTTTTCATTTAAGTTAACTAGCTTTTTCTATAAAAAGCTGTATCCAGCATTATAAAAAAGAAAATATG
>ERZ772851.3042-NODE-3042-length-11472-cov-45.567137_pt1 | contig 11472 bp, 5 predicted proteins | sample MGYA00512137_ERZ772851 | MGnify/ENA primary metagenome ERZ772851 (study PRJEB29015, sample SAMEA2737663) | human gut metagenome | biome: human gut; feature: human-associated habitat; material: faeces | place: China | collected 2012 ... | reverse complement strand
CCGTTCATCCAATGTGCCCACATGCCGTGATAACTGTCGGTATTCTTGTCGCTCAAGAAACGAACAATCTTCAGTATACGTTCAGCACCTTGTTCACGGGTGATAAACCCACGTTCTATGCCGACAATGATAGCCATCACTCCGAATCCCGACCCACCAATAGTAGCTGTCTCGGCACCACCGTTACTCCGTTCATGCGCCAATCCGGATTCAGGATGGGCAAAATCCCAAAAATAACGGAAAGTTTGCTTCTGGACGAGGGTCATAAGTTCGTCGTCAGAAAGCTGCTTCTGCGTTTTCTGTCCCGAAATCAAATTAAAAGGATATAGCAAAAGTATCAAATATAGCAATATTCTCATCATAATCATTCTTTTAGTTTAAGCACGGACTCTGAAAGCCAAGCTTCTTCAGTCCTTGTTGGATTTCCGGTATAGACATAAATAAATTCCAAAGGAGACCTGTTCTATAATTCTCTATCATACAGATTATCGGCCCTTGGTCAATGGCTATGTACTGAGTATCGTACCAATCTGCCGTCAAATTAAAGGCATCTATAAAACCATAATCCTTCCAAAGTTTGTCTCCCATCTTATAATAGAAAAAATGCAGCGCTTCCATTGACTCCTCCGGAGTATAAGGAAATGCAGACAAAGCGGCTGTTGGAGCAATGACCCCTTTATCATTAGTAGGTGAATGAGCTGAATATCCCGTATCGCCGTCACTTGCCGTCAATCCCCAACAAGAAGCGCTATAACCCGTATATCCTTTAGGATTTTCCTTACAATAATTGTAATTAATCAATGTATGATTACGATTTTGCATCCAGTAATCGGCATATTGGTCTTCCAGTCCTTGCGGGTTAATGCCCAGAAAAGAATATTGAGATAAGAACAGCGGTCCCCCTTTATCCGAACCTAAAGGAAGAGTGATGCCATAATAAGATTTTCCATTCCTGATTCCTCCATTTTTAGCCCAGCCCGCTTCATATACAACTTTATTGATAGCATGTGTTGGAGACGAAGCAGCAAGTATATAAGTAATCAGACATTCATTCCATCCTCTTATTGCCAGGTTCTTCTCAAAACCGTAATCGGGACTCCAATGCCAATATAGTACATCTTCACCATTTTTCTGGAACCAAGTCCAGTCAATAGCTTCCCAAAGACGGGTTATGTCGGCACGCAACCTGCTTTCTACTTCCATATTTTCCTTGAAATAGGCTCGAGCGGCAAGCAAACCTTGAAATAACAAGGAGGTTTCAACCAAATCGGCACCGTTGTCTTTCTCACTGAAAGGTTTGGTTGCTCCCGTTGCGCCATTTATCCAATGTGCATAAGCACCATGATAAGCCGTACATTCCTTATCAAGAAAAGTAACTATCTTCTGCACCCGTTCAACAGCTTGCTGACGGGTAATAAAACCCCGTTCAGCAGCTACCAGCATGGCCATCACGCCAAAGCCAGTACCACCGGTAGTAACGACATCGCCCGAAGTAGTACGTTCGCGCGCCATTCCGGAATATTCATGCCCAAAGTCCCAGAAGTACTTGAAGGTCTGCTTCTGTACCAATGCCAACAAGTCCTCATCAGGAATACGCTCAAACTTATCAGTATCATCCATTCCTGTCTTAATCATACAAACCTTGCCATTGGAAAGCAGTACCCCGGAGGTGGACTTCACCCCCGGATTGACAATCAATTTATACGATGACAAGATTTTAAACCCCTTCTTAGGAGTCACCGATACTTTTTTCTCTTGCAGGAACTCATAATCGCAGTTTATAGGAAGCTCCTCATGTTTCAAAGCAATATTGTTACGGGCTGAAGCCTCATCTACAGCATCCGAGAACTCCAAAACAATGGCTACATTGGGAGCAACATTCTCAAATGTCTGTTGGTTTTGTTGGTCACCCACAATGATATTCTTCAACTCGAAAGGCTGATTCACCTCAGGTTGATTATCACCACCGCACGCAACCAACAAAAGACATACTATGAAATATAATACTTTCATCTTAGCATCAGATTAAAGTGTAGCTTCATTCTTTTCCAGAGTAAATACTCTGAATTTCGGTTGCCGTCAACACCTTGTCATATAAGCGGAACTGATCAAGCTGACCGGGAAAGTTCTTTGCCCAGGTTTGTGCTCCTGCACCCGAAGTAAGACTCGGAGTAGTGCTGAACTGAAATGCACCAACAGCCAAAGAAGCGCCTACATTATTAAACTTCAATTTCCCACAATCAGGCAATTCTTTGGTAAAGACCCCCTCACCATTACGATAAACAGTAATGGTAGAAGTATTGCCATCATACACAAAAGCCAGATGCACCCATTCGCTACCAAAAATATCATCTATTTTTGCCTCAACCCATCTTTCATCATTCTCTTTTGCTGTCTGATTGAAGATATGAACCTTGAAAAATGCCTGAGTCTCGCTATTATTATTCTCCAAGAAGATGTCGAAGTTGCCCCAGAATTTAATAGAGTTAGGGATAGAGAACAAACCTTGCGCAGAAGTATTCTTAGTGGTTCTCATCCAAAAAGCTACAGTCAAATCACCGATAGTGGGTATGTTATTTTCCAAAATAGAAGGAGTCTTGGCCAAAATGTAAGCATTTTCAGCACCTTGATAGGCCATGCCAGCGATTCCGTCTTCCACAAACTTGGCATTCCCGTTATCTGCTACCAAAAATCCCCATTCACCTTTATCCCGAATGTCCTCTTCATCAAAAGGAAGATACATCTTCAAAGGAGTAGTAGGTACTTCACCGGTACTCTCAGGGTAGTCGAAAGCAGGATGATCCATATCCTGAAAACAAGACTGCATACACAATGCAAACAGGCAAGAAGCCACAGATACTATATATTTTTTCATAAGTAGTTAGTACATTTATAGATTAATAATTGGGATTTTGAACCAATACACCATTCGACTTGTCAATTTCGTCTTGCGGGATGGGCAACAAAGCATGTCTGTCTTGATAACCGGTCTTGCCTGCAGCATGAAGTACCTCTTTAGCAATACCCCAACGAACCAAGTCGTAGAAACGGTCGAACTCCATACCTAACTCAACACGTCTTTCATGACGAATGGCCTCACGCAGTTCATTCTGATTGTTGGTCGTCACTTCCGGTAGGATTCCGATATTATTGCCACGAGCACGAGCGCGCACCATCTCCAAATAGTTACGGGCAGAAGATAAATCACCCAATTCACAAGCAGCTTCGGAAGCCATTAATACCACATCAGCATAACGTATCAAACGAATATTCACCCAATAACCTCCCTTTGTGAATTTCAAACGCATTGCCGGATCTGTATATACTTTTTTGTTAAAGTATTTAGCTATAACATCGGCATTCGAAACTGGTTTCTCGCCATAAGGCTTGTTAGCAGGTATGGACTCCGGATCGTCCTTGCCGTTGCGTATAAAATAAAGCAGGGTTTCGTCTTTTCTCGGATCACCTTCTTCAAAAGCATCTGCCAATTCTTGAGTAGCGGTGTGTTGCCCCCAACCGAGATTCCACTCGCCTGCGCCACGTACACCCTGAACGGAAGCAAACTGGCTTCCTATATCATTAGAACCTGGTTGTGATTCTGTTGCCGTACATTGCAATTCAAAAACAGATTCACTACAGTTTTCACCTTTTTCCCGGAATATGTCTTCATAAGGTGTTTTCAGATTATATAAACCGGAGTTAATCACTTCTTCAGCGGCAGCCTTCATATTCCCCCAGTCATTACGCATCATGTATGTGCGTGCATGAAGAGAACGAGCAGCTCCCCAAGTGAGACGACCTACATAAAGTTGCTCCCACGTTCTGGGCAGACTGTTTTCGGCTTCCGTAAGGTCAGAATCTATTAATTCATATATCTTTGCCACAGAAGACTTTGGAACATTTGCCTCAGCTGCATCATAAACTTTAAAGTCAATCAAAGGCACTTCACCAAAAGCGCGTACAAGGTTGAAATAACAGAAAGCACGTACAAACAAAGCTTCCCCCTTATTGACGAGGTCACCTTCTGTCAATGACGGATTTTGGCTCATCTCATCAAGCAAATCATTTACCTTATGTATCAATGAATAGTTATCATTCCAATAACTCTTAATCATCCCATTACTTGCCAAATATTCAAAGTCATCGAACATCTTGCCGGTAGCTGCTCCATCGGACAATGTACTTCCTTTCTCTGCGTCCTCAGAACGCATACCGTGGATTGCCAATGCAGTATTGCCGCTTGTCAAATGAAAACCGCGCAACTTGGCATACATATTAAAAACCTGTGTTTCATAAGTACCACCAGTCAAATCATCCTCTGTCTGTTGTCCAAGCGGTTTTCTATCAAACATATCCTCACACGAAGTTAGTGCAAAGCTTACTGCTAAAAATGCTATATAATAAAATATCTTCTTCATAGTCTGTCTCTATATAATTTTAGAAAGTCAAATTAAAACCAATCGTATAAACTGTAGGCATAGGATAGCCTCCACCATCAATACCAAACGAAATAGCACTTCCGCCCACTTCCGGAGTATATCCTCCATTACGGCTCCAGGTCTTGGGATTCTGCACATTAGTGTAAAGACGCAGTGACTGTACCTTGATACGATTCAACAGTCGTTTGTCAAAGTTATACCCCAATTCGATATTACGGATTCTGAAGAAACTGCCATCTTCGATGAAATACGTGGAAGCCTCCTGATTTATTTTGTGTGAAGGGTCGAGCAAGGGCTCCCAATTGGAAGTGCCCTCTCCATGCCAACGATTCAATTGCTCTGTGCGATAATTCAGTTGTGCATAGCTACTGCTTCCCCAATTACGGTAAATTTCATTTCCATAAACACCCATCATGTCAACAGTCAGGTCCAGATTCTTCCATCCCAAATTAACATTAAAACCGTAAGTAAAATCAGGAGTTGGATTACCTATCATTGTACGGTCATTATCAGTAATTTTGCCATTACCGTCAACATCAGCAAATTTCAAGTCACCCGGTGTTACCGAGCCAACCGAGTTAATCGGAGAGAAACGGATGTCGTCTTCGTTCTGATATACACCCTCAACCTTGTAACCATAGAAATAGCCAATCGGATAACCTTCGGAAACACGTGAGGGACCACTGATAATATTATAGTCTTTGTTTACCAGTGAAAGCACCTTGTTATCAATAGTGCTCAAATTAGCACCTAATCCATATCTCCAATCTTCCCCAATCTTGTCGTTCCAAGAAGCACTAAGTTCAAAACCGCGATTGCGAATCTCACCCACATTCTGTAATCCGGGAACAGTACCTGCAATACCCGGAATGGAAGTCAACATATCTTTTGTTGTTTTGTTATAATAAACCGGAGAAAGCTGCAAACGATCATTGAACATATGCATGTCAAAACCTACTTCCCATGAATAATTACGTTCCCATCCCAAAGTAGGTGAAATCAGTTTGTTGGGGCCTTTACCCGCAATGATATTGTCACCGAACACAGCTGAACCCGAACTAACAATGGTGGCGTATGCCGGATAACTGGAACCGGTATTCTGGCTGCCCAACACACCCCAAGAGCCTTTCAACTTCAAGAAGTTAATTACATTTTGGTTCTGCATAAACTTCTCTTCGGTCATTACCCAACCGGCACCGAAAGAGTAAAAGTTGTCCCAAGTATTACCTGTCTTATAGAAAACAGATGAACCGTCCCTACGGAAAGAAGCATTAAGTAAATAACGATTCTTGTAGTTATACAATGCTCTGAACAAATAAGACATGGTAAATCTGTCACTCTGAGAACCGCCATTAGTTGCCGTAGATACATCGTCGATGGTAGAGAGCCACCATCTGTCCGGGTCGTCGCCCACCAAAATGCCGTAGCCCGCAAGCTGGCTGCGTCCACCACTCAAACTGGAAGACTCATTGTAATTGGTGGTAAGACCGGCAGTCAATGTCAATCCATGATTACCAAACTGTCCGAGATAAGTCAACACATAGTCAGACTGTGCAGCAAGAGAGGTAGACTTGCTTTGGTTCACACTTTCTCTTTCAGTCAACCGTTCTTCCCCCCCCTCCACATCGGGATTATAAACATAAATCAGCGGAGAATATGAACGTCCCTGGCTAGAAGCATAGTCCATAGAGAAAGTCGCTTTGAACGTAAGGTTCTTTAGAATATCTATCTCTCCGAACACATTACCTGCCACGCGATAGTTTTCAGACTTGTTGTGAGCACCGCGCAACTCTGTTTCAATAAGAGGATTCCACACTTGTGCACGCTGGAAGTCGGGCAGCGTATGTATCAGTCCCGATTCAAGGTCATGAGTAGGAGCAATAGGAGCAGCCTTCAAAGCACCATCCACACCCTTTGCATCAGGATACTTAGCACGAACTCCATTAAGTTGGAAACCAAAACGCAGGAAATCGGTTACACTATATTCACTGTTCAAGTTTACGGTAAACTTATTGAGCTTTTCCGTTTTAATGGAACCTTCTTCCATGACGTAACCCAAACCCAAATAAAACTTGCTCTTATCCGTTGCACCTGTAATGCTCACATTGTTATTGGTCAGAAAACCTGTCTGGAATATCTCATCCTGCCAATCTGTGTTACCAGTCCATTGAGTATAATCATAAGGGTCGCTTCCTTGAGATATCAACTGCTCGTTGTACAGCATCTTAAACTCTTCGGCATTCGTCACACCTACACGGTCATAAATAACCTTCCAACCCACTGAGGAGTTGATGTTGACCATCGTCTTCCCTATTTTTGCCCTTTTAGTGGTAATGATGATTACACCATTGGCACCACGCACACCGAAAATAGCCAAAGAAGAAGGGTCTTTCAAGATTTCCATAGATTCAATATCCGCAGTGTTCAGATAATTGATATTGTCCGTGAACAGTCCATCTACCACATAAAGGGGTTTGAAACCGTTAATGGAGTTCGTACCGCGAACACGGATTTCAGGGTCTTGTCCTGCACGGCCCGTATTCACTACCTGTACACCGGCAACCTTACCCTGTATGGATGCCAGTGGATTGGTAGAAGGCTTAGAGGCAATCTCATCCGCTTTCACAGTAACGATAGAACCGGTCAAGTCGCGTTTCTTGGCACTACCATAAGCAACTACAACCACCTCATCAATGAGCTGGCTGTCCTCTTCCATCTTCACATTGATAGTTGAACGCCCATTTACGGCAATCTCCTGCTCACGCATACCTATATAACTAAAAATCAAGGTAGCATTAGATGCCACATCAACAATCTGATATTTACCATTTATATCAGTAATACTACCTTTACTCTCCTGCCCTTTTACACGAACAGAAGCGCCGATAACAGTTTCGCCTGTCTTGTCCGTAACGACACCCGAAATCGTAATTTTGTTCTGTGCCATCGAAGTAATGGCAAACAATAACATCACACATGTAATTAGTAGATTTTTCTTCATTTTGTATTGATTTAAAATTCTTTTGCAAACATACCGGAGAAGTTGATATATGTCAAAAAACAAGCTACCACAAGAGTACCACAGTTCACCGGAGGGGTACATCATTGCTACTACTGCATAACATAAACAACAGATTATAAGGAATATAAAAGTATAATAAATATTTAGGTACTATTCATATAATAGAGCAAGAAGATAGAAAAGCAAAGGGGGCTTTTATCCTATTCTGAAGTTTTTTATCCCATATTCAAGAACGTCATACCTTTCACTGCCTCAAAGCCGACCATAAGATTTCCATAACCGATTGCCATTATACGATAGATTATATATCAAGTAAAAACTGCAAAACGTTTGCAGTGAAGATGTAGACAATATGCAGCAACAATGCCATCTCAACGCAGTGGCTTGAATGCTGCATATTGCCGTCTTGAGAATCAGTTAGAGTAACTTGAACGCTGCTTTCTTTACGTCCTGGCTATTTCTGCCAATCATCACCTCAAAATCACCGGACTCGCATACAAAATCAAGATTGTAGTTGTAGAACTTCAGCAATTCGGGAGTAATCTTGAAAGATACTTTTTTAGATTCGCCGGCTTTCAGAAAAATCTTCTCAAAGCCTTTCAACTCTTTCACCGGACGGGTTACACTTCCCACAAGGTCACGAATATAAAGTTGAACCACTTCCGCACCGTCTCTCTTGCCGGTATTGGTCACAGTCACGGTAGCAGTCAGTTCGCCCTTATCCGTCATGCTAGTCTTGTCCAAAGCCACGTCGCTATAAGAGAATGTGGTATAGCTCAAGCCGAAACCAAAAGGATAAAGCGGTCCATTGTCTATGTCTATATAGTTGCTGCGGAATTTCTGGAACCATGCACCGTCGGCAAGAGGGCGTCCCGTGTTCTTGTGGTTGTAGAACAAAGGAATCTGTCCCACGTTCTTCGGGAAAGTCGTAGTCAGCTTCCCACTCGGATTCACATCACCAAACAGTACATCACCGATGGCAAAACCTGCCTCACTGCCTGCAAACCATACACTCAGAATGGCCGGCACGTTTGCCTGCTCCCAGTTCAGTACCAGCGGACGACCGGTAAACAGCACCAGTACCACTGGTTTTCCTGTTTTCAATAATTCTTGTAACAGCATGCGTTGGGTGTCGGTCATTTCAAGATTCGTGCGGCAACTGCTCTCTCCACTCATTTCCGAAGACTCACCGAGCGCAGCCACAATAACATCCGATTTGGCAGCCACAGCAAGAGCCTCGTCCAGCAACTCCTTGTCCGAACGATTGTCACGGTGTAAAGAACGTCCGAACATAGTGGCACGTTTCTCATATTCGGCATCACTCATCAAATTACAGCCTTTCGCAGTCAATATTTCGGCTTTATCGCCTGCTACAGCCTTCAAACCTTCAGCCAAAGAAGTTGCATTCTTCAATACAGCAGCCACACTCCAAGTACCCGGCATATTACTGCGGCTGTCTGCCAACGGACCTACCACAGCAATAGTGCCTTTTTTGGCCAGCGGAAGCACATTACCCTCGTTCTTCAGCAACACCAAACTCTCCGAAGCAATCTTACGCGCAACGGCACGATGCTCTTTGGTAAAGATTTGCTTCTTGGCACGCTTCACATCACAGTATTTATAAGGATTATCGAACAAGCCCAACTTGTACTTAGCTTCCAGAATACGGCGACAAGCCGCATTAATTACTTCTTCTGTCACTTTTCCTTCTGTCAATGACTTCTTGAGCGTACCTACAAATGCATCGCTCACCATATCCATATCCACACCTGCATTCAGTGCCAACGCGGCAACAGTCTGCGTATCGCCCATGCCATGGTCGGTCATTTCTGTAATTCCGGTATAATCTGTCACTACAAAACCGCCAAACCCCCACTGCTTACGCAATACATCCGTCATCAACCACTTGTTTCCAGTAGCGGGAATGCCATCGACCTCATTGAAAGAGGCCATCGCACTTCCCACACCGGCATCAACCGCCGCTTGATAGGGTAACATGTATTCATTGAACATGCGCTGATGACTCATATCTACTGTATTATAGTCACGTCCTGCCTCACCGGCACCATACAAGGCAAAATGCTTTACACAAGCCATAATCTCATCATTACGGCTCATATCTTTTCCCTGATAACCACGTACCATGGCCTGCGCAATGGCTGCTCCCAGAAACGGGTCTTCACCGTTGCCCTCGGACACACGCCCCCAACGGGCATCACGGCAAATATCCACCATCGGACTGAATGTCCAGCAAATACCGTCGGCACTGGACTCAATGGCTGCAATACGTGCCGATTCTTCAATCGCCTTCATATCCCATGTACACGACAATCCCAAAGGGATGGGAAACACCGTTTCATATCCATGAATAACATCCATACCAAATAAGAGAGGAATACCCAAACGACTTTCTTCAACCGCCTGCTTCTGTACATCGCGGATACGTTCCACGCCTTTCAGATTGAAAAGCCCGCCCACTTCACCGGCACGAATACGTTTGGCCACATTACTACTTTTAGCCTGACCGGTCGTAATCTCACCGGTAACCGGCAGATTCAACTGACCTATTTTCTCTTCCAGGGTCATCTTCTTCATTAAATCGTCGATGAAACGATTCATATCGACCGGAGATTTCTGCGCATACGCACTAACGGCAGTAAACACCAACAAGACTAAAAATGATTGTAACTTGAAAAGTAAATACTTCATGTCTTTCATGCTTTTAATTTATAGAAATATTATTTTGCTGCAAATAAAAGAAAAGCATACGACAACCTCCACATCCCGCACTACAACAAAAGTACACCCATCACTAAAAAACAAAAGAGGGAGTACAATATTAATACTTCCCCCATTAATATTCCACTGTAAAACAGTTATTTAAAATTTATAAGGAAATCAGTCAGACTTTCTTCCGGAAGCAGATTGAATTTCTTGCGCAACCGGTATCTTGCAGCATCAACCCCACGTGTAGAAATGTTGAGCAACTTCGCTATCTCCTTTGTCGGCATATTCAAGCGGAGCAATGCACAAAAGCGTAAATCTCCTGAAGTCAAATCAGTATATTGAAGTTTCAGGTTTCGGAAGAAATTTTCATGTATACGGTCAAAATTAGCTTGAAACATTATCCAGTTCTCTTCATCAGACACTATATTATTGTTGACCAAAACAAGAAGTTTATCCAAATTCTTACGACTATGCTGTCCGGACAACTTTTGCTTCTGTATCTCCTCTTTCAATGAAGTCAAAAACTCCTGATGAGCGATATTCATCATTACCACGCTGGACAATTCTTTACTTTTAAAACGCAAATCGGCCTCAAGCTGCTCCTTTTCCAACTCAATAATCTTCTTCTCTTGCCGTTCAAGCTCTGCCTGATGGACTACACGCTGCTGCTCAATCACACGGTCCTTCTTTTTCTTCACAAAGCGATAAACAATATATTGCAGCAAGGCCAGCAGGCACAACCCTATCAGAATGTAGCTTCCCACAGCCCAATAAGACAAATACCACGGAGACAAAATCTCAAAGGGAAACTCCACCGATGCCAAAACTCTACCAGTATCATATATCTCCGCCCGAAAAACATAACTTCCATAAGGAAGACGGGCATACTTTTTCTGCAAATTGCGTCCATCAGGTATCCACTGATCAGAATACCCTTCCAACCGGTATCTTACTTTATAAGTATAATCGTTATAAACCGGATAGCACAATGTAAAACTCACTGTATTAAACTCATGTTCGACCTTGACTCCCGACTGCACGACCAATGTCTTCCGTTTATCACTGAATTCCTCAGTAACCTGCATCTCTGAAATCCATAAAGAACGCCTGGTCTGAGATTTATATAACGAGGAACTATCTGTTTCAATACGGGCAATGGCATTATTCAAGCAAAGATAGGAATGATTATTTCTCTTGTCATAAACCACGCTTCCTCGTTCTTCCACAGCCAGACCGTCAAACAAAGAATATGGAATCCGAAGTTCGATATTGAAAGTATTTATC
>ERZ772851.3035-NODE-3035-length-11488-cov-5.032537_pt1 | contig 11488 bp, 9 predicted proteins | sample MGYA00512137_ERZ772851 | MGnify/ENA primary metagenome ERZ772851 (study PRJEB29015, sample SAMEA2737663) | human gut metagenome | biome: human gut; feature: human-associated habitat; material: faeces | place: China | collected 2012 ... | reverse complement strand
CATATTCAGTTCCGTATCCTGATATTTCCATCCGGTTACTTCTATTTCTGCAATTGCACGTACCGGACCGTAGGATATGATACGCTCCGTCCGTGTCTCCACCAGAGTGATATGCGTTGCTTTCTGTCCGTTCCAGCCTTTCAATGCACCCGGTCCGCAACTGTCGAACACGCGAAGTACGTCATCACCGAATCCTTTAGCTAATTGTGCGTCCGTTGGATAGAACTGCGATTCTTTGATTTCCAGCCCTTTGTTGAACTTGCCATAAATATCCGGTGTCTGTTTCTCATTGAAATAAAGGCGGTATCCTACCAGTTCCGATTCCAATATCGGACCATGAGGGCGTACCATACTGTATATATTACTGCTACCGGGAACGGTAATTGCCTGCACCCGCTGATGTTTCCCTTTCCGGTGGTCTGCGATAAACATATCGGCATATACCCTTTCCGGATAGGTCTTCGTGCTTTTCTCCGAAGAAAGAGTGACCTGGAATGTTTTTCTGCCATGAGCGGGAAGGTCGGCGACGAAAGCCAGTTCGTCCATCTTGCGGTCTTTGTCCAAGTCGTCTAGTTGGGAAGGAACCTCGTTCGTCCCTTCCATGACAACGGCGGATTTGATTTTGAAATCTGCGTGTAACTCATGCAGGTTGATAACAATCGGGGCGTCTGTTTTTGCCTGATTCCAATTGTTATGCACTTCTATCGTAATGTTTTTTTCCTGTTTCTGCGCTTGGGAAGACAAGTGGAAACCTCCTAAAAGGAAAGCAAGTATAATAAGATTCTTCTTCATGATTCTAAGGTTGATGTTATACGTCGTATTTCTCTCTGCAAAAGTAGTTGAAAAAAATAGCAGACTGTCTATCTTTGGAAGATAAAATAGTCTGCTATTTGAGCTTTTTACTCTATATAATGATATTGTGGTTTTCTTTTTTTGCACTTGCACCACAGAGGACACTGAGGTCACAGAGGATTCGGTTTAATAATATAAAATCCATTTATTCAGATTTGTACCTCTGTGTCCTCTGCGTTCTCTGTGGTGAACTTCTCCTCTTTCGCTGATTCCTCATAAACCTTTCCGTCTATCGTCAGGTTCTTGGCGTTCTTAACGTTTAATATATTGTTGCCTTTGGAAGATTCTACATATACATTTTCCAAGGTCACCCCGTCTACCTGGCTGATGACAATTCCGTCTGTTGCTTCTGTCATCACGACATCCTTAACAGTGACATTGCTGATCGGCATTTCGGGTAATCCGTTGAAGAACATAGCCCTTCCCGAACCTCTGCACACAATATTTGAAATGTGGATGTTGCGGAATGCGGGAGTTTCTTCTGTAACCGGGGGAATAGCGGTTTTCATGCGGTTCAATAGATCTTCTTCCGATTCTTCACCAGCTCCCTTTCCACCGTAAAACAGGTCGAAGAGCAGCGGTTCGTTCGGTATATTGATCATGTTGATGTTATTAATGTAGATGTTTTCTACCACACCGCCACGTCCACGTGTACTTTTGAAGCGCAGGCCTACGTCAGTTCCCATAAAAGTACAATCTTCCACATAGATATTCTTCACGCCACCGGACATTTCGCTACCTACCACGAATCCGCCGTGTCCGTGCAATACAGTGTTGTTTTTCACAATCACATTCTGACAAGGTTCTCCGCGACGGCGACCGTCTTCATCCTTGCCGGACTTGATACAGATTGCGTCATCTCCCGCATCAAACACACTGTTGATAATTAGTGCATTCTTACAAGATTCCAGGTCGATTGCATCACCATTCTGTGAATACCAGGGATTGATGACCATGATGTTGTTCACTGTAAAGTCTTCGCAAGACAGCGGATGCAGACACCAGCTCGGTGAATTCTTGAAGGTGACCCCTTCGAGCAGTATTTTTTTGCTTTTGACAATGCTTAATAGTACAGGACGTAACCAGGGACGGATTTCATTCCACTCCTCATCCGTATTGATACCTTCGGGCACATTGAAATCTTTGCAAGCCATTGCTCCTTTCAGTGAACCGGGTGTAGGATACCATATTTCCTGTTTCTCGTCGAGCACACCGCCTGAATTGACCAGCTTTTTCCACTGTGATGCGGTCAGCTTTCCTTTTTTGACCGGCCGCCAGCAGTCACCGTTTCCGTCGAATGTACCGTATCCTGTGATAGCGATATTTTCCGCATTGCGGGCTGAGATAGGAGATTGGCAACGGCGGGTTTCCAACCCTTCAAAAGAAGTGGCGATAATGGGGTATGCTTCAAAGTCACCGGTGAAGAGTACCAGCGCGTTTCTTTCCGTATAAAGATTGACGTTACTTAGCAGTTCGATAGGTCCTGTCAGCCAGATACCTTCCGGGATAATCACTTTTCCCCCTCCATGTTGGTTTACGTCTTTGATAGCATCGTTGATTGCTTTCGTGTTTAGGAACAAACCGTCTCCTTTGGCTCCGAATTTTTCAATGTTCACTTCATAAGCAGGAAAAGCCGGTTGTTGTACTTTAGGCATTTCGAAAGGTAAATTCCGGTAAAGAGCATCACTTATCAAGTTCTCTTCTACGGCACACTCACTTTGTTTGCATCCTGAAATAAACGGCAAACAACATATAGCCATCCAGAGGAATCTTTTTGTCAATGTGTTCATTTAGTAATCTAATTTTCTATAGGGTTATACATTTTATTGTTTTTCTTGGCATTCTGTCGAGCATTGTAAGAACTCGTAATTAACGATCGCAAAGATAGGAGTGAAAGTTCAAGGGAATGTGGACTAATTGATAGAATACGTGTATTTTTTGTCATTTGTGTCTATTATTTGCACACTTCTCGTGTTTTTATGCAGAAATATCCTATCTTTGCACAAAATTTAACTATTAAAAGATATGAGTTACAACTTGTTGAAAGGAAAAAGAGGTATTATCTTCGGCGCGCTGAATGATCAGTCTATTGCCTGGAAAGTGGCTGAACGTGCTGTAGAAGAAGGTGCAACTATTACATTATCAAATACTCCGATGGCTATCCGTATGGGAGAAGTCAATGCTTTGGCGGAAAAACTGAATTGCCAGATCGTTCCGGCAGATGCGACCAGTGTGGAGGATTTGTCGAATGTATTCAAGACCTCGATGGATATACTGGGCGGACAAATAGATTTTGTGCTCCACTCTATCGGTATGTCTCCCAACGTACGCAAGAAACGTACTTATGATGACCTTGACTATGGAATGTTGGATAAGACATTGGATATTTCAGCCGTTTCATTCCATAAAATGATTCAGTCGGCCAAGAAACTGAATGCGATTGCAGATTACGGTTCAATCGTTGCATTGAGCTATGTGGCTGCACAGCGTACTTTCTACGGCTACAACGATATGGCAGATGCAAAAGCATTGCTGGAATCTATTGCACGCAGCTTCGGCTATATCTACGGACGCGAGCATAGTGTGCGTGTGAATACAATTTCACAGTCGCCTACATTCACTACCGCCGGTTCGGGCGTGAAAGGTATGGATAAGTTGTTCGACTTCGCCAACCGTATGTCTCCGCTCGGAAATGCGACTGCCGATGAATGTGCAGATTATTGTATTGTGATGTTCTCCGATCTTACCCGTAAGGTGACTATGCAGAACCTTTTCCATGACGGTGGTTTCTCCAGCGTAGGTATGAGTCTTCGTGCAATGGCTACCTATGAGAAAGGGTTGGATGAATATATGGACGAAAATGGTAATATCATTTACGGATAAAAGATTATGAAACTACGGATTTCTCTTCTTGTTATATTAATAAGTATGCTTTTCGCCTCCTGCGGGATAAGCACAGGAAAAGGTACGGAGCAGAAAGGAGAAGAGATTTCTGTTCTGAGATATGATAAGCTGTTGAACGAATATGTTCGTTCCAACAGCTTTTCTGCTATGCAGAAGCTGACAATGGATTACCGCCAGCCGACGAAAATTCTGATTGAAGATGTACTGGCTATCGGTACCGTGAAAGACGATACCATTTTTCAGCGTCTTCAAAAATTCTATTCGGACACTACGTTAGTCCGCTTAGTGAGTGACGTGGAAGCTAAGTTCCCCAATCTTGATGAAGTGGAGAAAGGACTGAATAAAGGATTCCGGAAACTGAAAAAAGAGGTCCCCGGTACGAAGGTGCCGTTTGTCTATTCGCAGATATCCGCATTCAACGAGTCTATTATTCTTGTAGACACGTTGCTCGGTATCAGCCTCGATAAATATATGGGGGAAGATTACCCGCTTTACAAACGCTTCTATTACGACTATCAATGCCGTTCAATGCGTCCCGAACGTATTGTGCCGGATTGTTTTGTATTCTATCTCCTCGACCGTTACGGAATGAGTTATCACGAGGGGACTTGCCTGATTGACCTGATGATGCATTCCGGGAAGATCAATTATGTAGTGCAGCATTTGTTGGGTTATGATAATATTGGTGATGCAATCGGTTATTCGGATGAGGAAAATGCCTGGTGCAAGAAAAACGAAAAGGCTATTTGGGAACATATTTGTTCCAACGATCATTTGCATGCGCGTGACCCGATGATCATCCGTTATTATATGAAACCTGCCCCTGCAGTTGAAATGCTGGGTGGACAAGCTCCTGCATCAGTGGGTATATGGATAGGCGCACAGATTGTTTCTTCCTATATGAAAAAGCATAAGGATATGAAGCTGAAAGATTTGTTGGAATTTACCGACTATCACGAGATGTTGAACCAGTCTGATTATCTGGCTTCCTGATAGCTTCATTGGCAATTTAAATTCTCAATTCTCAATTTTAAAAGTGGAAACTGCTCTCTATTTACTACCTGTGACTCTAGGTGATACACCTGTCGAAAAGGTTTTGCCTTCTTATAATAAGGAGATTATCTCCGGTATTCGGCATTTTATCGTTGAAGATATTCGTTCTGCCCGCCGTTTCTTGAAGAAAGTGGACCGGGAGATTGATATTGATGCGCTGACCTTCTACCCGTTGAACAAGCACACTTCACCTGAAGACATTTCCGGTTATCTGAAACCTTTGGTTGGCGGTGCTTCTATGGGAGTGATTTCCGAAGCCGGTTGTCCGGCTGTTGCCGATCCGGGGGCGGATGTGGTTGCTATCGCGCAGCGCAAGAAGTTAAAGGTTGTTCCTTTGGTGGGACCTTCTTCGATCATTCTTTCCGTAATGGCTTCCGGCTTTAACGGACAGAGCTTCGCTTTTCATGGTTATCTGCCGATTGAACCGGACGAGCGTGCCAAGAAATTAAAAACTTTGGAACAGCGGGCGTATTCCGAAAGCCAGACGCAGCTATTTATTGAGACGCCTTACCGCAATCATAAGATGATAGAAGATATTTTGCAGAATTGCCGCCCGCAGACCAAACTTTGTATTGCTGCCAATATTACTTGTGAAGGAGAGTATATACAAACGCGTACGGTGAAGGATTGGAAAGGACACGTGCCCGAACTGTCTAAGATTCCCTGTATTTTTCTCTTATACAAATAACTCCTTTTAAATGTTCGTATTCATCTTCGAAACAGCTGCTGAAGAATCCTTTGCCTAAGTTTTCTTCAATCTGCTTGAAACTCCATAACTTGCTGTTCTTGAAGCGGGGAGTACAAAGGATTGCATCGTCTTTTATTTCAGCGATAAACAGATAGATCAGCCGGTTGGTCACTTCATTTTCAAAATGATAAACAATATTGAACTCCGGCTTTATATTTTCTTTGGCATGTGGAAAAGCATTGGTTAATAAACGATTGACACCGTCGGACAAGGATTCGCCGAAACGCAGGTAACATTCCAGAGGAATATCTGTCTTATTCTTATCCAAAATAGCTGTCGAAGGCCGGTCACAGAGAAATAACATCCCATGTGTGGAGATAGCAATTCTTATGACCGGATTGATATATGCATTCTTGTAATTGATCGCCTCTACTGCAGGAGTCTTTCCAATGACGTCTCCTTTGGTGTTGACGATAGGTACGTACTCAGTGTGAGACATCAAGTGATTGAAGAAGCGAATGGCAATCTGGTTAAATAGAATGCTCATGACAAAGACGATGGGTGGTAGCACTTTATAAAGAGTAAGTTTGCTGGTAGAACTTAACGGGTTCTGGCAGATTATCACGATACTGATGATAATAAAGTGAAGTATACCGAAAATCAGAGCAATTCGTGCAGAAACAACAGCAGCCTCCGCCCCTTGTGCATACAGGCGTTTGTTACAGGAACCTATCTGTTTCAAGAAATGGTTGATGAATCTTTTCTTGTGCATATAGAGTATTAGCATCGGTATGAGAATGCTCACTTCCAATGTGAGAGGAAGTGCACCTTCAGGAACATAATCGCCCGGAATAAGGGCTGCCAGGGAAAGAAGAATCAGTATTCCTGCCGATATATAAAGAATAAAGTTGGGTAGCAGTATGCCTTTACGATGATAAGAAAGATATACACCTACGATACCTATGACTGTACCGATGTAAATAGCCGTGTCTTGCGTTATAAATTCGCACAATAAAATGGAAATAATAACGGGGATAAAACCCATTGACATGTTAAATGCGGAAGAAAGTATTCCTTTATGATCCATCTCTTTATGTTTATTTGTCGGTTCTATCTATAAAACAAATAGCGCTTGTGTTTTGTTTGCTAACGGATATGTTTCTCAGCATGGTAGGAGGAACGGACAAGAGGAGCACTCTCCACGATATTGAATCCTTTTTCTAAGCCGATAATCTTGTATTTTGCAAATTGTTGCGGGGTCACATATTCGGCAACGGGATAATGCCGATGACTGGGTTGCAGATATTGTCCTATAGTGAGTATCTGGCAACCGACTGCCAGTAGATCATCCATAAGTGTTTCCACTTCTTCGGGAGTTTCTCCCAAACCAACCATAATGCCGCTTTTGGACTTTACTCCGTTTTTGGAAATGTGAGAGATAACTTGTAAACTGGTATCATAATTTGCTGCACTGCGTACCAGGGGACTGATACGCCGGACAGTTTCCATATTATGAGAAATAATATCGGGATGCGCTTCAATGACCTGATTTAGCAGTTCTGTCTTTCCTTGAAAATCAGGTATCAGTACTTCGATAGTCGTTTGAGGATTCAAACGCTTAATTTCCCGGATAGTACGTGCCCAATGCTCTGCTCCCAGGTCGGGGAGATCGTCACGGTCCACCGAGGTGATTACGGCATGATCCAGTTTCATCAATGCGATAGACTCCGCCACATGAACAGGTTCATTTACATCCAATGGGTGCGGACGTCCGGTTTGGGTGTTGCAAAACTTGCAACTACGGGTACAGATATCTCCGCCAATCATAAATGTGGCAGTTCCCTTTCCCCAGCATTCCCCCATATTGGGGCAACGCCCACTGCTGCATATCGTATGCAGGCAGTGGGAGTCGACAATCCGTTTGGTTTCGGTGTATCGTTCGTTGGCACCGATATTGATTTTCAGCCATTCAGGCTTACGTACTCTGTCAGCCATTATAAATTATTCAAGAAGAAGTTGGTCAACCGTGTGTACAGATGATTGCGGGTGTTGCCACCGTATATGCCGTGATTACGGTTAGTATATACCTGCATATCAAATTGCTTGCCGAGTTGTACTAAATGTTCGGCATATTCCGTGCAATTCTGAAAGTGTACATTATCATCCGCCATGCCGTGTACCAGCAACAGATTACCGTGCAACTTGTCAGCACGGGTGAAAGCAGACGATTCCTTGTATCCTTCCGCATTTTCTTTTGGTGTACGCATGAAGCGTTCCGTATAAATCGTGTCGTAGAAACGCCAGTCGGTTGGTGCGGCAACAGCTACGCCTGCCTTGAATACGGGGGTACCCTCACTCATGCTCATCAAAGTCATGTATCCACCGTAGCTCCATCCCCAAATACCGATGCGATCTTTATCTACATACGCTTGTTTGCCTAGGTAAAGTGCGGTTTCCACCTGGTCTCTGGCTTCCTTTACACCGATTTTCAGGTAAGTACATTTCTCGAAAGCTTCTCCACGTCCTCCGGTTCCACGTCCGTCCACACAGACAACGAGGTAGCCGAGGCTTGCCATATACGTTTCCCAACTGATTCCCCATGTATCCAGCACCTGTTGTGAGCCGGGGCCGCTGTATTGGAACATCAGTACCGGATATTTTTTCGAAGCGGAAAAATTGACAGGTTTCATCATCCAACCGTTCAATGTCACTCCATCTGTAGTCTGAAAAGTGAAAAATTCTTTCTTGGGAACTGCGTATCCTGCCAGTTTTTGTTTCAACTGGTCATTTGTAACCAGCGTCTTTAATGTTTTGCCGGTATTATCGTTCAGCGTAATCTGCATTGGAGTATCCAAACTGGAATATTTATTCATATAATATTTCATCGATTTGCTGAAAAGCGGTGTGTTTGTTCCTGTCTGTTGAGACAATTTGGTCTTTTTTCCTTTCTTATCCGTCTTGTAGACCGCCTTGCGCAGAGGACTTTCCTCATTACTGGTGTAATAGAACGAACCATCCTCCTCATCATAACCCAAAAAGTCTTTTACCTCAAACTTGCCGTTAGTCACTTTCTTAATGAGATTACCTCCCATGCTATACCAATAGAGATGACTGTAACCGTCACGTTCGCTAAGCATACTGAAATAATCGGGATAGAAGTGAATATTGTCGAATATATTTTCCTTTATATAATAAGGTGATTCGTCACGCAATACTAATTTGCAAAGGGTGGAACGAGGATCGGCAAAGTAAAGGTCGAAACGGTCCTGATGGCGGTTTAGTGTCATGATTGCCAATTTGGAGGCATCTTTTGTGAAACGGATGCGGGGGATATACCCATCTGTATCCAACGGGAGCTTCATTGTACGTGTCACGTGTGATTTGATATCGTAGGTACGTACTTCAACTTTGGAATTCGGATATCCTGCTTTCGGGTATTTATAGGTATATTCGCCCGGATAATCTTTCAAGGCATTGATGTAGGGCGCTTGTCCTGCAAATATCGGGAAAGAGTAGGAGGGAACTTCAGACTCATCGAAACGGATAAAAGCAATCATGGTATTGTCCGCACTGAATTCCAATGCGCGGTTAAACCCGAACTCTTCTTCATATACCCAGTCAGGAATACCGTTGATGATAGAATTTTGCTTACCGTCTTCAGTCACTTTGCTTTCGCTGTTGCCGTAGAGCAGTTTTACGAGGAATATGTTGTTGTCACGTACGAAAGCGATCATTGTTCCGTCCGGAGAAAAGACGGGGACCTGTTGAGGTCCGCCGTCGGACAGCCGTTCAATAATGTTGTTTGTCGTAACTCCCTTATCATTTCGTTTCAAAGGGTAGATATAATGTACAGCTGTATAAGAATGCCGGTAAATCGGAGTCGTTTTCGTAGCAATAAGCAATTTCTGACCGTCGGGTGAGAACTGGTAACTGTCGAAGTGTTTGAAATCACATTCGCGTGCAGTATTCACATCGAATACCACTTCCACTTTTTCACCTGTCTTGAAGGAATATTTAATAATTTGTGTGCCTTCGCCGTTCATCTGTGTGTAGTATTCACCGTCGGGCGTGGGGATTACTCCCTGAATGTTTTCCGGGCGGAAACGTCCGGAGGTGATATCTTTTAAATCAAGAGCCTTTTGTCCTTGTGCCATTCCGGTAAGGCAGAGAAGGCAGAAGAGTAGAGCTAAACTTACTTTTCTCATTTTATGAATTGTTTTATGTTTTACTGTTTATAGGTTTTAAATTCGTATCCTGCAAAAATAGTAATAAACTTAAATACCTCAAAGAGCAAACTCTTTTTTTAGGTTCGGATAGCCGCTTATTTCCTCAACTTTTATATTTGTTTAGGAACAAGACAGGGCTGTTTAGTTAAAAATATGCCTTCTCATGGAAAAAAAGTCTCTTTTTGTTTGCTTTTTAATTTCTAAATTTGATATATTTGTGATATCAAAATAATATCAAAATTAAATGCTATGATTACAAAAGAAATTAAGTACGATGATGCGGTTGTTAATGGCTTTTTGGCCTTGTTTCTTAATTTGATCGTGTTGCCTTTGTTGGTTGTTGTGAGTTTTATGCTTTTCAAAGGAAGCATAATTATGTTTTTCTTGCTATTGCTTTTTCTTGCATTAGCTGTTCTGATGATTCCGGGTTATTTTTCGCAGGAACCGAACGAAGCCCGTGTCATGGTATTCTTCGGGAAATATAAAGGTACGTTTACTGAAACGGGATTTTTCTGGGTTAATCCTTTTATGAATAAGAAGAAACTATCTTTACGTGCCCGTAACTTGGATGTGGAGCCTATTAAAGTAAATGACAAGATTGGTAATCCTATTTTGATCGGTCTGGTGCTTGTCTGGAAACTGAAAGACACTTATAAAGCTATGTTCGAAATTGATGCGCAGACAATGGCGGATAATAGAGGGAGCGGACAGATGACTGTGACTGTTGCCGGGCGAATGAATGCCTTTGAGGATTTTGTTCGTGTGCAAAGTGACGCTGCGCTTCGTCAGGTAGCGGGACTGTATGCTTATGACGACAACGAAGCGGATTTGGATGAATTGACGTTACGTAGTGGCGGTGATGAAATTAACGAGCAGTTGGAACAAAAGTTGAATGAACGTCTGGCCATGGCAGGTATGGAGATAGTGGAAGCCCGTATTAATTATTTGGCTTATGCTCCGGAGATTGCAGCAGTTATGTTACGCCGTCAGCAGGCGTCGGCTATCATCAGTGCTCGCGAAAAGATAGTTGAAGGTGCTGTTTCAATGGTACGTATGGCATTGCATAAACTTTCTGAAGAGGAAATTGTTGAACTGGATGAGGAAAAGAAAGCTGCCATGGTGAGTAATTTGCTAGTGGTGCTTTGTGCGGACGAAGCTGCGCAACCGGTTGTGAATACAGGTACGCTGAATCATTGATAAACTATAAATAAGAAGGTAAAATAGAAGTGGCTAAAAAGGAATCTTCAATAAAGAGTTTTGTTTTGCGAGTGGATACTGAAACAATGGACGCCATTGAAAAATGGGCGGCTGATGAGTTTCGTAGTACAAACGGGCAACTTCAGTGGATTATTGCCGAAGCTGTTAAGGATGGAGAAGTTATAGCCGTAGTAAAGAAACAGCCTATGACTTCAACAGACATTGTTGTCAAGGTTGATAAGACAGCGCTTACAGAAGAAGCCACATACGATGTGGCATCAATCCGCATTGAAGCAGTCGATGAGAACGGAAACCGCCTGTACTATTGCAATGCACCTGTCGAGTTGGAGACAGATGGAGCTGTAGAGCTTATAGGTCCTTCAACTGTATCACTTATAGGCGGAGCAGCCGGAACATATGTTAAGACTGTCGGAGCAGCCGGAAAAGGACAGCTCACAATCAAGGCATTGGGAAAGAAATATACCGTAGAATTTGATGTTGACTGCTGATATTTTGTTCGGATGCAGAGTATGTTATTGAAATTTTGTATTGCTAAAAGACGGTAATA
>ERZ772851.3033-NODE-3033-length-11493-cov-2.360115_pt1 | contig 11493 bp, 7 predicted proteins | sample MGYA00512137_ERZ772851 | MGnify/ENA primary metagenome ERZ772851 (study PRJEB29015, sample SAMEA2737663) | human gut metagenome | biome: human gut; feature: human-associated habitat; material: faeces | place: China | collected 2012 ... | reverse complement strand
AACCCTTCGAATCCCGGGCGAAAGCGATCGAGGAAGGCTTGGATATCAAATCCACCACGATCGTGGTAGAATTAAGCTCCCATCGCCAGATGGTGAAAGATACGGATAAGGGTGCGGATCTTCAAAGCCAGATCAAGGACTTGGAGAAACTTCTTTACGCCTATCGGAATGGGTTGATAAAGGAGAAGGAGAGGATGGAGAGATAGATTTTAGCGTAGTCCGTCCAGAACTATAGACAAGGATAAAGGGAGATTGACAAATTGACATTTTGTATTTTAAAGTCCCGAAGAATCGATTTTTCCGGGCTTATGGGCGTAAGGCTTCCGAAATTGAATGAAAATAATGGCAACACCTTGTCTTGTAGATGTATATCGTTTCCCTCCCTTTTCTTCCAGCGAAAAAGAGAGCCTCTATTTCTTGCTTAACAAGTAAAAGGAGGCTTTTTTATTCGGAAGTGATTGGTTTTTCATTCGGAAGTGATGCGAATCACAGTCGGAAGTATGCTACAACACTACCGTAAGTACCTTATAATACTACTGTAAGTATCTTACAACAGGGTTGTAATCGAGGGAAAAGTACTCTTTTTCTACCTTAAAACCACTAAAGAAACGATTTTCTCCTTATTTATGTTTGTAGATGAGCCTGTCGGGGAAAAGGATGTGTCACTATAAGTGGCTTATCGAAATGAAAACGTCACTCTTTAGGTTTATCCGTTGACATTTATTTTGATCTACCGAAAGACCTCCTGTTTGATTTTCCTTACTTTTTTACATAATCATAGTTTATTTTAAAAAATTAAGTTACATTTGCCATGGAAATTCTCAATTGTATTTGTGAATTAAATGATCGTTAACCTAAAAATTAAGTAATTATGCAACGAAAGAAAATCTTTGATTCTTTCAAACACTGGAATGTAGCCATACTTTCCGTGTTAATGTCTTTTTGCATGACAGCCGCTTTTGCCCAGTCAGGCGCTGTTAAAGGAAAAGTTCTGGACGAACTAGGTGAGCCTATTATCGGGGCGAATATCGTGGAAAAAGGTACTACTAACGGTACCATCACTGATATTGACGGTAACTACACCCTTAGTGTGAATGACCTGAAAAAAGCAATTCTCCAAGTGTCTTTTATCGGTTACAACTCGGTAGAGGAAGCTGTGAAAGGGCGCTCTGCCGTAGATGTTAAGCTTGGTGCCTCTGTCGTGAATCTGGGAGAGGTTGTAGCTATCGGTTATGGTACGCAGACTCGTAGGGAGATTACCGGTTCCGTAGCGAACATTTCCGAGGAAAATTTTAATAAAGGAGTGAATCGTGACGCGTCCGACTTGCTGCAAGGTAAGGTAGCGGGTCTGACTATTACGTCTGGTTCCGGTGATGTAACTCGTAGTTCCCAGATTCAATTACGTGGTACTTCTACCTTGCAGAACGACCAAGGCCCGATGATCGTGATCGATGGTGTTCCGGGTGGTGATATGTCTACTGTATCACCTTCGGATATTGAGTCAATCTCTGTATTGAAAGATGCTTCTTCTGCCGCTATTTACGGTTCTCGTGCCGCTGGTGGTGTAATCTTGATCACAACGAAGAGAGGTTCCGGTTCCAGAACCCAGATCAATTATGATGGTTATCTTACCGCCTCTACCATTGCGAACAAGCCCGACATGTTGAACGCTTCTGAGTGGCGTGCCGCTAATAAGGCGTTGGGTAAAGATATCTCTACTTATGATAAGTACAACTCGGACACGGATTGGTTCGATGAGATGACTCGTGTAGGTGTTTCTCAACAACACGCTCTTTCTTTGTCGGGTGGTTCTTCTAAGAGTAATTATCGTGCTTCTTATACTTTCTTGGATCGTAACGGTGTGGCTCGCGATAACTACATGACTCGTCATAGCTTCCGTTTCCAGTTCCAGCAACGTGCTATCAACGACCGTTTACGTATTGGATTAACGGGTGCCGCAACGCTGACGGATATGCAGATGCCGTTTTCTGATGACTATATCTTGGCTTACAATATGCTTCCGGTTTATCCGGTTTATAATGCGGACGGCTCTTATTTCACGGATGCCAACCACAATTATGATCAAGGTAACCCGGTTCAGAACCAAGATCAGAACTATAAGAAAGCAGCTAATAACTACTTCTATGGACAAGGTGATGTACAGTTCTCTATTTTGGATGGACTGACAACCAAGGTGAACCTGTATAAGAGCCGTTTCTCATCTGACTATAGCGAATGGCAAGATCCTCGGAACTCTCGTGGACAGGGTGATACGGGTAAGGCAATCCGTCGTAATAGACTATGGGATCGTAACTTGTTAGAGTGGACCGCTAATTATACGAAAGCTTTTGGCTCGGCAGAGGAGCATAAGGTCGATGCTATCGTTGGTTATTCTTGGGAAAATAACTTGTACGCCGACCAGAAATCGGAGGCTACGAATTTCGCCGTAGGATCGATGGGCGCTGATAATATCCAATCCGGAAACTTGCTGAAGATCGGTAATGTTACTTCCAGCCGGAATGAATATAAACTGATCTCTTTGTTCGCTCGTGCGCATTATAGCTTTAAAGAGCGGTATATGATTACGGCTACGGTTCGCCGAGATGGTTCTTCCAAATTCGGTGCTAACCATAAGTGGGGTACTTTCCCTTCAGTTTCCGCTGCTTGGGGTATCAGCCAAGAGTCTTTCATGAAAGATACGAAGTGGATCAATGATTTGAAATTACGTGCAGGTTACGGAATTACCGGTAACCAAGATGGTTTGAGACCTTATAAGTCATTGGATTTGTATTCAGCTTCTGGTACTTATTATAACAACGGATCTTGGCCGACAGCTTTCCGTCCTTCACAGAACGCGAACCCGAACTTGAAATGGGAGCAGACTGCTATGTTAAATATCGGTTTGGACTTCACCTTGTTCAATAGTCGTTTGAGCGGTACGATCGAATGGTACGACAAGCGTACGAAAGATATGCTTTACAACTATGAGGTTTCTACTCCTACTTACGTATACAATCAGATTCAAGCGAATGTAGGTGATATGAAGAATACAGGTGTTGAGATCTTATTGAACTTAGACGTGATCCGTAATAAGGACTTTACGTGGACAACCTCTCTCAATCTTGCTCATAACAAGAATGAGATCACAAAACTGTCTAATGAATTGTTCTCTACGGGACGTGTTTACGTGGGTGATCCTTGGATTCGCGGTGCTTCAGGTGTGACTTCACACGTAGTTGAGGAAGGTCGCCCGGTCGGACAGTTCTTCATGCTGAAATGTAATGGCCTTGATGAGAATGGTAAATTTATCATTGAGGATATAAATGGTGACGGACAGATCACGGATGATGACCGTACGTATGTTGGTGACGCTCAACCTGATTTGACATATGGTTGGAATAACACATTCAACTGGAAAAACTGGGACGCAAGTTTCTTCTCCCGTGGAACAATTGGCAATAAGGTATTGAACAACCCATTGGCAGCTTACGGTAATAATACATATATCGATGGAACGAATGTAATGGATAACGATAATCTGTTGACATTAAGTGAAAACTCTCGTGTATGTTCTTATTATGTAGAAAACGCTTCATTCTTGCGATTGGATAACTTATCGATTGGTTATACATTCAATACGAAGAAAATCGATTGGTTGGATAAGGCTCGCTTATATGTAGCCGGTCAGAATCTATTCGTGATTACAGGTTATAAAGGATTGGATCCAGAAGTTGAGAATTTCCGTGGTGAGGCTAGCGATGACAACGCAGGTTTGTCTCCGGGTATTGAACCTCGTAACTACATGCCGAAGGCACGTTCATTTACATTTGGTGTTAACTTAACATTCTAATTAAAAAGATAAGCTTATTATGAAACGGAAAACTATATTATCATTTATAACTGGATTGTTTTTATTAGGAGGACTTTCTTCCTGTATGGACTTGGATGAAACAGTATATGACAAGTTGCCCGCTGATGATTTTGGCCAGTCAACGGCCGAGTTGAATGCTTTGATCGGTAACTCACATAATACGATGAAGAAGTTTTGGACAGAGTATATGCATTTGTCCGAATGCTCCGGTTCTATGGCTGTGACTCCGACTCGTCGAGGTGGTGACTGGTATGATGGTGGTCAATACCGGGAAATCTATATGCATACATGGACCTCTCAGACCTCAAGAGTTAAAAGCGCATGGAAAGCGGCCACAGAAGCGATTGGTACTTGTAACGAGGCTATCCGTAAATTGCAGAACTCAGAGATCCTTACCGAAGAGGAGAAGGCTCAAGACGTGGCAGACTTGCGTGGTGTCCGTGCTTTCTGGATCTATGTGATGATGGATTATTGGGGAAATATTCCTTTGCTGACGGAGTTCCACCCTACGGATAAAGTATTCCCGGGGAATTCTTCCCGTCAGGAAGTATTTGATTGGTTGATTCAGGAAGTAGAGGAAATCAAGGATATCTGTCCTCCGGCTACAACTGAGAATTATGGTTCATTTACGCAGGGTGCCGCTTATTCATTGTTGGCAAAACTGTATCTGAACGCTGAGGCTTGGGGGGTTACGTTCTCCGGTAACGCTTATCAGAAAGTTATCGATAACTGTGATAAGGTGATGGCTATGGGATATATCTTAGAGCCTAATTGGAAAGACAACTTCTCCGTGACAAATGAGAATTCAAAGGAGGCTATCTTGGCCGCTACGTTCTCTAGCAGTGATACGGGTAATGATGGAAACGTGAAGAATGAGTTGCACAATAATACGTTGCATTATAAAGATTATCTGTCTTTGGGTATTACCGCTAGTGGTACTTGGAATGGTATTTGCGCTCAACCGGAGTATGTACGTTTGTTCGATGAGGAAGACGCTCGCTTGGACGGTACGTTCTTGACTGGCTTGATGATAGACAAATCAACAGGCAAGCCGATTATGACCGATCATAACAACGAATTGAACCATACGATCGATGTGAACATGATTCCGGGCATGGAATATGATGGAACCAATTGGAGTGCCGTGGAACAGCATGATGGAGCTCGTTGCTTCAAGTGGGAGTTCGCTTCGGATTTGACAAGTTCTATGGGAAATGATTTCCATATTTTCCGTTTGGCGGATATCTATTTAATGAAAGCTGAAGCTTTGTTACGCGGAGGGGGAAGTGTTAGTGAAGCTACCGCTTTGGTGAATACGATTCGTGAGAGAGGATATGGCAATAGCGACCATAATTATGCGACTGTAACTTTGAAGGAAGTACAATTGGAACGTCGTTTGGAATTAGCGTGGGAGGTTTATTCCCGTCAGGATGATATCCGTTTCGGATGTTTCACTACAGGAATGTGGCCGCAATCTAATTGTGAGCGTAAAGCTGATGACTACTTGAAGTTGTTACCTGTATCGCAGGATGCTTGGCAGGTGAATCCGAACTTAAAACAGAATCCGGGTTATGCGGCATTCTCAAAATAAAAGAATCGGATAACTAAGAATAATTTAGGCCATCTCTTACTGTAAGGGATGGCCTTTTTATTGATTTACCATTCACTGTATAACTCCGCTTTTTTGTATACCTTTGCGCCATGAACAAACAAGCGCTACTTTTTTATCCGTTATTAGGGGTGGTTCTTTTGGGGCTTTTTGTTGGGGGGCTGGCGTATGGGGCCGTACCGATTCCTTTGGATCACGTGATGGATATTTTGCTGGGGAAGGGATCTGATAAGATCGCATGGCAGAATATCGTGTTGCAATCTCGTTTGCCTCAGGCTATAACCGCATTATTGGCGGGGGCTTCCTTGGCTACCAGCGGGTTGCTATTACAGACATTGTTCCGGAATCCGTTGGCGGGACCTTCCATATTGGGCATTAGTGATGGCGCTAATCTTGGAGTAGCCGCTATCATGCTCTATTTCGGTGGTACGTTGGGGCGGTTCACGGATTGGCCAATTAGCGGATATATGGCGGTGATCCTCGCGGCCTTTGTGGGGGCTTGCGTGATACTGGGACTGATTATCTATTTTTCGGCAAAAGTGAAGAATAATGTCATGCTTCTGATTATCGGAATCATGATTGGCTATCTAGCTTCTTCGGTTATTTCTATCTTGAATTATTATTCATCTACAGACCGGGTACATGCGTTCGTGATGTGGGGGCTTGGTAATTTTTCCGGTGTATCCTTGGAACAATTACCATTCTTTGGAACTTGTGCGTTAATCGGGCTGTTATTAGCAATCTTGCTGATCAAGCCTTTGAATGCCTTATTATTGGGAGAAATGTATGCTGCTAATTTAGGTATCCAGATCAAACGAACACGGATCGTGATTCTTTTGTGTACGGGAATATTAACGGCTACAACTACTGCTTTTTGCGGCCCCATTTCCTTTGTCGGATTAGCAGTTCCACATATCGCCCGGTTGATGTTAGGCTCTTCCAATCATAAGATATTGGTGCCAGTTACAATGCTGACAGGTTCCTGTGTTGCTCTTCTATGTAATATGCTGATGGTAGTACCGGGCAATAATACGATCCTGCCATTGAATGCCGTTACCCCTATGCTTGGGGCGCCTGTTATTATTTACGTAATCGTGAACCGGAAAAATATTCAATATTTTAATTAGTGGCTATGGAACGGATCCCTGTGATAAAGACAAGTGATTTAAGTATTGGGTATATATTGAAAGGCGGACAGAAAAAGTGCGTGCATGATGCGTTGGATCTGAATCTATATCCGGGTGAAGTGACCTGTCTTCTCGGATTAAATGGAGCGGGAAAGTCTACCTTATTGAGGACATTATGTGGTTTTCAACCTCCTCTGGGAGGAGAAATCGAGCTAATGGGGAAGCCGCTGAATTCTTATTCACAAGGTAATTTCTCACGGTTGGTGGGAGTTGTCTTGACAGAGAAGACAAATGCCGGTGGAATAACGGTTTACGAGTTAGTCTCTTTAGGAAGGCATCCCTATACCGGCTTTTTCGGACAATTAAGGCAGGAAGATCGCAGGATTATCGAGGAATCGCTTGCTGCCGCCAGTATCGCTCATAAGGCTTATAATTATGTGTCGGAACTTAGTGATGGCGAGCGTCAGAAAGCCATGATCGCCAAAGCGCTGGCACAGCAATGCCCCATCATATTGTTGGATGAGCCGACGGCCTTTTTAGATGTGACAAGTCGGATAGAGACTATGGTCTTGTTACATACTTTAGCGGTAGAGCAACAAAAAGCGATTCTGCTATCGACGCATGATCTTGATTTGGCGATCCAGCTGGGGGATTGCCTGTGGCTGCAAGAGAAAAAACGTCCGATGGCTTGCGGAACGCCGGAAGACCTGATTATGGGAGGAGCGTTTGAGACGTTCTTCAGTAAGGAAGGAATCGTGTTTGATCCGAATACCGGGAAATTGAATACGGTAGCTCCAACAAAGCTTATTGGGGTTGCGGGGGATTTTATGACTTCTTATTGGGTTGGGAATGCCTTGATCCGGAATGGCTTTAAGCCCTCGTCGGTTAGCGAGGATTATATAAGTGTTTATTGTAATGCTCCGGATAGCCTGCGTATTCAGTTCCCTGCGGAAGAGGGCACGAGAATCGTAGGAAGTGTGGCGGAGATGATCTCAATCATAATTCATAAATCATAAGTTATATATGTCAAATGAGATTACATGGCGGCTGGAAAATGAGAATATAGGCCGTTTGTTGGTACATTATGCGATTCCCGCCGTTATCGGGACCATGGTTAATGCTCTTTATAATATCGTAGATCGTATATTTATCGGACAAGGAGTGGGTGCGCTAGCTATCTCCGGATTGACTTTGACTTTCCCGATACTACTCTTTATGCAGGCATTTGGAATGTTGATCGGTGCGGGAGCCGCTACAAGGGTCTCCATTCATCTAGGCCGTAAGGCGAATGATCTGGCAGATAACGTATTAGGAAACGCTTTCACTTTGACATTCATTATCGGAGCCTTGACGATTATCCCCAGTATGATTTTCTTGGATGATTTGTTAATGTGGTTCGGGGGAAGCGAGCAGACGATACCTTATGCGAAAGACTATTTATATATCGCTATCCCGGGTAATTTGCTGGCTACATTAAGCTTTAGCTTTAATGCCGTGATGCGTGCTTCCGGATATCCGAAAAAGGCGATGTTCACGATGATGATCGGTGCCGTCTTGAACGTGATCCTAGATCCGATCTTTATCTTTTGGCTGGATATGGGGATACAGGGTGCCGCTATCGCTACGGTGATCTCCATGGCTGCCGGTGCCGCTTTCGTGATGAGTCATTTTATCAGCAAGGATAGTATCGTACGTTTCCATACGAAATATTTCCGGTTGAAAGGTCCCATTATTTGGAATATATTTACGATCGGCATGTCTCCATTTTCCATGCAGCTGGCGGGCAGTGTGGTTGTGGTGATCATGAACCATGCGTTGAAAGAGAATGGAGGCGATTTGGCGATTGGTGCCAGCGGTATTATTTCCAGTATCGCCATGCTGCTGGTTATGTTGATTATCGGTATCGCCCAAGGGATGCAACCGATTGTCGGGTTTAATCATGGCGCTGGGCATCATGACCGGGTATTGGCTACCTTGCGGTTGTCTATTATAGTATCGACCTTGATTACAGGGGTAGGATGTATCGTCAGTTTATTATTCCCTAGACTGATCGTTAGCGTATTCTCGACGGATGCCGAATTGGTGTCGATTACGGACAATGGATTACGTCTGACGATGCTGGTCTTTTTCGTTGTCGGTTCCCAGATTACGATCAGCCAGTTTTTTCAAAGTATCGGTGTCGCATGGAAAGCGATGTTTCTGAGTCTAAGTCGGCAGGTTTTATTCCTGATACCGGCTATCCTGCTATTTCCTCCGATCTGGGGATTGGATGGCGTTTGGCTAGCGCAACCTTTCTCCGATTTCATTGCGGCGGTAACCGCATGGGGCTTTTTATGGTATCATGTTAAAAACGTGAAAAATAAGGGTTAAAGATGAACTTATGTCGATGTTAATTGTATTTTTATTGTATGTATAAAAGTACTTTTATAGACAAACCTTTAAAAATGAGTTAATATGAAGAAGATTGTATTATTGCTCGCCGTTTTATTATTTGGTGCAGGGTCGATGATGGCACAGCAGGACAAGTCAGCGGAGAAAGCTGCGAAGCAGGCTGAGAAAGAAGCAAAGAAAGCAGAGAAGGCAGCGAAGAAAGCTGCGGAGGAAGCCGAGGCTAACGCATTGTTTGAACAAGCGGTGCAAGCTTTGAAGAATAAGGATTTCGTATTGGAAGCGGATCGTATAGAGTTTAAGCGCGGTAGTTTTGTTTATGTTACTCCGAACACGAACTTCGTTTCGGTGAAGGGTGAGAAGGCTACCATTCAGTTAGCGTTTAATACTCCGGCGGCCGGTCCTAACGGAATAGGAGGTATAACGGTTGATGGAACAACTTCCGGTGTACAGATGAAGACTGACAAAAAAGGAAACGTTATGTACGAGATGAATGTGCAGGGTGTAGCGGTATCCGCTAGGGTTACGTTCCGTATGGCGAAAGGTACGAATAAATGTACTGCCACGGTATCACCTAACTTTAATAGCAACCGTATATCCTTTACGGGAAATCTCTATCCTTCGAGCGAGTCGAATGTGTTCAAGGGACGTTCTATTTAATGTAGATACAAAGAATCGTGAAGGCGGACTTTCTTTCGGGAAGCCCGCCTTTCTGTTTATAAGAAGGATGAGATTGGACTATTTCCAAGCATCATTTTGTACCAGATAAGCTTGGCCGTTCTCATCGTTTCCTGCGGTCTGGATCTCTGGAATCGGGAACATCGTCTTAGAAGCGGTTGGAGCGGATACACCATAGAATTTAGTTAGGTATTGCTTCTCATAATTTATATATGCCGTCAATTCCTTGTTCATATAATCACCTCCCCAACGAACCAGATCGAAAAATCGTTGTCCTTCCATCGCAAGTTCCAGCTTACGTTCCATATGAATCGCCTTGATACAAGTTTCCTTGTTGCTGAATGCGGCGTGACTGGATGGATAAGGTTTCACCAAATAATTGGCGGCAGGCGTTCCGTCTTCCAAATAAATGATATTGTCCGGTTTGGCTGCACGTTCACGGATATCGTTTACTTGCTGCATGGCGGCACTTAATTCTCCGTCGTTCGCTAGGCATTCCGCATATAACAATTTACAATCACGTAGGCATAGATATTGTAAATTCATGGCAGAACCGGGAGCCCAGCCGGATGAATAGGTGGAGCCAGCTAATCCGGCATCCTGTTCCGCTTTGCTATAGACATGCTTTTTGGGTAGGAATACCCCACCGCTGCTTACATTTCGTACCCAATCATTAGCGGGCAATCCCCAATCTTTATAAGGAATCTCCATACGTCCTACGGCGAAATCTAGACGAGGGTCTACGGCGATCGTCTTATCATTCTTAGAGATGTAATCATAATCGGTAACACGTTCTGTCACGGATTTTTTATTTCTGTACTCTCCCTCAAGATAAGGAAGCCCATTTTCGTCTACTTGGAATGAGTTTACCAATTCGTAAGAGGGTTGATAAAATCCGCAACATCCACCGGGGCCTGTGTTATGAGGATAATTCAGTAAAAATCCGTAATTCCCGTTATTATTGGCTCCGACAGAGAATTGTACCTCAAAGATAGACTCTTTCCCATTTTCGGTAGTTGCGTTAAAATTTGCGTCCAGATCATCTTGTAAGGCCAATCTCTCTCCTTTAGGACTTAATCCGTTTGCGATAATATCGGCCAAGATGGGTTTGGCGGCTGCCATATCACCTTGCTGCATCAGTATTTTAGCCTTTAACGCTTTTGCCGCTGTTTTCGTAGGACGTGCCACTTCGGTCTGTTTTTCGGGCAATCCTTCAATGGCCGCTTCTACGTCTGCTAAAATATTAGGATAGATATCCGTACCGTTATGAACTTTCGGATCGTTTTCTTCAGCGGCGATCGTCTCATCGATATAGGGCATGCCGGTCGGTCCGAAAATCTTTACCCCTTCGAACATGAATAGGGCACGTAAGAATTTCAGCTCCGCGGTCCGGTTGGCCTTGGTCGTCTCGTCCATATCTGCCGCTTCTTTCATCACATTGAGCGCTAAGTTGCAACGTTGTGCTCCATAATACGCGTCTTTCCACTTATTCAGTAAATAATCGTTTGTGGCGGTGACAGCATACGTCTCTACGGAGTTCAATACGGATTGGTCATTGGATTCGGAGCCTTTATTGGCGTCACCTCCGTATACACCGCCGAATACCCAGTTGAACATATTGTCATATCCGGTCGGCCGGGTCAAACCGGCATAAGCGTTGACCACCAATAACTCAACCCCTTCTGCGTTTGTTAATGCTTCTTGGTCAATACTGCCTTGAGGAGCTTTATACAGGAAATCTTCACCGCAAGAACTCAAGGTAAATAAAGCAGCTGCGCTTACTATTAATATTTTATGTCTCATACTAGTCGTTTTTATAT
>ERZ772851.3017-NODE-3017-length-11574-cov-3.154961_pt1 | contig 11574 bp, 8 predicted proteins | sample MGYA00512137_ERZ772851 | MGnify/ENA primary metagenome ERZ772851 (study PRJEB29015, sample SAMEA2737663) | human gut metagenome | biome: human gut; feature: human-associated habitat; material: faeces | place: China | collected 2012 ... | reverse complement strand
GAATTCTGCGGACAGGTAGCCGACGGCCTTGGTGTTGCCGTTCACGGTGTCGGCCTGGGTCTTGAACCAGGAGTCGGCAAGGTGGTTGCGCACGGCCTTGGATGCGGCGACATACACGTCAGCAGGGGTAGCCTGCTCGGTGGTGACGTTCTGAGTGTATTTCAGTTGTTCACGAATCTCGTCGGCGAATTGTTCCGCCGTGACAGGAGACTTCGGTGCGGTGATTTCGGTCATTCTGACTTTCCTTCCGGGATAAGTGCCCGTGTTTATTATGCCGCGCGATAGGTATCGTCGCACAAACGTAAGCATGAACTCTCCGTAACGACGATGGCGGAGCGTTCTTGCATACGTTCTCATTTAGAGCGTAGCACATGCCCCGATATTCCGCATCACACCGTATGCCATCGTTTGCATTATGGAAGATCTTCCGGCTCCGGTGCCATGATGGGATACATGGCAGTAATTCTTGAAAAAGACCTGAAACGCGGGCATGACGCGCTGGTGCAATGGCGTGCCGCGGCCCGGGAGCTGGCGGACAACACACCACATCGTCTGACCGTCTCCCCTGTCTTGCCACGCCCGGTGTGGGCGATGGCCGTGCGCTACTCGCTGTTTCTGCTGGAGCGGCGCGCACCCGGCCCTGGCGTGGAGGTGCGTGTCGCGCCGTGGGGGGCGGTCAAAATCTTGGACGGCCCGGAATCGGACCCGCATAACCTGACCCCGCCGGACGTCATCGAGCTGGACCCGGAAGTCTGGCTGCGGCTGGCCTGCGGCATCACCACATGGGCAGAGGAAAAGGACGCCGGCCACATCAGCGCGGTCGGCGAGCGCGACGACCTGAGCGACCTGCTGCCGCTGTGAGGCGCGAAGCGTAAGTAAGCCACCAGCGGCGGCACCATCAGCCATAACCACAAATCCCCTTGTGCTCAACCAAACACAAGGGGATTATTACGAGAAGACCGGCGTTCAGCTCTTCTTGGGCTTGAGCGCGGAAGGCATGGGCATCGGAATCGGCTTGCGCGGGGCCGGCTTCGGTGCGGCAGGCGCGGAGGCCGGGAACTCGCCGCTGGTCGCCTTTGCGGCGGCTTCGGCAGCCCACTTGGCGTACTCGTCGAGGTCATCCTCCTGCGTAGCGGGAGCTGCCTCGGCGGCACCGGAAGCGTGGTCATCAGCAGCGGAATCCACATCCTTGTCCGCATACTGGTCATCGATGTCGGCGAACGGGTCAGGAGAGCCCATTCCCGGCTCCTGCTCGCTCAGCTCTTTTGCCAGCTCATCGTAGTCGGTATCGGTGGTCAGGTACTTGAGCTTTCGGGCAATTTTCTGCTGTTTTGCTTTTTGACGTCCGCGGCCCATCTGACCCCCTGCGATTACTGTGCTGTTCGATTCATCAACAATAGAGAGTACCACTAATAGTGGCTTGTTCGTTGTCGGCTCACACTTTTACCATAAAAAGCGTTTATTTAGGGCATATTCAAAGGATTTTCGCATGACCGACGAGCAGCAACTGACAGCGGCAGGCAATGAGATGAGCGCGAGCTTCCTCGCGGCCAAAAAGCGTTCGGACGAAACGCTCGCCAAGCTGGAGGCCAAGCCGTCGTCCTTCACCATGTTGACCGGCGACCGCCCGACCGGCCGGCTGCACCTCGGCCACTACTTCGGCTCGATCCGTGAGCGTGTCGCCATGCAGGAGCGCGGCGTCAACACGAACATCATCATCGCCGACTACCAGGTGATCACCGACCGCGACACCACCGAGCACATCCAAGACAACGTGCTGAACCTGGTGCTCGACTACATGGCCGCCGGCATCGATCCGAACAAGACCATGATGTTCACCCACTCCGCCGTGCCGGCCGAGAACCAGCTACTGCTGCCGTTCCTGTCCTTGGTCACCGAGGCCGAGCTGCACCGCAACCCGACCGTGAAGTCCGAGATGGAGGCGTCCGGCCACGCGCTGACCGGTCTGCTGCTCACCTACCCGGTGCATCAGGCGTGCGACATCCTCTTCTGCAAGGCCAATGTCGTGCCGATCGGCAAGGACAACCTGCCGCACGTGGAAATCACGCGCACCATCGCCCGCCGTTTCAACGAGCGTTACGCCAAGAAGAACCCGGTGTTCCCGGAGCCGGCCGCCATTCTGTCTGAGGCACCGGAGATTCCGGGTCTCGACGGCCGCAAGATGAGCAAGTCGTACGGCAACTCCATCATGCTGGGCGCCACCGCCGAGGAAACCGCCAAGCTCATCAAGAAGAGCCCGACCGATTCCGAGCGCCGCATCACCTTCGACCCGGTTGCCCGCCCGCAGGTCTCCGCCCTGCTGACCACCGCCGGCCTGGTGACCGGCCGCGACCCGAAGGACATCGCCGAGGAGATCGGTGATTCCGGCGCCGGCGCGCTCAAGGCATACGTCATCGAATCAGTCAACGAGTTCCTGGCCCCGCACCGCGAGCGCCGCGCCGAGCTGGCCAAGGACATGGATTCCATTCGTGACATCCTGCACGACGGCAACAAGCGCGCCAACGCCATCGCCGAGGAGACCCTCGACCAGGTGCGCGAGGCCATGGGCATGAAGTACTGATTTTCCCGCCGCTCGTAGCAAGACGCCGTGTCAGCCCCAACTGGGCAACTGACACGGCGTTTTTGTATTGCGGCGTCTGCTGTGTCCTATCTTCACTTCGAGGGGCGGATTTCTTGTTTTTCCGTGCAACGCGGCTATCAAGACGGACCTCTGTTCACTTCATGCCGATGGCTTGCATCAATACGTACGCTCCCCGCACAGCAATGTCATTACGACGTGTTGCGGCATAGCGCGCATGGCTTCCGGAGTATCGGCGGCGTATGGGTCGGCGTCCAGCAACACCACATCGGCCGGGTCGCCGGATGCAAGGCGGTCACGGCCAGTGGCGGTCGAGGCTGCCAGCGAGGTATGCACATCGAGGCACTGCTCGGGCTGGAACGGCTCGCGGTCAGAGCTTTCGGTGCCGAGCACGGCGGCGGAAATGGCCAGCCACGGGTCCAGCGGGGCCACGGGCGCATCCGAGCCCATGCGCAGCGTGGTACCGGCGTCGTGGAGGGCCCTGAACGGATAAGGGATGCCGGCCGGGTTGGCCCAGAAACGGGTGATGACGTCGCGGTCATCCATGGCGTGCTGCGGCTGGATGCTGGCCGTGAGCCCCAGCTCGGCGAAACGCGGGATATCGACGGGTTTGAGCATCTGCGCATGCTCGATCGATCCATGTGCGTGCGTGGCGGCGACTGCGTTGAGCGCAATGGTGTTCGCTTCGTCGCCAATGGCGTGGCAGGCCATGCTCGGTGGCTAGGCGCATATAGTCTTCGATTTGCTGCGGCGTGTAGCTCAGCGTGCCATACGTCAGCGGCTCGATGCCCGAATACGGCGTGGAGCAGTAGGCGGAGCGGGTGTTGAGCGATCCGTCCGAGATGAGCTTCATGGCGCCCACATGGCCAAGCCCGGCGCTGCCCGGCAATTCCTTGCCGGTATGCCAACCCGCGTCAATGGCGGCTCGCAACCGCTCGGGGTATACACCGGCGTCCACGCGCAAACCGTTAATGCCAGCCGCGAAACGATTGATCCATGTATCGATGTTTTCGGCCATTTCATAATCGCGGATGCCCACCACGCCCTTGCTTGCGGCGTCCTGTTCGGCCTCGCGCAGCAGACGGTCAGTCTCTTCAGCAGCGCCCGGCGCCTTGTCGAAGGCGGTGTAGGCGTTGAACCATTCGAGTTCACCGACCAGACCGGATTCGTCCACATGTACGCCAAGCCTGCGGGCCGCGGCGGAATTCACCCATCCGCAGTGCATGTCCGCGCTGGAGAGGGCCACCGGCTGTTCGCCGGTCACGGCGTCAATTGCGGCCAGTGTGGGCTGCTCGTCGTCGGCCCACAGCGAGTGACGGAATCGCATGCCCACCACGAAGGCATCTGGGTCAAGCGTGTCGGCGGCGCGGCGCTCATCCAGATGACGGCGCAACATGTCCATCGCTTCGGCGGCGGAACGGGCATTGATGAGGTCCAGTCGGCCCAGCGTCTTAGCCCATTGCGTGAAGTGCGTGTGGCAGTCCCACAGGCCGGGAATAACCCACAGGCCGTCGGCGTCGATGGTGGTTTCGTCGGCGGGTGCGGCGGCCGACGTTGGGATTGAGACGCCGCCAGAAGCAATGGCATTCGTCGCGTATTCCAACGATGTCGTATGCGCCTTAGTCTGCATCGTGCTGTCCGAAGCCGAGACCGTTCCAGCAGGGCCGACAGACGCAACAACCCCATCGCGAAGCACCACATCCACGCGGTCCTGAGACCCCGGAACACCGGCATTGACAATACGCACCAAGCTACTCATACCGGCCATCATGCCACCTTTGCATGAACGCCATGGAGATTCGTCCAAGTTGAATCGCGCCGTCGACGGCGATTCCCGCTGGCTGCCTGCAAACCCCTACGTTCCATGTAATTGCGGGATGGCCTGCAACTGCGATGAACACCCATAGTTTATCCACCGACTTATCCACATTTATCCACCGAAAAATTGGGGCGGTAGACAGGGCCGGTAGCCGGACTCTACACTGCGAGGACAAAGCGAACATCACGAAGGGGTGATCATCATGGGTAGCTCAACGGCATTGACCGAGCTGACAATGCAGAAGTACCAACGAATGCAGACGTGCGCAGATGTTCAACGACGAAGCGCATGGCGCCCACCCTATGCCCTGACAACAGCGTTGGAGCTTTTGTCAATTGAAGTACCCCGCATATCAAGCAAACACAGAGGCCTTGCAACTACAACCATTGTTGCGGTTCCACACGCCAATGACAAACGGCACATTGTGGGGGTCAAAGTGGTTGTATGGCCTTTTCCACTAGACACGGTCATAATCGAGGGACAATTCACATGCACTTCACCAGCTTGCACATGGGCCATGTTCTCCACGTATCTCGAACTTGAAGAACTCATCGTTCTCGCTGATTCCATGATGCGACGAGATCGAAGGCTCTGCAGAACAACCATCGACGCCCTTTCTCTGTATCTCGATGAGGCCGAGGCCCAGGTGCGAGCCGACAAAGAGAATGGCACCAATTCGTATTTGTTCCGCGGGTATAACAAATGCCGTCGCGCCCTACTTTTGGCGCGCGCGGGCACAGATTCCTCCATGGAAACACGAACTCGTTTGGTTCTCTTGAAATACGGTCTGAATTGCCCGCAGGTGAATTATCCAATATTCGTAGGAAACAACACCAGACCCATATATCTCGATCTTGCATACCCTGAATTCAAGATATGTATCGAATACGAAGGCTCTCATCATGCCGGGCAATGGCTGAATGACGCGAGACGCCGCCAGATGATCGAAGATGCTGGCTGGAAGTACATTCAAGTCACCAAATTAGATATTGGCGACGAAGCGGGAGAAGAGGCCCTTGCCCGAAGAGTTGCCGAAAGGATACAGGAGGTTACGGGCAAAACGGTCCAGCTCACGATGCGGCAAACTACCCAGCAAATTAGCGATGTCCGAAAGCTACGCCGTATTCCACTGTACAAACGGCTGAAATTCGAGCCTCTGCTGCCAATTATTCCGACGACGCAGGAATAATAAGCCCGGTAGAGTCAGTCCGCACCGTCCGCACCGCGCTACGGTATTCAAAACCCATTTCAAGGGGCTGATTTGGCCTCCGCCGGAGGTCTACTTCCGTTTCAAGGGGCTGATCATCCGGTAGACCACGTGTATCAATGCCCTTACGTCAACGCCATTCCGCCGTTTTGGAGCCGCGTCTACTCAGGCATCAGCCCCTTGAAACGGAAGTAGATCTCTCCAGAACGTCAAATCAGCCCCTCGAAGTCCGTTTTGGCCTCAATGGTTCCTGCCGAACCACAAAAAAGCCACTCCTCTGCCATACGAGCCGACCGCACAGCAGGCACGTGTCATTTGCCGCTGCGGACCTCGGACTCCATGGCTTCCATGGGCTCGTCGACGAGCACGGTGCCGGACGGCAGGGTGCCGGGCAGCGGATCGTCCATGTAGTGGTCGAATTCGTAGAGCATGCGCTTGTTCGGCTTGGCGGTCAGCAACGAAACCACCACGATGAACAGCAGCGAAATGATGAACGCCGGCAGCAGCTCATAGATGGCGAATACGCCGCCCAAGGGCTTGACGAGGTTGTGCCAGATCAGCACGGCCGCCGTGCCGGACAGCATGCCGGCCACGGCGCCGGCCTTGTTGGCGCGACGCCAGTATAGCGAGCACAGCATCAACGGGCCGAATGAGGCACCAAGCCCGGCCCACGCGTAAGACACCACCTGGAAGATCGACGAGTTCTGGTCGTATGCCACCAGAATGCCGAACAGGAACATGACCACCAGCGTGACCCTGGCCACGATCATGACCTGCTTGTCGGTGGCCTTGCGGTGCAGCAGCCCGCGGAAGATGTTCTCGCCCATGGCCGAAGCGCCGATGATCAGATACGAGGAGCTGGAGCTCATCGAGGCCGCGAAAATGCCGGAGACCACCACGCCGCACATGAAGCTCGGCAGCAGGGTCTGCGCCAGCACGATGAAGATGGTTTCCGCATCGGTGGAGGTCAGCAGTTCGGTGGGCATCATCGCACGCCCCACCAAGCCGATGCACACTGCGCAACCCAGCGAAATCACGCACCAGGAGGTGGCGATGATTCGGGACTTGCGCACTTCTTCCACGCTGCGGATGGACAGGAAGCGCACCAGCACCTGCGGCATACCGAAGTAACCCAGGCCCCACGCCAGCATGGAGATGATGGTGATGATGCCGTAGTCGGAGGGCGCGCCGAACACGGCCTTGCCCGCCTCGACGAGCTGCTGGCCGGTGGCCGGGTCCAGCTTGGGCGCGGCCACCTGCGTGCCGGACAGGTAGCCGGGGATGGCACGCAGGAATTCCACGGTGTTGTCGACACCGCCCGCGCTGGCCACGGTGCCGATGAACACCACCGCGAGCGCGAAGAACATGAGCATGCCTTGAATGAAGTCGGTCATCACCACCGACAAGTAGCCGCCCACCACGGTGTAGACGAACACGACCACCGCGCCGATGATCATCATGACGTGGTAGTCGAAACCGAACAACGTGGCGAACAGCTTGCCCACGGTCACGAAGCAGCTGCCCACGTACACGCTGAAGAACACCAGGATGATCACGGCCGCGATGGTGGAGATCACGCCCTTCTTGTCATGGAAACGCTTGGCGAAGAAGTCAGGAATGGTGATGGCATCGTCGGTCACTACCGAGTAGCGGCGCAGTCGCCGGGCCACAAGCTTCCAGTTGAGATAGGTGCCGAGCGCCAGTCCGACGGCGGTCCACATCGGGTCGGCCGCACCAGTGAAGTAGGCCAGGCCCGGCAGGCCCATCAGCAGCCAGCCGCTCATGTCGGAGGCTTCGGCGCTCAGGGCCGTGAGCCACGGCCCCACGCCGCGCCCGCCCGCAAAGTATTCCTTGGAGGAGGAGTTGGAGCGTTTGGAGTAGATGAATCCGATGGACAGCATGGCCGCAAAATAGATGACCATGGCCAGCAGAATCCAGAAATCGTTGGCCAACTGCGCCCCTCCTCAATCATGACGCCAAGCGGCTACCGCCATGGCAGAACTATGTGCTGATATGCGATTGACGCCGGAGCGGCGTCATACAGACCGTCACAGCCGTGAATACGGCCGCAACGCACTTCGCCTGATGGTAGTGGATACAAGGGCTCAAGCACCTTCCACCGTTTCCATACTGAGACGCTGTTTTATCCGAGCTCCCCCCACCTGAGGAGAGCCAAGATGACGGTCAGATGTCGTAGCGCCAGGACTTGTCGGTCACCACGCGGGCCATCGCCAAGCCGATCGGCAGACAGATAATCACCATGAACGCACGGAACGCCCAGTCCAGCGCATTCATGGTCTGGAAGCTGCCGAGGTACCACATGGCACGATACATATACAGACCGGGCACCATGATCACGATCGACGGCACGGTCAGGCAGATGCGCGGGTAGCCGAGGTGCGGCGGTAGCCAGCCACGTCGCACGGATGAACGCCACACCGATGCCAGAATGCCCGCCAGAAACGCGCCGATGAAGGTAGCCATCTCGGGTGCCACGTTGAAGTCTTGCAATTCCAAGCGCAGCGTGTCCGTGATCGCACCGATCAGGGCGGCGGTCAGGCACATGCGCTGCGGCGAATTGAACAGCACGGAGAAGCCCCACACGCCGACGAACGCCGCCACGAATCGCAGCAATCCGTTGACCCACGGGTCAAGCCCCAGTGGCTCAAAGCCTTCCGGATGCAGGTGCACCATCACGGCCACGGCCCAGCCTGCCAGCGTGGCCATCAGGATGATGCACAGCACGTACGCCACGCGCTGGATGCCCGAGGGGAAGTCGATTTTCGCCATGTCGAGTCCGCCGGTGATGAGCGGGAAACCGGGGATCACGAACAGCATGGCGCCGATGTAGGCCGTATCGTGCGAGAGCGCGACTGGGTCGAAAATGCCGATGAGTCGCAGGGTGCCGGTGCAGGCGAGCGCCGCCGCGGCCACGCACACAAAGGTGACGAAGAACTGGTTCAGATGGTATGCAAACAGCCGGCGACGCATCCACTGGCCAAGGCCCGCGCCCACGAACGCACCGATCATGTCGTATGGGCCGCCGCCGAGCAGGAACACGAAGGCCGCGCAGGCTAGGGCGGAGGCCAGACCGGAGAACCACGGCTTGTACAGCGGCTTACGGCGCTCAATCAGATCGAGTCGCTCGTGCGCCTGCCGCACGGTGATACCGCCCTTGGCCTTCTCTTCGTCGGAGCGCTCGTTGAAGTGTTCGGCGTATTCCTTGGGCACGCGATTCTTACGCTTCGTACTGCTTGCAGCAGGGCTTTCGGCGGTTGCGCCGTTCGCCGCGTTCGCCGATTCAACCGACTCATTGGAGTCACCGGTAAACACTTCGGCATCGTCGTAGGCCTTCTCTTCGGCCGCTTTGTCTTCGACCGGAGTGACTTCCGCGCTGTCCGCCAAAAGTCGGTGGGCTTCTTCATTGTCATCGTCCAAGGACTTGGCCACGGAGGTCACGAGTACCTTGGTTTTCGACGCAAGATCCAGCGCCTCGTCCACGCTGCCGTTGGCCGCCTCAGCCTCGACCTTGGCACGTTCGCGCAGGCGCTTGGCCAGATCGGCCGAATACTGCGAAGCGTCACGTTCGTCCAAATGCTTGACCACGCCATCGGACAGTTGCGAATCGACGTGATACATCGACCCCTTGCCGAGATTCACGGAGAACCAGTCGGCGAAATGTTCCAGCAGCCAGATACGTTCGGTGTTCACGCCGGTACTCGGCAAATCCACGACTTCGGTGATGCGGTTACGACCATCCGTGCAGGTGGCCTCGATATCCGTCAGGTTCACGTCGGCGCGTACGTGCACGCCCAGCGGGTAGGCGATGCGGTGCATCATTTCACGCACGCGGAAGGAGCCGGTGCCGGCTCCCAGGTCCAACATGCCGACTCGTACAATCACGCTGGCTTTGGCGGCGATACCGGCGTCCACCACCGGTTTTTCCCAATCGCGTGCAATATCTTCCATGTCCAGCGGAATGGAGTGGGTGTGGAATTTACGTACAGCCGTTGCGCCTTTCGCTTCGGGCGCACTTTTTTTCTTCTGTTCGCTCACATCCTTCATTACTACTCCCTGCCTTCCCCGCCAGCAATCGTAAGGCGCTTAAATCTTCCGCGAATCGGACAGTGTCTCATATGCTGTCCGATATTCGGTCTCTATAGGTGGACAACTTGGCGCACTATATGGACTTCGTAACGTAAAAAGCGATTTCGCGGGGATACACTATTGCCCACACAACAACCACGTTGAATATGGGCTGTGGGCTCGCAACGACTGGTCTCAACAACTGCGGAGGAGCCGCAGACGACCAGTAGACCGAGCAACCTGTTATTCGGCAAAGGAGGTTATATGGCAACACCTGAAGAACAGATCACTCCCGCTGACGCCGCCATCGTCACTACCGGGACCGGCCGAAAGGGCCCGGAGGAGCATGATCTTCCCGAAAGCCTGAAGTACGACATGGATCTGTGTCTTGAGATCCTGCGTAACGTACTGGGCGAATACAACCCCGAACTGCTGTCTACGTTCGACACCGTGCGTCATTACGCGGTGGAGGCCAGCGCCGAGCATTTCGCCGAGCTGAAGGATCCGAACCCCGACCAGGATGGCCTGAAGGAGGCCGTGAACGTCATCGACAACATGACGTTGCACGACGCCCAGCTGCTGGCCCGCGCGTTCGCCACGTATTTCCATCTGGCAAACCTGTCCGAGGAGAACTACCGCGTTTCCGTGCTCCACGAGCGCGAGAACAACGTGCCCGTTGACCAGGCGGTCGACCCGATCAACGAGCTCACCGTCGCTTACCACCAGCTCATCAATGAGACTGGCCCGGCCAAGGCCAAGGAACTGCTCAACCAGCTCGAATTCCACCCCGTCTTCACGGCGCACCCCACTGAGGCCCGTCGTAAGGCCGTGGAAGGCAAGATTCGCCGCGTTTCCGAATTGCTTGAGGAGTACAAGCGCCTCGGCGGCTCGGATAAGAAGGAATGCCTGCGCCGTCTCTACAACGAGATCGACGCCCTGTTCCGCACTTCTCCAATCGCGCTGAAGAAGCCGACCCCGGTTGAGGAAGCGGACACAATTCTCGACATCTTCGACAACACGCTGTTCAACACCATCCCCAAGGTTTACCGTCGCTTCGACGACTGGGTCCTGGGCGATAAGGCCGGTCTCGTCGAGCCCGCTTGCCCCGCGTTCTTCCACCCGGGCAGCTGGATCGGCTCCGACCGCGACGGTAACCCGAACGTCACCGCCAAGGTGAGCCGCGCCGTGGCCCGCAAGTTCTCCGATCACGTGATCGCCGCCCTTGAGCAAGCCACCCGCACCGTCGGCCGCAACCTCACGATGGAAGCCGAGACCACGCCGCCGAGCGCCGAGCTCAAGAACCTGTGGAGCCACCAGAAGGAAATGAGCGAGCGTCTGACCGACAAGGCCGCCCTGATCTCCACCAAGGAGATGCACCGCGCGGTCATGCTGGTGATGGCCGACCGTCTGCACTACACCATCGAACGCGATGCCGACCTCATGTACCACTCCTGCGACAACTTCCTCGCCGACCTCAAGGTGGTCCAGCGTTCGCTGGCCGCCGCCGGCGCCAAGCGTTCCGCTTACGGCCCGCTGCAGGATCTGATCTGGCAGACCGAGACCTTCGGCTTCCACATGGTGGAGATGGAGTTCCGTCAGCACTCCGTGGTGCACGCCCGCGCCCTTGCGGATATCCGCGAGCACGGCCTGCATGGCGAGCGCGGCGAACTGCAGCCGATGACGCACGAGGTGCTCGACACCTTCCGCGCCCTCGGCGCCATCCAGAAGCGCAACGGCCTCAAGGCCGCCCGCCGCTACATCATCTCCTTCACCAAGAGCGCCCAGAACATCAAGGATGTCTACGAGCTCAACCGCTTGGCCTTCTCCCACCCGGAGGACGTGCCCACCATCGACGTGATCCCG
>ERZ772851.3013-NODE-3013-length-11595-cov-3.342028_pt1 | contig 11595 bp, 10 predicted proteins | sample MGYA00512137_ERZ772851 | MGnify/ENA primary metagenome ERZ772851 (study PRJEB29015, sample SAMEA2737663) | human gut metagenome | biome: human gut; feature: human-associated habitat; material: faeces | place: China | collected 2012 ... | reverse complement strand
TCCTGTCGAGGAGGGCGATATAGTATTTGACATGTGTGCGGCACCTGGCGGCAAGTCTACTGAGCTTGGAGCAAAGCTTAACGGAAGCGGACTCTTAGTGACTAATGATATAAGCAATTCAAGAGCAAAGGCACTTCTTAAAAATGTTGAGGTGTTTGGTATTCCTAACGTATATGTTGTAAGTGAAGACCCGAAAAATATACAGCCTGGGTTTAATGAATTTTTTGATAAAATTCTTATAGATGCACCATGTTCCGGTGAGGGAATGTTCAGAAAAGACAATAAGCTTATAAAGAGCTGGGAAAAAACTGGTCCGGAATTCTATGCAAAGATACAGCGTGATATAATTCTTACAGGAGCAGATATGTTAAAGCCGGGTGGCAAGATGCTTTATTCAACATGTACATTTTCAAAACTTGAAGATGAAGAAACGGTTCGTCACCTTCTTATCAACAGACCTGATATGCACCTTATAGACATAAAGCATTATGATGGATTTTCAAGTGGCTTTACATATGATGACGAGCTTAAAAATATGCATCTTGAGAAAACTGTAAGGATTTTTCCACATAAAATGGAGGGAGAAGGACATTTTGTTGCATTGTTTGAAAAGAGGAGTGACGGCGAAACTCCATTTAAGGGTCATGGTATAATCCATAAGCAGAAAAATACGAAGTTGGCCACGGAACTTGAAGATTTTCTTGGAAAATTAAATAAAGACACTGTCAATTTTGATATAGAAAATGCAAAAGATAATATTATGATAAAGGATAATTATGTTTATCTTTGCTCTCCTTATATGCCTGGCCAGAAAGGCCTGAGAATTATGAGAACAGGGCTTTTGTTAGGAGAATTAAAAAAGAACCGATTTGAGCCAAGCCAGGCACTTGCAATGGTTTTAAAAATATCAGATTATCCAGATGTTATAAATCTTCCTGCATCAGATGAACGTGTAATCAAATATCTAAAAGGTGAAACACTTGATCTGCCGGAATTTGACGGAAAAACAGAAGATGGATGGAATCTTTTATGCGTTGACGGATATCCTCTTGGCTGGGGAAAGTTCAAAAATGGTTCATTAAAAAATAAGTACCTTGCAGGATGGAGATGGCAATGAGTTTGATAAGGCTTGATAAATATCTTGCGGACATGAAAGCCGGAACAAGAAGTGAAGTCAAAGAATATATACGAAAAGGCCGTGTGCAGGTAGATGAAATAACTGTAAAAAAGCCTGAACAGAAAGTAGATATAATGACACAGAAAGTATTTCTGGATGGCAGAATGATAAGCTATGTAACAATGGAATATTATATGCTTAATAAGCCGTCTGGTGTGCTAACAGCTACAATGGACAAAAATGCAAAGACTGTGCTTGATCTGATGGATGTGAAAAGAAAAGATCTTTTTCCTGTCGGACGACTTGATAAAGATACAGAAGGTCTTTTGCTTATAACCAATGATGGAGAGCTTGCACATAATCTGCTTGCACCAAAAAAGCATGTTGATAAGACATATTATGCCAGGGCAGCAGGACGCATAAAGGAAGAGGCTATAAAGCTGTTTGCGGACGGACTGCATGTTGATGATGAATTTACGGCACTTCCGGCGAAACTTGAACTTAAGGGATATAATGATAAAGATAATTACACAGATGTAATAATAACAATCCATGAAGGAAAGTTTCACCAGATAAAAAGAATGTTTGAAGCTGTAGGAAGTGAAGTTTTATATCTTAAAAGATTAAGAATGGGAAGCCTTGTGCTTGACGAAACGTTAAAACCGGGAGAATACAGAACTTTGACACAAAAAGAGATAGATGAATTATATAACTGTAACTGAAAAAACAGATGAATACATTCATTGGAAGTTACGGAATGGAGAATTAATATGATTAAGGATTTTCTGCCGGTAAGCCGGTCAGATATGGAAAAAAGAGGCTGGGAACAGTGCGATTTTGTATATATAACAGGTGATGCATATGTGGACCACTCATCATTTGGACATGCAATAATAAGCAGGGTTTTAGAATCTTTTGGATACAAAGTTGGTATAATACCACAGCCGGACTGGAAAGATAAAGACAGCATAACATTGCTTGGGAAACCGCGTCTCGGATTTCTTGTCACAGCCGGAAATATGGATTCAATGGTAAACCACTATACTGTTAATAAAAAAAGACGCCACACGGATGCTTATTCACCGGGTGGCAAAATGGGAATGCGTCCTGATTATGCAACAATAGTTTACTGTAATCTCATAAAACAGACTTATAAAGATGTTCCGATTATAATAGGCGGAATAGAGAGTTCACTCAGAAGACTTGCACATTATGATTACTGGTCAGATAAAGTAAAACATTCAATACTTATAGATTCCGGTGCGGATTTATTATTATATGGAATGGGCGAAAAATCTGTTGTTGAAGTGGCAGATGCACTTGACAGCGGCATGGACGTATCAGACATAACATATGTCAAAGGCACTGTATATAAAGCAAAAGATACTGACAGTCTGTATGATTATATTGAACTGCCGGATTATGATGAGGTTTCATCAGATAAGATTTCATATGCAAAAAGCTTTAAAATCCAGCATGAAAATACTGACGCATTTACAGCAAAAACACTTGTTGAGAAATACAAAAATAAATGCTTCGTAGTACAGAATCCACCGGCAGAACCGCTTACAACCATGGAGATGGATGATGTATATGCTCTTCCTTATATGCGTAATTATCATCCTATGTATGAAAAACAGGGCGGAATTCCGGCATTATCAGAAATAAAGTTCAGTATAACAAGCAACAGGGGATGTTTTGGCGGATGCTCATTTTGTGCATTGACATTTCATCAGGGACGAATCGTGCAGACAAGAAGTCATGAATCAATTATAAATGAGGCTGTGTGCATGACAAAGGATAAAGATTTTAAAGGATATATCCATGACGTCGGAGGACCGACTGCTAATTTCCGTCACCCTTCATGCCAGAAACAGCTGACAAAAGGTGTATGCACAAACAGGCAGTGTCTTTACCCGTCGCCTTGTAAAAATCTTACGGTTGACCACAAGGATTACATAAGCCTGTTAAGAAAGCTAAGAGCTGTTCCTGGAGTAAAGAAAGTATTTATCCGCTCGGGAATACGTTTTGATTACTGCATGGCAGATTCTGACGATACTTTTTTATCAGAACTCTGTAATTATCACATAAGCGGACAGCTGCGTGTGGCACCTGAACATATAAGCGAAAATGTATTAAAATATATGGGAAAACCGGCAAACACAGTTTATCAGGCATTTATAAAGCGTTATCAGAGAATTAATGCAAAGACAGGAAAAGAACAGTTTGTCGTTCCGTATCTTATGTCATCACATCCGGGTTCAACTATGAAAGAAGCTATTGAACTTGCTGAATACATAAGAGACTTGGGATACATGCCGCAGCAGGTACAGGATTTTTACCCCACACCATCGACATTGTCAACATGCATGTATTATACAGGTGTTGACCCAAGAACGATGGAGCCTGTATACACACCTGTGTCATATCACGAAAAAGCCATGCAGCGTGCGTTGATACAATATAAAAATCCTGAGAATTATGACCTTGTAAAAGAGGCTCTCATAAAAAATAACAGAACAGATTTAATTGGATTTGACAAAAATTGCCTTATTCCGCCAAGACTTCTTAAAAATGAAAAGCATGGCGAATCAAATAAAAGAAAGTCTGCTGATGTTAAAAATACAAGAAATATAAATAACGCAAAAAAGACGAAAAGTACAAAAAATGCTAAATTTGTAAAAGACGAAAAGAAGGAGAATGGATTACATGGCAGGAAAAGAAAAAGGTGAATTTGGTTATCTTAATTACCGAAAAAAATTAAATCTCATAAAAATGATAGTTTCATTTGCTGTTGTGGCAGCAGTTCTTATTATTGGTTTTATTGTATACAAAACAAGAGCAAATATATTTACAGTTGCAGCGATTGTGCTTGTTCTTCCGGCAGCAAAAATGGCAGTTGCATATTTTGTTGTTCTGCCTCACAAACCGGCTGATAATGAATTAAAAGAAAAAGTAGAATCAAAGTCGGGAAGACTTGGCGTATATTACGATTTGATATTTTCAAACAGCAAAAAACCTATAGGAACACAGGCGGTAGTTGTTTCTGATGCAGCTGTAATTGCACTTACAAATGAAAAAAATGCTGATAAAAAGCTTTTTGAGACAAGTCTTAAAGATTTTATGGCAAACGACTCAAGAAATGTCAATGTGACGCTTTATAATGACGAAAAATCATTTTTATCAAGAGTATCAACACTTGCATTATCAAAAGATGACAGTACACCAAATATGAATATAGAAAAGAATGCACATTCTTTGTTGTCAATGTGTATTTAGAATAAAACGGAGATTTTATGAAAGAATTTATTATTTCACATCAGGAGGAAGGACAGCGTTTTGACAAGTATCTGGTAAAATGCCTGCCTAAAGCACAGAAAAGTTTTCTGTACAAAATGTTAAGAAAAAAGAATATTGTACTTAATGGAAAAAAGGCTGATGGAAATGAAAAAATAAAAGCCGGTGACAGCGTAAAAATATTTTTTTCAGATGAGACATTTGAAAAATTTTCAGATGAAAAAACAAGCACTAAAATTGCAGCTGTGCCTGATAAAGTAAAACTTGATGTGCTTTATGAAGACGATAAATTTCTTATTGTAAATAAGCCATCGGGAATGTTATCACAAAAAGCAGAAAAAAATGATATTTCGCTTGTCGAATATGTCAATGATTACCTTGCTGCGAAAGAAGAACATAAAGAGAATACATTTAAGGCCGGTATATGCAACAGACTTGACAGAAATACAAGCGGAATAGTTGTTGCCGGAAAGTCTGTTGTGGGACTTCAGGAAATGTCAGCGGCATTTCACGATAGAACGATAAAAAAGTATTATATATGTATTGTAAAGGGCAGAGTATCAAAGAGAGTTCATATTAAAGGATGGCTTAGAAAAGATGCGGATGTCAATAAAGTCAATGTTGTAAAAAATATACCACATGGTGCGGGCATGGATGATTATACGGCGATTGAGACTGAATATTTTCCAGTGTGTATATCTGATGAATTGTCGCTTGTCAAAGTGCATCTTATAACGGGAAAGACGCATCAGATAAGGGCACATCTTGCATATGAAAAACATCCGCTTGCGGGGGATGCAAAGTATGGAGACAAAACTTTCAACAGATATTTTAAAGAAAAATATGGCATAAAAAACCAGATGCTGCATGCTTATGAGCTAGATATACCTAATGCCATAAGCGGCAATATGAATATTGATAATGCAGCTGATAAAGATAATACATACATCAATGATACAGGAGAGATGTGTATCCGTACAAATGTACCAGATGGGTTCATTAAAGTTTTAAAAGGAGAAAATCTATGGCAACATGGAACTCAAGAGGACTTAGAGGCTCTACATTAGAAGATTTTATCAATCTCGCAAATGAAAAATATCAGCAGAGCAATCTGGCACTGATACAGAAAATTCCTACACCTATAAAACCTATTAAAATAGACAAAGACACAAGACATATAACGCTTGCCTATTTTGATATGAAAAGTACGGTTGATTATATAGGTGTTGTTCAGGGAATACCGGTATGTTTTGATGCGAAAGAGACGGCAGTTGATATATTTCCTCTGCAGAATATACATGAACACCAGGTGAATTTTATGTCTGACTTTGAAAAACAGCAGGGTATTTCGTTTATAATTTTGTATTTTTCTTCCAGAGATGAGTTTTATTATGTACCTTTCTGTGATATAATTTACTTTTGGAACAGAGGCAAAAATGGCGGTAGAAAGAGCTTTACATATGATGAAATTGATAAGAGCTACCGCATACATGCATCGAAAGGCGTTCCGGTTCATTATCTTGATGCTTTGCAAAAAGATATTATGTCCAGAGACTGATTGATTTTATGAGGAGGTTTTATGGAAAAAAATATTATTGAAAAATATGAACTGATAGATGGTCATGCAATTATAGATATGAATTATAATATTATCACGGCAAATGAAGAAATGTACCGTTTTATCGGCATATCTACAATGACATCAATTCTAGAATCAATTCATCAGGTTGACCTTGATGATTTCATGGATGTTGCACATCATTTAAGACAGGATCAGGAAGCTGATATGGTTATCAGAATGAGACGTTCAGATAATTCATACCGCTGGATTCTTCTTCACATTGCACATTTTCAGTTTGTGTCAACGGACAATTCGTTTGAATATTTTGAATTGTCTGCATCGGATATACTTGCATTGAAAAAACAGAATGCAACACTTCAGAATAATATGCAGAGTTTCAGGCATCTTCTTGCAATGGAAAATGAACTGTTCTTTATTTATGATTATAAAACCCATAACTTTAAGATAAATAATTTCATTGACAATGAAATACATAACATAATTGATATGGATATATCTGAACTTACATCAAAGATGGAAGATGAGCATCTTATTTCAGATGATACAATTGATGAGTATAATGCATTTGTTGCTGATATGAAAAAAGGCACGGTTTCATATACTCACAGATTTAAGACAAATATGCTTACAAAGAAAGCTGAGTATGACCTGATAGAATTAAAGGTCACAACTATTTACAGTGAAAATAAGCCGGCCAAAGCTGTTGCCAGTATACGCAATCTTACTAATTCACAGGGTTACCAGAGCGTTACAACTTACAATTTTGAAAAAGCAGGAAGTTATTTTACGTCGGCTGATATTGAGCAGTTCTGCGATAATAATATACAATATAATCCGGCATGTGAATTCTCGCTTATGCTTCTAGAGATAGATGACCTTGACGTAATGACGGCAGAGGCAGGAAAAGAATATGCGGATAGTATTCTTTATACAGCATTACAGACTGCAAAACAGATGATATCATACAGAGGAATAGTATGTGAGATTGAACATAATCTGATATGCATTGCAATTCGTGATATTAATTCAGAAGTAAACTTACGTTCATTTCTTGAGTCACTTAGAAACCAGATTGCATGGAATGTGCTTCTGATGAACGGAAAGAAAAATCTTACTTTTTCTATTGGAATTGCAAGATATCCGCAAAATGGCATAACGATGGAACTTGTAAAGAAAAAACTTTATCGAGCATTTGATATTGCACATGAGAGAGGACACAATCATTATATTATTTATCGTGAACATTTACACGGTGAAATAAGTTGACATTCAGATTATTATCCTGTATAATCTGAACAGTTTTACGAATTATCACGTTACCACGATAAAGTGGCAGACGCAGGAATGGAGATTTTATATGAAGAGAGATTTATTACATACACCTGAGGGCGTACGGGATATTTATAATGGTGAATGTGCCAGAAAGTCGGTGATTCAGGAAAGATTGCACGATGTCTGCCTTAAATATGGTTACAATGATATTCAGACACCAACAATAGAATTCTTTGATGTTTTTAGCAAAGAGCGAGGCAGTGTGCCATCTAATGAAATGTTCAAACTCTTTGACAGATATGGAAATACACTCGTTCTAAGACCTGATATGACACCTTCAATAGTAAGAACGGCAGCAAAGTATTATGCAGATAATCTTCTGCCGGTTAAATTGTGTTATGCAGGCAATACATTTATTAATGTGAGCAAGTATTATCAGGGTAAATTAAAGGAAAATACAATGGTAGGTGCAGAGCTTATCGGTGATTCTTCAATTGATGCTGATTTTGAGATAATTTCAATGGTTATAGACTGTATGAAAAATGCAGGTCTTACTGAATTCCAGGTTGAGATTGGTAATGTGTCATATTTTAAGGGACTGCTCGATGAAGCGGGAATCGGCGGTGATGATGAGGAAAATCTTGTATCACTTATACAGGAAAAGAATTTTCTTGGTGTTGAAGAACTTCTTGAATCATTAAATATCGATAAACACATTGCTGATGTTTTACTTGCACTTCCACAGTTATTTGGTTCTGTTGAAGTCCTTGAGAAAGCAAAAGCACTCACTGATAATAAGGAGTGTCTCGCAGCAATTGACAGATTGTATGCATTATATAATCTTTGCCGGATTACAGGTGCGGATAAATATGTTTCGTTTGATCTTGGTGAACTTAGTAATCATGCATATTATACAGGAATTGTATTCCATGCATATACATTTGGGACAGGCGAGCCTGTAATTGGCGGCGGTCGTTATGATAAGCTTGTTGGCCAGTTCGGACGTGAAAAGGCAGCCATAGGTTTTTCTATAACACTCGACAGTCTCATGGCTGCAATAACAAGACAGAATATAGATATTCCTGTTGATATTGATGGAACACTTCTTGTATACAGTTCTCAAAATCTTTCACAGGCGGTATCGATGGCAGACTCATTAAGAAAGAAAGGTATACGTGTATGCATGACATCATGTAATTCTGAAAAGACTAAAGAGCAGTATGTTGAATATGCGGCTGACTCACAGCTTGCCAATGTAGTATTTCTTCCTGACTGCACAAATACAGATGTTTCATCTGCAGAATTTCTGGGACTTACAGTACAGACTGTTGATGTAAAAGATAACTGCACAAAAAATATAACTGTAGAACAGCTGCTTGGAGGTAAGTATTAATGAGATATATTACAATTGCACTTTCAAAGGGTCGTCTTGCTAAGAAAGCGTTAGAGATATTTGAACATATTGGCATTACATGTGATGAGATGAAAGACGAAAATACAAGAAAACTTATATTTACCAATGAAGAACTTGGATTAAAGTTTTTCCTTGCAAAACCGTCAGATGTACCTACATATGTTGAATATGGTGCGGCAGATATAGGAATTGTCGGAAAAGATACGCTTCTTGAAGAAGGCCGTACGCTTTATGAAGTATATGATTTAAAGGTGGGCAGCTGTAAAATGTGTGTATGTGGTCCATCATCTGCAAAAGAAAAATTGCAGCACCATGAGCTTATACGTGTTGCTTCAAAATATCCTAACATTGCAAAAGACTATTTTTACAATAAAAAACATCAGACAGTTGAGATTATCAAGCTTAACGGCTCAGTAGAACTTGCACCTATTGTCGGTCTTGCAGAGGTTATCGTTGATATTGTTGAGACAGGTGCGACGCTTCGTGAAAACGGACTTGAGGTTCTCGAGGAAATATGTCCACTCTCAGCAAGAGTTGTTGTTAATCAGGTAAGCATGAAAATGGAAAATGAAAGAATTAACAAGATTCTTTCTGATTTGCGTAAATATATGGAAAATTGTTAATGAGCAGACAACTGCGGAATGGAGAAAATGATATGAGAATTGTAAAACTGACTAAGGAAAGTAAATCAAACATACTTGAAAATCTTTTAAAGAGAAGTCCTAACAGCTATGGAAAGTTTGAAAGTGCCGTTGCGGATATACTTGCAAATGTAAAATCAAGAGGCGACGATGCTTTATTTGAATATACAAGAAATTTTGATAAGGCAGATATTAATCCTTCAAATATTGTTGTGACACAGGAAGAGATTGATGAGGCATATTCGCTTGTAGATGACAAGCTTCTTGATGTTATAAGAAAAGCACTTGTAAATATCCGTGATTATCATGAAAAACAGAAACAGTACAGCTGGTTTGATTCTAAGCCGGATGGAACAATTCTCGGACAGAAAGTCACAGCATTATCAAGAGTAGGTGTATATGTTCCGGGCGGAAAGGCAGCGTATCCTTCATCAGTGCTTATGAATGTAATGCCGGCAAAGGTTGCAGGAGTTGAACAGATTGTTATGTGTACTCCTCCTGATAAAGAAGGCAAAGTATATCCGACAACACTTGTTGCTGCAAAAGAAGCCGGCGTCGATGTGATTTACAAAGTCGGTGGTGCACAGGCCATAGCAGCTATGGCATACGGTACAGCATCGGTTCCTAAGGTTGATAAGATTGTGGGACCTGGTAATATTTATGTTGCACTTGCAAAAAAGGCTGTATTTGGTTATGTAAGCATTGATTCTGTAGCAGGTCCTAGTGAAATTATGGTTATTGCTGATGAGACTGCAAATCCAAGATTTGTTGCAGCTGACCTTCTCTCACAGGCAGAGCATGATGAGATGGCATCTGCAATTCTTGTGACAACAAGTGAAGAACTTGCAAAGAAAGTGTCAGCTCAGATTGATGAATTCTTAAAAGAACTTTCAAGAAGTGAGATTATCAGCAAATCTCTTGAAAATTATGGCTACATTCTTGTTGCTGATTCTATTGATGAGGCAATTGAAGTTGCCAATGATATTGCATCAGAACATCTTGAAATTGTGACAAAAGACCCATTTAATGTTATGACAAAGATTAAAAATGCCGGTGCTATTTTCCTTGGTGAATACAGTTCAGAACCACTTGGTGATTATTTTGCAGGCCCTAACCATGTACTTCCAACTAATGGTACGGCAAAATTCTTCTCACCTTTAAGCGTTGACGATTTCATCAAGAAATCAAGTATTATTTCATACTCAAGAGAAGCACTTGAGCTTATACATAACGATATAGAAACATTTGCAAAGGCAGAGCACCTTACAGCACATGCGAACTCAATACATGTACGTTTTGAAGGAGATAAGTAAAATGGCTGAAAAAAATGTTCGTCAGGCTGAAATAAGCCGTAAGACAAATGAGACAGATATAAAGATGAAACTTGTTATTGATGGAACAGGTGAAGCAGATATTGATACAGGAATAGGCTTTTTTGACCATATGCTTAACAGTTTTGCCAGACATGGTCTTTTTGACCTTACGTTAAAAGTAAGGGGTGACCTTGTTGTTGACTGCCATCATACAATTGAGGATGTTGGAATAGTTCTTGGCGAGGCAATAAAAGAAGCTATAGGAGATAAAAAAGCCATAAGACGATATGGGGATATAACACTGCCTATGGACGAGGCACTTATACTTTGTGCAATTGATTTATCAGGCCGTCCTTACCTTGTATTTGACGGAAATTTCACATCTGACAGGGTGGGATATTTTGATACACAGATGGTTAAAGAATTTTTCTATGCTGTATCTTATGGTGCAGGAATGAACCTTCATATACGCCAGATAAGCGGGGAGAATGACCACCATATTATTGAGGGCATGTTTAAGGCGTTTGCAAAAGCCCTTGATGAAGCTACAATGAAAGATTCAAGAATTAAATCAGTGCTTTCCACAAAAGGTACACTTTAAAAAGATTGGAGATTAACATGCGACTTTATCCAGCTATAGATATAAAAGACGGAAAATGCGTCAGATTAAAAAAAGGACTTTTTAACGAAGTTACAGTATATTCTGATAAACCATATGAAATAGCCGAAAGTTTTGAGGCAGACGGTGCTAAATTTATACATACTGTTGACCTTGATGGTGCAAGAGGCGGCCACTCAGTAAATTCAGAGACAATAAAGAAGATTGTTGACAGTGTATCAGTTCCTGTCCAGCTTGGCGGCGGAATAAGAACACTTGAAGATATTGAGACAGTTCTTAATCTTGGTATATATCGTGCAATCATAGGCACAAAAGCCGTTGAGAATCCTGATTTTATCAG
>ERZ772851.3000-NODE-3000-length-11651-cov-19.969731_pt1 | contig 11651 bp, 9 predicted proteins | sample MGYA00512137_ERZ772851 | MGnify/ENA primary metagenome ERZ772851 (study PRJEB29015, sample SAMEA2737663) | human gut metagenome | biome: human gut; feature: human-associated habitat; material: faeces | place: China | collected 2012 ... | reverse complement strand
ATAATGCCTGCAGCATGGTCGTTTGCGGATTTTATTCTGATAGTTTCATGGGCTATACGGCAAAAGCCTACTACGAAAACAAAACCAACGACCGTATCGATGTCATTCTGGACAAAGGCTCTATCAATGGTTTTGAGTGTACCCCGGAAGGGACAACGCTGCTGGAACCACATTCTAACGCCTATGTTGACATTCGTTGGCAAGAATATGCTGAAACTTATGCAGAGAATGGCAATGACCCAACATCCATCACAAAAATTGTAATGCCAGTTTTTGTGAGAAAAGACACAGGGAGCAATACGGTATACATTGACGCCACTTATTCCATTGACCCGCAGGCAAGAACTGCAACGCCGATAGTGAACCCCCAATGATAGTCGCATGATTTTCCGAAACCAAAAACTACTGGAAAAGCAGCAAAATTTTTCTGAGTTCAGAAAACTTTTGGTACTTTGGGGAAAAGTTTTCTGGAATGGGAAAACTCTCCGACTTTTTGGAATGAAAAAATAAAAGCGCTCACCATTTTTCGGTGGGCGCTTTTCTTCATTCTTCGGTTTTCTTTTTCAGCCACTGCCTTCTAACGAACGGCGTTACATAGGTTTCATCACTCTTCAGCTCATAGCCATAGCTTTCAGCTATCAGGATGGCACGTTCGCTTGCTTTCTGTCCGGCAGGCAGGTGGCGAATGAAACCATTGATGTTTTTGGACGAAGCATCATATTTGGACTTGTCGAACACCCGCAGCGGCTCGTCGTCATCATTGCCTTTCTTGCGATAATCGCGGGGCTTTCCGCCAATCATCAGACAACGAATCCCGAATGGAGCATCCGCGTGTGTCACAAACGAAGACCGGAACGACGCATCAGTGGGCAGGACATCCGGCAAATCACAGGCGAGAGAAGTGTACAGCCAGAGAATCAGATTCGTGACACTGTCAACCAGCTCTGGAAATTGAGCCCGGTCAGTCAAAATATAAAACCACTCGGTGCTTGTGTTATAGTATCCGGCCAGGTCACCGAACTTGGTTACGATTTTATACAGACACACAATCTCGTTGTCGCGGCAAGTCTCTTTCAGCTTAATTTCCTGTATTAGCTGGCAGGCATCAAACTGAAACAATGCACCGTTGGCGGGAAGAGTTCTGCGGCGATGGTGCAGCGTATCTTTCAGAAACTCTGTCGTATATTTGGGTGAGATGGGCTTTGGCCACCAGGACCACATGTTCGGAGTATTCTCAATCAGCGGCTTGTCCGGCAGCATGTCCACGGTATACTCGTTCACATAGGTAGCCATCGAAAGGACTGTGTTCGTATACAGATGTGAGAGCAAAGCGAGGTTGTTGATGCTGTCGAAATCGGCAACGTCCTCATAACCATAACGCTTATAGTACGAAAAGACCATATCCAAGCGTCTGTCTTCAGAAATCTGAGATTCACATTTGTCGTATGGCCGATTGTTGAAAAGAGCATCACTATAATAGACAGGAACATCCGCAAGGGGATAGGGGTCCCGGATGATGATTGGCTCGTTCTCAGTTGAGATACCGACAATGTTGTTCACAATATCGAATTCCTGAGGCTTGAGGTATTCGCTCCCCTGCATCAGCATATCGATTACCGCGTACAGGACAGAATCATTACGTTCCACATTTCCGTCAATGGATAACCCTGAATGAACACATTCCTGCGCATAAGCAATAGCCTTGAAATACAGAGCATAGTCCTTATTCTTCTTGATGGGCTTTGTGAGCTCCTGCATGAGCCGATGATATCCCTTGATGAATTTGTCAGAGTTCGCCATAGCAAGCTCTATCTGAGAGTTAATGGCCTCAATGATAGGCTTACATTCCTCGGCTTTACGAGCCAAGTGAAAAAGGAAAGTGGACGCTTTCCCGAAATCAGCATCATGCAGCGTCGCCACGACCTGGCAAGCACTGGACAGGGTTCGTCTCTGAAATACCCAGATAGACTCGCCCTTGCTCCGGTATTTCTTATCCCATATGAGAACGTATTTATCGACTAACGCATTGTGAATTTCTTCCTGCGCTGCCAAAACACTATTTTCGTTCTGCACGGTATCTTCCTTACAACTTTAACTGCCCCACACAACTCTGCGCGGTGGGCAGTAGCTTGTGGGCCATCTCGTTTCGAAAATACTTGGGGTCCACGGCCCGCATCCCGAACCGCACACGGTCTAAAGCATCTGCATCCTTGAGAATCGTATATAGCAGCCACACCCGTTCTTTGTCCCGGATATTGGATGTTTTGAGGTCTGCAAGAGCCTTGCGGTCATCCAAGCAATGATACTCGATGAGGAAAGCAGTTGCCGGATTGCAGTCGGAGTCTGCGTCATAATAAATGTCCCTGGACTTTGCTCCGTGACTGTCATCGACATCATCATTCGTCCGCCCAATATCATGATAAAGAATCGCATCACATAGCTGGTGGGATTCTTTTTTTGTTAAGGCAATGCCCTGAACCTGAACCAAAAGCAGCGCATCAAAGAGAACTCGCAGCGTATGCTCGGCGTCGTGCTCCTCGTCATCAATCCGGCCATAATCATCGTACAGTGCGGAGATACGGCTCCGGTAGCGCTGATAGAGCGAATAAAACGCTGGGATTTTGTCTGCCAGAGCGTCGATACCGTAAAGTGTATCAATCTTGACTTCATTTATAGCAGCTGGTGAAATGAGAACTTCTTTTTCTTCATCACGCGAAAAGTATTCGATGATATCACTTTTGTTGACGTGAGCAGTTATGATTCTGCTGTTATCAACACTTGGAATACGACAGGCAAAGAAACAGGCTGCCTTGTAGCTCGTCGTCCAGGAAAAGGATTTGTCATATGGAGTTGATTTGCTTCCTTCCCCACGATAGATGGTCACAATATCCGGCAGGCTGGATAGCTTCTTTTCAGTGTCCTGCTTTTGCTTCTGAGACTTTCCAGAAAAGACTTTCTGAAGGTTATCCTCTTTGAGAGCCGAGAGCCCAAAATCACTGGTACGATAGAAGTCCAGAAAAAGTGCGTATAGATTCTCACCCGGACTGGACAACTCAATGTATTTAGAAAGAACCGATACACGCAGGCTGTCTTCCAGGGAAAAGAGGTAGCTGCGAATGAAGGGGGCGTTTCCCGATGAGATTTTCTCGGCCCTATCCAGAACTCTCTGCTGAAACTTTTCGTCCGATTCGCCGTTCACAGCCAAGCGTTTGTCTCCATAAATGTTCAGAGAAAGAACAATAGGAATTATCGGATTGTTAAGCTCACAATAATATAGCGATGCCAGCATATTGTGCGTAGCATAGATTCTGGCGACAGGAAGCCTCGGATACTTCTTAGCAAATTCGTTGGCCGTTATGCCGACACTGTAGCCTTCTTTGTAGTACCGTTCGATATCTGCGCTTGTTTTCACTGCTGCAAGGGGAAGCATCGTGTCGAGATTTGCTTGATTTATTTGTATCAGGATATCTCCGATTGTCATAATTCTTTTCTTTCTACATTTCTTTACAAATGCATTATACCATATTTTGGTGATTACAGGGCTAAATCGCAAAATCGTTCATGAATGCTTTACTTTTGCAATGTGTTGGCGTTAACGACCTGCGCGTCCGGATACGCAACACTTTCTAAGGGGTCGCGTGAAGCTCGAACGTCAGATTCTCATTAGAAGTTCTGTCGGAGTAAATGCGACTACTTTGCTTCTTGTGAAATCACGAACGTTTCTTGTAATAATATAATCGGCATGAATTTGTTCTGCAGTAGCACTTTGAACTGCATCTTCAAAATCCTTCCAGTTCATTTCAACAGCTTTTGAAAGAATAGAAGAACTGAAATCAGCAAATTCAAAAATCAAACACAGTTTGTGATATACTTCTTCGATTTTATCGGAAGTGAGTTCTTTTCGGAGAATATACATAATATTTGCGAAGGATAGCGTGGAAATATAGCCTTTTGCTTGCTCTGTTTCGCATAGCTTCCATATCATCGCGGATTCCTTCACAAAGTTTTCTCGGTTTTGCAATACATCCAATACGATGTTAGCGTCAATCAGTAAGGTCATACTTTTCTCTCAGCCTTTCCTCTTTCACTTCGTCAAGGTTGTAATTTCTTTTAAGGATGCCGGTGAGGGAATCTGTGAGATAGGAAACGGCAGCATCTTTGGGAATGAAACGACCCACTTCACGGCCGTTTTTTGTTACGATTATTTCCTGACCAGACATAACGAGATTCAAGTATCTTCCAAAATTATTCTGCATTTCAGTTGCGGTTGCAGTAGCAGTAATCATAACTGACACCTCCTTTTAGCTAATTATATTATACACAAAGTTAGCTAATTTTGCAACTTAAAAATATTTGGAACCAAGCAAATTGCTCTTGCGCTGCTGTGCGAACTTCGTACAATAAGAATTGTACAAGAGAAACGGCAAGAGACATTTGTAGTGATTGTAGTTGGTCGCCACGAATCGATGCCGTGTCTGCTTGCGCATAATTACCTCTTTTCGAAGCCCACAGGTCATTCTCTCACCTGTGGGTTTTGTTTATTGCGGAATCGTGCGAATTGCAGATAATTAAAGACAAAGCGATTGTGAGATGGGGCGATACCGATGCAGTAGGGATGAGAATCTTAGCAGCTAAAAGAGTCAACAACCCCGCCTAAACCGGTTCGCCGGTTATAGACGGGGCTTGCGGGGCAACCTGTAAGCCCAGTTGATTAGCCTAAGCCCATTGCTCCGGCAGTGGGGAAAACTACGTTGTGTACTAATAACATAGGCACCTTATCCATGCTCCACAAGTGGTGAGCTCTGCAGGCGTTTCGTTAAACATCTCCGAGGGGAGGAGAAGTGCGAGCGTCATGTCGAAAGGCTAAAACAGTGCATAACATTGGCGAAGTGGACCACAGGACGCAAGTCCTGACTTATAGTTTTATTACTATTTTACGAATGGAGAAACAAAAATTATGGTATATGTGATTGGAATTGTAGCAGCCCTGATTATTCTCTTTGGATTTCTCTGCTACAAGAAAGCTCCGCCCACGGAGGCTATCGTTGTGACCGGCTTTGGTCTGTCTAAGCCTAAAGTAGTTTGCGGAAAAGGTACATTTGTTCTGCCCGTTCTTCAGCGGGCTGACCGGCTAAATATGCGCCTTCTGAAAATTGACGTCAAAACTCCTGAAACAGGTGTTAAGACGAAGAACGGCGTAAGTCTCTGGATTGACTCTGTTGTCACGATTCAAGTCTACAGCGAAAACTCTACCGTTCTGGATGAAGAAGTGAAGGCATCCGGTCTGAAAGACGCCAAGGCGTACATCATGTCCCGCCAACAGGCAGCCATCTCGAACTTTCTGGGCATGAACGAGCAGGGCATCAATGAGAAAGTTAATGACGTTCTGCAGGGCAATTTGCGTGAGATTGTCTCTGACATGACCGTCGACCAAATTCTGACGAACCGCAAGCAGATGGCTGTGAGCGTTATCGAGAATGCTCGCCCCGACCTTGCTAAGATGGGACTTGAGGTCGTGACTTTTAACGTCCAGGATATCAGGGATGCGGTGGATGTTCAGGGCCACAACCACGGCGTCATTGAGGCTATCGGCATTGAACAGGAAGAGCTTGTGAAAAAACAGGCTGAAATTGCCCGTGCTCAGGCTGCCCGTGATGTAGCCTGCGCGAAGGCCGATGCTGAGATGGCTGCAAATGCCAAGGAAGTTGAAGCGCAGACTGCGATTGCAAAACGCAACAATGAATTGCAGCTCGCCAAGGCAAAGCTGAAAGCTGAAGCTGATAAAGCTGCGGCTGACGCAGATGCTGCCGGTCAGATTCAGATGAATCTCCGCGCCAAAGAAATCAAAGAAGCGGAAGCGGATGCTGAAATCGCCAAGCAGAAGAAAATGGTAGACCTTGCCGCACAGGAAGCCGAGGTCCAGCAACGCAAACTGGATGCGGAAGTCCGCAAACAGGCAGATGCTGACCTGTACCGCCGCCAGAAAGAGGCAGAAGCCAAGAAATATGAGGCGGAACGTGCAGCTGAGGCACAGAAGTTCTCCAAGCAGCAGGAAGCAGAAGGCATTGAACTTGTCGGTAAGGCAGAAGCTGAAGCGATTCGTCAGAAAGGCTTGGCTGAAGCGGAAGCCATGAAACAGAAAGCAGAGGCATATAAGCAGTATAACGATGCGGCTGTGGCTGAAATGCTCATCAAGGTTCTTCCTGACATTGCCAAAAGCGTGGCTCAGCCTTTGTCCAGCATTGATAAGGTTTCTATCATTGGCGGTGACGCCTCCGGCGTATCCGGCGTTTCCGGGAACGTTCCTATCCTGATGGCTCAAACCATGCAGACGGTGAAAGAAGCGACCGGAATCGACATGGGCGAAATTGTCCGTGCCAACAGCATCCAGGCAAAGACCGACCGCAACATCAACATCATGAATCAAGGCGAACAGCCTGTGAATAGTGAAAAGGAAGGAGGTGTCAATGCTATGGAACGCGTAGAAGGCGGCTATCTAATTCATGAGAAGAGTCTCAACGGTGAGGAAGTCACTCATTTTCGACCGGATGTGACCGAAGAAGAGAAGGCTATCATGAAAGACAAAAAGGCCAAAGATTAAAGACAACGAATAAAAAGAGGGTGACTCGAAAGAGCCATCCTTTTTTCTGTTGTGACGCAAACGAAAAGTTCATGGTAGCCATCCAATTAGGGTGACTGTCTTTTTTGCATGTTAAGGCTTTGTTGCTGAATCGTGCGAATCGAAGATAATTAGAAGCAAAAGATACTTCGTATCAAGCCCTCTTGATAGCAAATAGAGTAAAACCGGAGAGGTGAAGTTAATGCTCGGCGTGAGTTTGATTATCATAGCAGCGGCTATAGTCTACATGGTCGAAACCTATATCAGCACCTATTACACTATCGAATACATGCACGGAACATCGCTGTTCCTTATCCTCCTTGCGAAATATGGCACGCCAGTCCTGTTCCTGCTGCTCTGCGCCTACATTGCATATCGCAATTTTCTCAAAAAGCAGAAAGCTGCGGCTTCTGCTGCATCTGAACGGCCTACAAGCAAAGAAGAGCTGTATACCAACAAAATTCAAACGGCATCGACACCTCCCACGATTGAAATCGTGGGATTCCTGGGCGGCGCGGCAAGGTTCATCGCCAAACCGTGTCTGAAACAGCGAGTTATGTGGTTTCCCATCATACACTACGGGTGTAGCGCATGACGAGCATCCAGCCAAAATGGTTGACCAACATACTTGTCTGTATTCCCAGTTCTTTTAAGTGCATCCTCCGAAGGGAGTTTCACCTCTTGCGAGGCAGCTCTCTAACGAGGAATGTGTCGAATTCCCCGAAAAACTATTATTTTAGAACCCTACGCTTGCAGGAAGATAGCTTTCAGCTTCCTGCAGGCGCTTTTTTGTATTTTCATGCATCTTCAAAAATGCAGGAAAAGCAGCTTTAAGAGCTTCGGTATCGTATTTTAGAGTTTCAGTATTTATATGGGCGAGCAGAAAAGCGGAATACAGGTCACGCTGGACTACTTCTCCGCTGCTGAGGTGTGCCATTCGTTCGGAAAGTCTCTTCTTGGTGTAGCTTTCATCTGTATGGTCAAATTGCGAGGCTTTTGTTTCAAAGGTGCTGACTTTGATAACGCTGCCGCCATAACGATTGGCTTTTTTGTTCAGGATGGAAATAAACATTGCGGGGGCGCAGCGGCTTAGAGACTTTCCGAACCGTTTTTTCGTATGTGCTCTGCCAGTTTTAGCGTTGATTTTTGTTTCTTTGCTGCGCTTCTGCAAGGCTTTGTAGTTCATATCTTCAACCACGAACTCGTTGCCATGCTGCAGCAATTCGTTGGCGAGAATGTTGTGCTCCATTTTGCGAATGTCAGCTAACTTACGGTACAGGTTACGAAGCTTTGCACGCAAACGATAATACCTTTTGCTGTATTTCCACTTGCGCTTTTGTTTTTGTCCATGCTGTCGCTTCAACCTTTTGATTGTACCATCCGAATTATAGTATTTCGGATTCGTAGCGCGGCGCGAACGGTCCATTGCACGAAGCGTACAAGCGATTTCGTTCACGAGGCTTTTTGCCTGCGCTCTTGCAGACGGAGCGAGTACGCGAAGGTCGCAAACATCCTTACCGCTAAAGGCAATGGTTTGTGTACCGATATCAAGACCTATGCGTCCTTGATTGACAGGATGCTTCATCACACCGTTACTGTCGCATTTGGTGGGAGTATAGCCTTCTAAGATGAATTGTGCATAATACTTCCATTTGGTCTTAACCCACTTACGAGTAATGCGGCAGTATTTCACTCCACATTTGAGAGCTTCTTGCTGATATTTTCCTGTCTGAGTTTTAGGATTACGCAACACAACAGGAAATTCATGCTTTCCGTACACAATGCGCAGGTTGCCTTCTCCGATAGTGGGCTTAATTTTTGCGATAGCGGCAGCAATTTCAGCTTCCATTTGTGGTTTTACCTCATCAGGAAGAACGACTTTCTTATCGTCTTTAGGGTCGGGCCGCCCGTACATATCATCGTATCGCTTCTCGACGGCTTTTTGCTCCTTGCGCTTAGCCGACTCTATATTGCTTGTAGTGAGGTTTGCCGGGCGAAGCACGATACCGGTAGCATTATTCTTACCGGAAATCGAAGCTACATCTTCCAGCTTTTTATAATGGACAGCCTTCCCTTTGCTGAAGAAAAAGCCTTCCCAAGCCGTCCAGACGGCGGATGCAACATTCTGTGCTACATGAGAATTGATGGCAAAGTGCTTCGCGTACGGCACAACCAACTTATGAAAAGCATCTTCAGAAAAACAATATTCTTTAAGCATCTTTTCGCGTTGCTTAAAGAGTGTTTTTTGCTCATCGCTGTCGGGAGTTGCTTTTGCAATAGCTGCCATCAACTCACGATACTTGCGCGTCTTGCGCAATTGATGCCACATTTTTGTAGTCGCACTCACAAGCTGATTGTAGATGACACCACACTTCTTGAACTCCTTATACAGATAGTCTTGCTCGTTGAGACTTATATCAAGAGGCAATGTCAATACAAATGATGGCGTGCTATTCTTGCTCCCGAAAGCCATAAAGTTACCCTCCTCTCTTTTTTTGCTGTTCTACATAGTGTTGAATCGTAGCGGTAGACACATCTCCGGCAGTGCTTACAAAATAGTTGCGTGTCCACATTTGCATTTCGATGTCGGGAAAAAATTCTTTCTTTAATTGCCTGCCGGTGGTTCCTTTAATAATTTTCATGATTTCTGCAGCACTTAATGTAGGCGGAGCATTCACGAAAAGATGACAATGGTCGATATGACATTCCATTGCCAGTATCACAATGTCGTTTTGCTCACAAATTTGAGTTACAAGTTCCTTGAAACGAGCTTCAAACCCATCCACCAGAAATAATTTTCTCCGATAGCGTGGGCAAAACACAAAGTGATAATTTATCATAGAAACGGTTGTTTTTGTGCGTCTGTAGTTTCTTTTCATGTATCTATTTTATCACAATTCAGACAATTTTGTGTTACAGATATATGAACTTTATATCACAACATCGTCACATTACAATTATATTGGCAAATACGAAGAAAACCATTATTGTCGGCCTATCATCCCACGGTTGAAACCGTGGGCTTTCCCGGCCTTCATTTTGTAAAGACAAAAAGCGTCTTCTCAGAGCAGGCTGACCAAATGCTGTATCAGGTACGGCGCTTCGGGCAAAAAAATGGCCGTTGCCTACAGCATGACCCAGGATAGCAAGACGTCCGGGGAACAAGCCAAGTGCCTAACGTTATTGGAATCCGCAGAACGTATCTTCTATGACCGACTGGATGACGCGATTCGCTCGGCTTCAATGTTTGATGAAACGGAATACAAGGCTTTCTGTCTGGTCGGAAACGGCACGGCCGTCAGCTACCAGTGCCACTCGATGGATGAGGCGGTCGATATGGTCGCCGCCTTGTACAATGGCAGAAGCAGCGCAAGCATAACCATCCTGCAAAAATATATGCCGTTCATCTTTTTGGGTGGGCGGCTTTTTGTTTTGTGAATACAGCGATTCAGTGGCGAAGCGAGCCGATTTTACCAGCAGTTTGATATTCTGCGGCATGATTTCCAGCAGTTTGATACTCTGTGGGCAGTTGCACAGCCGTGCAAATTGCATACAATGGGAATTGGAGAGCAAAAAGAGCGATGCAAGGATGTATTTGCAATAAATATGGCGGCTGTTTTTGGTATTCACGAAACAACACGAAATTAAACGAAACGCGAAGAGGATACAAGAAAAGACGAATGAAATCCGGCTGAGGCGGATAATACTTGTGCCGAGTAGTTTAAAGTCCGGACAATGGGACAGCTAAAGTGGTAAAATAAAACTAGGAATACCTAAAATCAGATTTAACCGAAAAAACAAAAACCATGAGTCAACAACCCCGCCTAAACCGGTTCGCCGGTTATAGACGGGGCTTGCGGGGCAACCCGTAAGCCCGGTTGATTAGCCTTGGTGAACGGCAACTTCGGTTGCTGCGAACTCCGTTATGCATTTGATGAGCAATCATCTTCATAATATAGGCACCCCGATTATGTTCCACAAGTGTCGGGCTCTGCGGGCAGCGTATGTGTCAATGGTGCAAGCCGTTGATATATTACGTTAAACATCTCTAAGGGTAGGAGAAGTGCGGCTGCCATGCCAAAAAGCTAAAACAGTGCATAACATTGGCGAAGTGGACCACAGGGCGCAAGCCCTGACTTATAGTTTCATTACTATTTAACGAAAGGAGTATCTTGCATGAGCACTTGCGTTTGTGTTCTCAGCAACAGTGGTGAACGCTTAATGCCTACCTTCCGTCTTGGCAAGGTACGCCGACTCTTGAAAGACGGAAAAGCAAAAATCGTTAAGCATCATCCCTTTACCATCCAGCTGCTGTATGACAGCAAAACAAACACACAACCTATCGAAATCTGCGAGGATGTAGGTTACAACTATATCGGCATCAGCGTAAAAAGCGAATCTCACGAATATGTATCTGCTCAGTATGATACATTGCAAGATGAGAAGGAACATCACGATGATTGTCGTAGAACGCGCCGTACCCGTAGAAACAGGTTACGTTACCGCAAGCCGCGTTTTGATAATCGTAAACGTAATAAAGATTGGCTTGCACCATCTCTTGAACATAAGAAGCAGCTAAACATCAGCCTTATTGAACGGTATGTATCTGTAATTCCGATTACTCACGCAACTGTTGAAGTCGGCTCCTTTGACACGATGCTGCTGCAAGCTATCCAGAAAGGTGAAGCAAAGCCGGAAAGCGCAGACTACCAGAAAGGCCCGCGCTACAATTTAGCCACGCTGCGTGAAGCGGTGTTCTACCGTGATAATTACACTTGCCAAGTTTGTAAGCGCAAAATCGCGGATGGTGCTATTTTGCACATGCACCACATGTTCTACTGGAAAGGCAGACACGGCTATCAGCTTGATGAGTTAGTTGCCGCTTGTGAAAAATGCCATACACCCGCTAACCACCAAAAAGGTGGCAAGCTCTTCGGTTTTGGCGAAGATAAAGAATTTGCCAATCTTTCAGGTGCGGCATTTATGAACGCTGTTCGCTGGCAGATAGTAAATGCATTGTACGCCACATACG
>ERZ772851.2965-NODE-2965-length-11770-cov-3.932907_pt1 | contig 11770 bp, 7 predicted proteins | sample MGYA00512137_ERZ772851 | MGnify/ENA primary metagenome ERZ772851 (study PRJEB29015, sample SAMEA2737663) | human gut metagenome | biome: human gut; feature: human-associated habitat; material: faeces | place: China | collected 2012 ... | reverse complement strand
GTTATTTTTTACACGTTTGATATTATTATCAAAATATGATTGAAAAACAACTTTTCCATATTCTGATAAATACTCATCACTTATGCAACCATATTTTAAGAATTCTGATTTATATCCTAATTTTGTATTCCATAAAGAATATGTATAGTCACCATGACATAACATCCATGCACAATTTAAAATATTATTATCATCCCACCATTCTAAATATTTTTTTGTCATTTCTGTATAATTTTTAACTTCTCCATTTGGGTCTCCATCAGAATTTCCCCATTCAGAATAAACTAAAGGCACATCTGTTTCATTATAAAATTTTTGAAAATATTTTATTTCTTCTCCATTGTAATAATGATGTGATACAAATACATCATTAATCTCTTGTTGTTTAAATTTTTGATAATATTCTGAAAGTTTGCTTGAATCGTAATATGTATTTCCACTAATCATAATAGGATTATTATCATATTTTTTTACTATCTCTTTTTCATGTTTTATATAATCAAATAAACTTTCTGTTGGTGTACCATAAGGTTCATTTGTTAATTCGTAAAAAATATTATTTTGCTTACCATATTTTGAACCAAAGTGTTCAAAGAATTTATCAGCAAGTTCTTGATAATTTTTTATATCTCCATCTTCTAATAAGATATGAAAATCTACTATACAATATAATCCTTGTTGTGTTCCAATATCTATAATTCTATCCATTTCTTGTATATATTCATCATATGCTGTTACTAATCCTCTATCATCTCTGGTAACACTATCTGTTGCATTTGAAGCTCTATAGTTAACATATGCTGGTATTCTTATACAATTTATTCCCCAATATTTTAAGGCACTTAATGTTTCCTCGTTGTACATATAGCCATAATCTAATAGATGAAATAATCCTACACCATTCAACATTACTTCTTCATTTTTGCTATTTTTTATTTTTCTTCCATCTTTATGTAGTTTACCTTGACCTTTAGCATTATATAAATCTAGGTATTTATCAATATCATTTTCACTAATATTTAAAGCTTCAGCCCATTTCTTTTTCATAATTGCTGTATCTTTACTTTTTGCTTCTGTTATTTGAGTTTGGCTCATTTTTTCCTTTGGAATTAATGAAGTATCTGATATTTTATTTAAGTTTTTATTAGTTTGTTTGTTTTTTATAGACTTTATATAATAATATTTTCCATTGTACTTTATGTATGCATATATATTGATATTTTCATTTGGTAAATTTGTTATTGTTATGTTGTTTATTTTTGATTCTTTATAAGTCAAGTATGTGTATTTATAACAAAATTCATTTTCATTACTTTGATAAGCTACTTCTCTTTCATTTTTTCTAATTGTACCATTATCTTCTAATTCTACTATTCTTCCTCTTATACTTTTATTAGTATTTATATAGAATATTAAGTCTTTCCCTGGTTCTATCTGATTTTCTTCTATTGCTAATTCTATTTCTGTTGCTCCGTTAGTTTCAAAACAATTATTTTTGTTTGTTTCATCACTTGCAAAATTAATATTATTACTAAAAATAACTGCAATTATTGTTAATAAAAGTATCTTTTTTAATATTTTATTCATTTGTTTATTTTATGGCATATTTCTATACCATATCCCCCTTTATACATTCTTTATAATTTAATTTTATATTAAGGATTATTTTTTGTCAATAAAAAACAAGGAATTGAAAATAATTCTCAATTCCTTGTTTTTCTATTTTCTAATTTCAAATCCTTTGTTTTCTAAATCTGTAATAATTCCTTCTAAAATGTTGTTTATTTCATCATCATTTAAGGTTCTATCTGTAGCACCAAATGTTAATGAATAAGCAATACTTCTCTTATTACTATCAATATTTTTACCTTCATAAACATCAAAAACATTTATATCTAATAATAATTTTCCGGCTTTTTTCTTTATTAACATTTCTACTTCTTTTGATGTTATATTTTTGTCTACTAGTAATGCTAAATCTTTTTTAATAACTGGGAATTTTGATATTTCTTTAAATTTCATTTTTCCTACTCTTTTTGCTAGTAATTTGTCTAAGTTAATTTCCATTACATAAACTGCTTCTTTTTCTACTGATGGATGAATTCTTCCTACAATTCCTACTATGTCATTATTTACAGAGATTTCTGCTGTTTGACCTGGGTGGAATTCTGCTGGCATTTGTTTTGGTAATACAAAACTGTATCTTCCTGCATATCCTAAGTAGTCTAATAATTCTTCTGTTACTCCCTTTATGTCATAGAAGTCTACGTTTTTATTATGACCTATTCCTTCATAATATTTTCCTGTCATTAATACACATATTTTTTGATTTTCTCCGTATTCTTCTCCTTTTTTCCAGAAACCTTTTCCTATTTCAAATAAACATACATCTTTATTTTCACGTGCTTTGTTGTATTCATAAATTTTATATAATGATGGTATCATACTGTATCTTAGTGTGTTTCTTTCTTCTGTTATTGGGTCTAATAGTCTTACTTCTTCAAATTCATCTGTTGTGAATTTGTGAACATCTTTGTCATTTATTAAGATATATGATAATGTTTCATTTAGTCCCATGTTTGACATTTTTGCTCTTATTTTTCTTGTTGTTTTATCTAAGTGCCCCATTTTCATTGGAACTACTGGTAATTTTCCTTGAATGTTGTCAACTCCATAAATCCTTCCAACTTCTTCTATTAAATCTGCTCTTATTGATATATCTATTCTTCTTGTTGGAACTGTTACTATTACAGTATTTTCTTTTGGTTCTGTTTTGAAGTCTAATTTTCTAAATACATCTATGATATCTTCTTTTGATATATTTGTTCCTAATACATCATTTATTTCTTTATATGATATTTCAATTACTTTTTCATCATTTTTTGTAACATCATATTTTACAATTCCTGTTTCTATTTCTGCATTTGCATATTTTTCAAGTAATGTACAAGCTCTTTCCATTGCCATATATGTTCTTGCAGGATCAAGTCCTTTTTCAAATCTATTGCTTGCTTCACTTCTTAAGATTTTATTTGATGTTTTTCTTACTTTTACTGAATTAAATATTGCTGATTCTATTATTACATTTTTAGTTGTTTCTTCAACTTCTGTGTCTAATCCACCCATAACACCTGCTAAACCTATAGCTTTTGTTCCATCTGTTATTACTATATCTTCATTTGATAATGTTCTTTCTGTATTATCTAGTGTTGTTAATTTTTCTCCATTTTCTGCCATTCTAACAACTATTTTGTTACCTAAATTATCTGCATCATAGAAGTGTAATGGTTGACCTAATTCTAACATTACATAGTTACTTATGTCTACAACATTGTTTATTGGTCTTATTCCACAAGCTATTAATCTATTTTTTATAAATTCTGGACTTTCTTTTATTGTTACATTTTTTGCTTTTTTAGCTAAGAATAGTTTGCAATTTTCTGTATTTACTTGTACTGAGAATTCTTTGTTTACATCTTCTCCATTTTCTTTATAACCATATTCAACTGGTTTTACTTTTTTGTCATATATTGCTCCTAATTCATAAGCCATTCCTAAAATGCTTAATAAATCTCCTCTATTTGCTGTTAATTCAAAATCTATAACTCCATCATCTAATCCCATATATTGTATTGGGTCTCCTCCTACTGGAGCATCTGCTGGTAATTCGTGTATTCCATTTTTGTCTTCTTCTGATAAGAATTTTTTATCTATTCCTATTTCATATAAAGCACATAACATACCATTTGATTCTTGACCCCTTATCATTCCTTTTTTGATTTTGAAGTCTCCTGGAAGTTCTGCTCCAACTTGTGCTACAATAACTTTTATTCCTTTTCTAGCATTTGGTGCACCACATACTATATTTAATATTTCGCTTCCAATATCTACTTTGCATAGGTGTAAATGATCTGAATCTGGGTGCATTTCACATTCTTTTATTTCTCCTATTACTAATTTTGTTACATTTATTAATTTTTCTGCTGAGTCGTATTCGTTTCCAGCTTTTGTCATAGCTTCTGCTATGTCTTTTACTGTTAATTCATTATCTAAATCCATATAATCTTTTACAAAATTCAAACTTAAATTCATTATTCTTCATCCTTTCGCTCACTTCGTTCATTCATCGTCATTCAAAAATTTTTCAAAAATTTTTGTCTGCCAAATCTTTATTATTACTCTTCATCTTTTCTATCAAATTGGCTTAAAAATCTTACATCATTTGTGTATAGATATCTCATGTCTGTTATTCCATATCTAAACATTGCAAGTCTATCTATACCTGTTCCAAATGCAAATCCTCCAAATTTTTCTGGGTCGTACCCATTCATTTTTAAAACATTTGGATGAACTATTCCTGCTCCTAATACTTCAATCCATCCTGTTTGTTTACATAGATTACATCCTTTTCCTCCGCATTTGAAGCATGTTACATCAACCTCATATGATGGTTCTGTAAATGGGAAGTAACTTGGTCTAAATCTTAAGTCTAAGTTTGCTCCTATTATTTTTCTAACAAATACTTCTAGTGTTCCTTTTAAGTCTGCTAATGATACATTTCTTTCTTTTTTATCTATTACTAATCCCTCTATTTGGTTAAATTGATGTGAGTGTGTTGCATCATCTTCTCTTCTATATGTTTTTCCTGCTGTAATCATTCTTATTGGTGTTTTTTCTGTATTTGCCATCATTGTTCTTGCTTGAACTGCTGATGTTTGTGTTCTTAATAAGTATTCATCTGTTATATAGAAACTGTCTTGCATATCTCTTGCTGGATGTCCTTTTGGAAGGTTTAATCTTTCAAAACAATATTCATCATTTTCTAGTTCTGGTCCTGTTACTACATCATAACCCATTGATACAAATAAATCTTCTATGTCTTCTATTATTCTACTTACTGGGTGTAGGCTTCCTCTTTTCATTTTTGTACTTGGTAATGTGATGTCTATTTTTTCTGCTTCTAGTTTTTTGTTTAATTCTTCAATTTTGAATTTTTCTTCTTTTTCTTCTATTAATTTTTCTAAACTTTCTTTTGCTTCATTTACTAGTCCACCTATTACTGGTCTTTCTTCTGGGCTTAGTCCTCCCATTCCTCTTAATACTGCTGTTAATTCACCTTTTTTTCCTAGGTATTTTACTCTTGCATTTTCTAATGTTTGTAAGTCTTCTGCTTTTGCTATTTCTTCAATAGCTGTTTGTTTGATACTTTCGATTTGCTCTTTCATTTTTCTCTCCTTTCAATTCATTCATCTACTAATTTGGTCAATAAAAAATCCATTTTTCCCTGTTATAGGACGAAATGGATTTCCGTGGTACCACCTAAATTTATTAGTTTTTTATTTTTAACTAACCTCATTATAGTTTTAACGGTTCAACCGCTTCTTTCTACTTTGTTTTATTTACGTTCAAAAGAAGTCCTAAAAAGTGAAATTTCTATATATTTTTTAAATATCTTTCAGCCTAGGATATTTTCTCTGTTTTGTTTTAATATATATACTTTGCTTTTTAATTGGATTTGTTTTCTATATTTATTATATTAGCACATTTGAAATTTTTTTACAAGTTTTTTAAGATATTTTTTTACATTCCAGATATTTTTATTATAACAAATTAATATATTCCTTTTAATTCCATAAATTCCATAATCATGCTATAACTACTTCCATTATGTTTAAAATACATTTGTAAATAATAATCTGTTGTGTTCACTCCTTCTGGAATTTTAATTGTTTCTTTATAATCAACAAAACTAGAAGTAGTTGCACAAGTCATAGATTTTGTCGCACTTTCTAACCATATTGGATCATTTCCTGTTTTACTTACAAGTCCCCATTTAAAAAAAGCATCATTCTTTCCGTCATTTCGTGTTCTAGCATATATTTCAATACTTTTAAAATTTTTTTCTAATTTATTAATAGTATATAAATTAGCATATGAATTTGTATCAGAAACATTTAAAAATGGATTTTGATTTTTCCAATATCCGTTGTTAAGCTCTGTAATAAAGTATGCAGAATTTCCACTTAATCCATAATATTTTCCTGTTGTTCCCAAAGTAATAGTTTCAAATTCATTCTTAAAATCAAATTCTTGACAAGTTTGTACTTTTTGAGTTTGTGAATATCTAACATTATTAAATTTATCATATGCTGCCACAAATATATCATATTTTGTATTTGCTTTTAATCCTTCTAATTTTATAGTTTTTTCTGTTGACATTTTCGAATTAACTTGAGTATTATCACTTTCATCTATTGCAATTATATGATAGCCTAAAATATCTTCTATATTTGTTGCTGTTGGATTAATTGCAATTTCTATATATGTTGTACTTTTATCTTTCACTTCAAATTTTACTTCTGATATAATTGAACTATTTTTTTCATTTTCTCTGTTAGAATTGTTTATATTTATTATTTCATTTTCATAACTTACTAATATATAATTTTCATATTTTTGTGCATTTTCTGTTGCATTTTTTGCTTGTTTTGCATTTTCAAACAATCCTGTTTGAGTTAATGTTTGTATGCTTATCCCCGCTAATATTAATAAAATTATTATTGTTATAACTAATGCAACTAATGTAATACCTTTTTCTTTATGTTTTTTTAACATCAAAAATTCCTCCTTTGTTATAGATAAATTTTATCATACTTACAATTATAATTCAATATTTTTTATATTTATTTTTCTTTCCAATAAATAATAAAAAAACACCTTTGAAATTTTTATCCAAAAGTGTTCTATTCATTATTCACCTAATTCAGCAAAATATTTTATTGTTCTTACCATTTGGCTTGTGTAAGAATTTTCATTATCATACCAAGATACAACTTGAACTTGATATAATCCTTCTCCTATTTCTGTTACCATTGTTTGTGTACTATCAAATAATGAACCATATCTCATTCCGATAACATCTGATGATACTAAGTATTCATCTGTATATCCAAATGATTCACTACTCTCAGCTTTCATTGCAGCATTTATTGATTCTTCTGTAACATTTTCGCCTTTTACTACAGCTACTAATATTGTTGTTGAACCTGTTGGTACTGGAACTCTTTGTGCTGAACCGATTAATTTTCCATTTAATTCTGGTATAACTAATCCGATAGCTTTTGCTGCACCTGTTGTATTTGGTACAATGTTTACAGCTGCTGCTCTAGCTCTTCTTAAATCACCTTTTCTGTGTGGTCCATCTAATACCATTTGGTCACCTGTGTAAGCATGAACTGTTGTCATTATTCCTGATTGGATTGGTGCATAATCATTTAATGCTTTTGCCATTGGTGCTAAACAGTTTGTTGTACATGATGCTGCTGATATTATTTTATCATCTGGTGTTAATATTTTTTCGTTTACACCATAAACTATTGTTGGTAAATCTTTTCCAGCTGGTGCTGAAATTACAACTTTTTTAGCTCCTGCATCAATATGTGCTTGTGCTTTATCTTTAGATGTATAGAATCCTGTACATTCTAGAACTACATCTACTCCAATTTCTCCCCATGGTAGGTTTGCTGCATCTTTTTCTGAATATATTTTTATCGTTTTTCCATCTACTGTTATTGAATCTTCTCCAGCTTCTACTGTTTCTGCTTTTTCATATCTTCCTTGTGCTGAATCATATTTTAATAAGTGAGCTAACATTTTTGGGCTTGTTAAGTCGTTTATAGCTACGATTTCATACCCTTCTGCTCCAAACATTTGTCTAAATGCTAGACGTCCTATACGTCCAAAACCATTAATGGCTACTTTTACTGACATAATAAAATTCCTCCTTTAATTTAGCTTAGGTTTTCCTTAGCTTTTTTGTTAGTATTACCATATTTATTTTTGGCAATTCAATTCTATATCAATTTTGTTTTATTTTCAAGTACTTTTTTAATTTTCTTTTCCATATAATTTTTCTAGAACAATAATGAACATTGCATGTGACCATCCAAGCCCAATAACCCAGTTTGGTTTTAATGTTTCATTATTAACTTGTTCTCCTAAGAAATAATGCTTACCTATTGTTTTTACGACGAAATCAAAGCATTCTTTTGCTTTTTTCTTTTCCCCTGTTTCTAAATAATATAATGTCATCCAAAGATTAGCTATTGGCCATGGATTTCCATTCATATAATTATCGTTTTCAAATCTTTGGTAACCACCTGTATATGTTCTTAGACTCATATTTATTCTTTCTACAGTATTTTGAACTTTCTTTTCTTTTGCTTTAAATACATTAAATGGTGTTACTGCCCCTAAAATACTTATGTCCATTTTTTTATCTTGTGCATTTCTTACATATGTTTTTTTGTCTTCATCATACATATTTTGATTTATGTATTTTTTTACTTCTACTAGCATTTTTTCTATTGCTTTTGTAGATTTATTAATTTTTTCTTCTTTTAGTCTATTATTTTCAAATTCTGAGACGTTTTTTCCAAGGACATCATATATTTTAAGCATACAGTCAAAAGCAGAATAAATACTTGCTAATGAATATAAATGTACACCTTCACACATTTCCCATAAATCATAACTTACATGATATTTATTTGTTTCTTCCAAAATATCTGTGAAATATCTTTTTAGGAAATCTACTGCTTTTTCACACATTTGTAAATTATCTTTTAGGAATTGTTCTGATTTTGAATATTTGTAATGTTCATAAACTCCAAATATAACGCTTGCTGTTTCATCAATTTGATAACCCCAGCATGGTGCTAATTTTCCATCTGTGTAAAAACGTTGTTCCCACATACCATTTTTGCTTTGTGTTTTTCTACAAAATACTTTATAGAATTTTTCTGTTTCTTTTCCCATTTTTAAAATGTCCATTGCTTTTGTTATAAATACTGCATCTCTAGGCCAGCAATATGCATATCTTCCGCATTTTGTAAAGTTTTCATCAATTTCTGGTGAAGCTATAATTCCTCCAGTTTCTGGATTTGTAAGTAATGGGAATAATAAAATACTTCTTTTATATATTTCATATATTCTTTCATCATAACTATTTTGTGGTTCTTTTATTTTTAAACCATTATGTTTTTTTACATATTTTCTCCAATAAGCTTTGGTATCTAGATATTCTTTTTCAAAATCAATTCTTTTTATTCTTTCTATTTCATCTTCTATATCTGATATATTTTTGTTTTCATCAATTGTTATACATATTTGTAATTCTTTCTTTTCTCCTGGTTTTATCATTCCGATTTCATATGCCATTGATGCATCTTTAGACATTCCAATATAATCTTTGTCATAGATTTCCGCTCTTTTTATTGTTTCTTTGCTTCCATTTATTTGATGTTTTATAACATCTTTATTTTTAGCAAATATTGATACTGCAAAATCATGTGCATATTGTAACATTCCACCATCAATCATTTTTGTTGCTACAAAATTGTTTGAGTCAGATAATAATTCTGAATGAATATAAAATTGAGTGTTTAAATCAATTTTTCCTTCATTTATGAAAATATATTTTTTTGCTAATACATTTTCTTTTATTAAGCAGTAATCTGTCTGTAAGATTTTTAGATTAAAATATGTATTGGTAATTTCTGTATTTAGGATGTTTGTGTCTGTATCATAATATTGTTTATAAATATTATTTATGTCATCATGTAAATAAATTAAATCAGATTCATTTACTTTTACTCCAGTATGAAAAAAGTTGATATATTGTTTGTTATCTTTGCTAGGGAAATACATTCTTTGCATTTCCCCTTTTTGTGTAAATGTTGCTAACATTTTTTTGTTTCCTATTATTGCTTCATTTAAATATTTATTTTCCATTTTTTACCCTTCTATTACATTCAAGATTTGTTTTTCTAAATCTTTGATTTTTTCATTTATTCTATATACATCTTCATCTCTTAATTCTTTATTGTTCATATCTTCTTTTACAGATGTATCCATATCTTGTATTTCTGCTTTTAATTTTTCTAGTCTCTTTAATACTTCTGATTTTATATCAACTGGTAATTGTCTTGTTAGTTTATGTGTTAATTGTACATTTTCTTGTTCTAACTCATATGTTTCACCATAATTTGGTATTATAACTGGTAATTTTGCTTCTGTTTCAATTTTTTGTTCTAGAACTTCTTGTGATTCTTCTTCTCCATGTACTAAGAATATTTTCTTTGGTTTCTTTATAAATGAATATACAAAATCCATTAGTCCTTCTTGGTCTGCGTGACCTGAGTAACCTTCAATATATTCAATTCTTGCATTTACTGCGATTTCTTCTCCAAATATTTTTACTTTTTTAGCTCCATTTACTATGCTATAACCTAGTGTTCCTGGTGCTTGGTAACCAACAAATAATATTGTTGATTTTGGATTCCATAAATTATGTTTTAAATGATGTTTTATTCTTCCTACTTCACACATTCCACTTGCTGATATTATTATACTTGGTGTTGGGTCTTCATTTAAGGCTTTTGATTCATCTGCTGTTCTTGTGAATTTTAAGTTCGGAAATTCTAGCGGATTATCTCCTCTTAAGATTTCTTGTTTTATATCATCATCAAATAAATCTGTGTTTTCTTTAAATACCTCTGTTGCTGAAATTGCAAGTGGACTATCAACATATACTGGTGCTTTCATTAATTTTTCATATTTTTTAATGAATTCTGGGTCATTTTTTGTTTCTTTAATTTTATTTAGCTCATATAAAATTTCTTGTGTTCTACCAACTGCAAATGATGGTATTACAACTGTTCCTCCATTATCCATTGTTTCTGATACTATATCTAAGAATAGTTCAGCTTTTTCATCATTTCTTACATGTAATCTACTTCCATATGTAGATTCCATTACTAAATAATCTGCATCTTCTATCATTGTTGGTTCTGAAAGAATTGGATTATCATTATTTCCAAGGTCACCTGAAAATACTGTTTTTGTTCTTTTTCCATCTTCATCAACCCACAATTCAATTATACTTGATCCTAACATATGTCCTGCATCATTAAATCTTACATGAATTTCTGGTGTTATTTCTATTATTTCATCATATTTTACTGGTTCAAATAGTTCTAAACATCTTACCGCATCTTCTGCTGTATATAATGGGTCTCTTGGCTTTTCGCCTTTTCTTATTCTTTTTCTATTTTTCCATTCAACTTCCATTTCTTGTATATGTCCACTGTCTGGTAACATTAATGTACATAAATCACAAGTAGCTTTATGTGCATATATTTTATTTTTAAATCCTTCATTATATAATTTTGGAATTCTTCCTGAATGGTCTATATGTGCATGTGTTAATAGCATAAAATCTATTTCTGCTGGATTAAAGTCAAATTCTTGGAAGTTTTCTTCTTCTAATTCTGCTTTTCCTTGCCACATACCACAATCTACTAAAAATTTTTTACCTGCTGCTTCTACTAAGTAGTTTGAACCTGTTACTGTTTTTGTTGCTCCTAAAAAAGTAATTTTCATAATTTTCCTCCCTTTTTGTTAATGTATCCATATTGGAATTTTCTTGTTTAGTTTTATTTCTAAATCTTTTGGTTTACTTATTTCTATCTTTTCTTCAAAAATATTTTCATCAAATATTTGTACAAAATATTTTTCTTTTTCTTTAGTTATTTTTAAATATGCATCTTCTAATTTTATAATTCTTACTTTGAATATGTTTTTTAATATTTCATCATTCGTAGATTTATCATTTGAAATTTTTTCTATTGTTTTTAGTTCATTTGCCTTTGCTATTATTAGTTCAGATGTTTCATTTATGTCTTTTTGTAATTTTTCATTTTTTTGAACT
>ERZ772851.2960-NODE-2960-length-11787-cov-6.411865_pt1 | contig 11787 bp, 8 predicted proteins | sample MGYA00512137_ERZ772851 | MGnify/ENA primary metagenome ERZ772851 (study PRJEB29015, sample SAMEA2737663) | human gut metagenome | biome: human gut; feature: human-associated habitat; material: faeces | place: China | collected 2012 ... | reverse complement strand
CGCTTCTGCGCGCTGTGCAGGAGGCAGGCTATGAGACCCCGTCGCCCATTCAGGCTGCGGCCATCCCGCCGGTGCTGTCCGGCCGGGATCTGATGGGCTGTGCCCAGACCGGCACCGGCAAGACGGCCGCCTTTGCGCTGCCCATGCTGGATCGCCTCACTGCCAACCCGCCCCGCCGCAAGGGGGCTATCCGCGCGCTGATCCTGACCCCCACCCGGGAGCTTGCCTTGCAGATCGGCGAGAGCTTTGACGCCTACGGCAAGTACCTGAACCTGCGCAGCACCGTGATCTTTGGCGGTGTGGGCCAGGCCCCGCAGGTGGAGGCCCTGAAAAAGGGCGTGGACATCCTTGTGGCCTGCCCGGGCCGATTGAATGACCTGATCGGGCAGGGCTTTATCGACCTGTCGGATCTGGAGATCTTTGTGCTGGACGAAGCCGACCGTATGCTGGATATGGGCTTCGTGCACGATGTGAAGAAGGTGATCGCCAAGCTGCCCAAGGTGCGCCAGAACCTGATGTTCAGCGCCACCATGCCCGCCGAGATCGAGCAGCTGGCTGCCGGCATCCTGCGGGACCCGGCCTTTGTCAAGGTGGACCCGGTGTCCAGCACCGTGGACCGCATCCAGCAGAGCCTGTACCATGTGGAGAAGGGAAACAAGAAATTTCTGCTGCCCTGGCTCATCAAGAACCTGCAGCCCCCGGTGGTCAACGCGCTGGTGTTCAGCCGCACCAAGCACGGGGCCGACAAGATCGCAAGAGACCTCACCAAACAGGGCATCCCGGCGGCGGCCATCCACGGCAACAAGAGCCAGACCGCCCGCGTGACCGCACTGGAGGACTTCAAGGCCGGTAAGACCAGGGTACTGGTGGCCACCGACATCGCCGCCCGCGGCATCGACATCAGCGAGCTGTCGCATGTGTTCAACTACGACCTGCCCGAGGTGCCGGAGACCTATGTGCACCGCATTGGCCGTACGGCCCGTGCCGGAGCCGACGGCACCGCCGTCAGCTTCTGCGCCCCGGAGGAGCAGGAGTATCTGGCCGGCATCGAAAAGCTGAACCGCCGGAAGATCCCGGTGGTGTCCGGCCACCCGTGGGACGGCGTGCCCGCCCCGGTGCGCCCGGAGCCGCCCGTGCGCGGCAAAAAGCCCAAAGCTGCTCCCGAACAGGCCGGGAAGCAGCCGGAACAGCAGGCAAAGCCCGCGAAGGCGGCCGCCCCTGCAAAGCCTGAAAAAAAGGCTGCTGCCGTGCCCAAAGCGCAGGCAAAGCAGCCCGTAAAACCGGAAAAAGAGGAACGAACCATGGATGATCCCAAGCGTACTTCCGGCGGGCGCAGCAATGACCGCCGTTCCAACAATAACAACAACAGCCGCCCCCGCCGGGAGCAGAACGCCCCGGCCCGCGGCAGCAATGCCCAGCCCAAATTTGACCCGCACTTTGTGAGCGCCCCGGAGGCAACGCCGCTGCGCTCGGCCAGAAAGGCCCCGGCTGCTCCCGCTGCCCCGGCCATCAAGACCGCGCAGGGTGCTCAGGCCGTGCAGGGCCAGAATGCCCCGAACGGCGACCGCCGCAATGCAGGCCGCCGCAGCGACCGGAACACCCCGAACGACCGCAATGCCCGCCCGGCTGCAGCCGGTGGTGCAGGCCGTGCTCCGCGCAGTGAGCGCAATGAGCGCACCGGCAGCCCCCGCAGTGCCGCCGGCGGCGCAGGCCGCGCCCCCAAGGCCGACACCGGCCGCCGCAGCCGTCAGCCCGCCGCAAAGGACGAGGACCCGGGCCTCGTGCTCATCAGCCGCCGCCCGCCGCAGCAGAAGTTCACGAACTTTGAGGAGTACATGAACGCCCACGGCGGTGCCACCGCCCCCATTGAGGACCACAGCGACGAGGTATGAGCCTGAACGAATTTGCCCCCTGGCAGTGCCCCCTGTGCGGCGCACCGCTTGCCGGGGATGTGTCCCTGAAATGTGCCCGGAACCACAGCTTTGACCGTGCAAAAGAGGGCTACTGGCATCTGCTGCCGGTGCAGAGCATGCGCACCAAAGCCCCCGGAGACAGCAAAGAGATGGTGGCGGCTCGCCGCGCTTTCCTGAACGCCGGATATTACGGTATCTTCGGGCAGGCGGCGGGGGAGCTGTGCCTGGAATACGGCCAGCCTGCCGCCCCGGGTGCCGCACTGCATCTGCTGGATGCGGGCTGCGGCGAGGGCTGGTATGACCGCTGCATCGCGCAGCAGTTTGCCAAGGCAGGCAGGCCGCTGCAGCTGGCCGGGTTCGACATTGCCAAGCCTGCCGTGCGTCTGGCCGCCAAAGCACTGCCTGCCGCCCGGTACGCGGTGGCCTCCAGCTTCAGCCAGCCGGTGCGCACCGGCTGGGCCGACCTGCTGCTGAACTGCTTCTCGCCCTTTGCGCAGGAAGAGTTCCAGCGGGTATTGCGCCCCGGCGGACGCATGATCTATGTGGTGCCCGGCGCGGAACACCTCTACCAGATGAAGGCCGTGCTCTACGACACGCCTTACAAGAACCCGGTGCAGGAAGTTGCCTACCCGGGCTTCCGGGCCATCGGCGAGCGGGAAGTACAGGGCACCATCACGGTGCCCCACGACCAGCTGGAAGCGCTGTTCGCCATGACCCCCTATTACTGGAAAACGCCCCGCGACGGTGCGGCCCGTCTGGCCGCCCTGCCGGAGCTGACCACCGATATCGCATTCCGGTTTTTGCTGTTTGAGAAGCTGTGACCAAAAAGCTCCCCTGACCACAGGTCAGGGGAGCTTTTTTCATGCGTGATATTCCATCCACTTGCCCTTCCAGGCGTACAGGGCCATAAGAACGGCCCCCAGGCCCCAGCTCACAGGGTACAGGATGAACACTCCGTCGATGGTGGGGAAGAAGGGCAGCAGGAACTGGATCCACACCACCCGGAACAGGCACAAGGACACCAGCAGCACCACCATGGGGGGAATGCTGGCTCCGGTGCCTCGCACCGCCCCGGCCAGGCCGTGGAGGATGCTGAGCAGGAAATAGAAGGGGCAGAACCAGTGCATGGCGGCTTCGCCGAAGAATACCACGGTCTCGTCATTGGTGAACAGGTGCATGATGACGTCCTGCCCGAGCAGCAGCAAGGTTCCGGTGATCAGGGTGTACACCACTCCCACCGCCAGGGTGACCCAGGTGCCCTTTTTGACCCGGTCCAGCCGGCCTGCGCCGTAGTTCTGGCCCACAAAGGTGGTGGCGGCCATGCTGATGCTGCTCACCGGCAGGATGTTGAAGCCGTCGATCTTCATGTAGGCGGCAAACCCGGCCATGGCGGCGGCACCGTAGCTGTTCACGCTGGCCTGCACCAGCACGTTGGAAAAGGAGATGACCATGTTCTGGATGCCGGTGGGCAGGCCCACCCGGATGATGCGGGCGGCCATCTTTTTGTGCAGGCGGATCTCGCGGGGGATCACCCGGCAGTCGTCGGTGGATTTTATCAGAAACCGCAGGCTCAGCACGCAGGACACCAGCTGGCTGATATCGGTGGCGATGGCGGCCCCCGCCACGCCCATGCGGAAGATCACGATGAACACCAGATCCAGCACGATGTTGGTCACCGAGGCCCATGCCAGATAGATGAGGGAGCGGCGGGAGTTTCCGGCGGCGTTCAGGATGCCGGCGGTCATGTTGTACACTACACTGAACAGCACGCCGCCAAAATAGATGCGGATGTAGGTCACGGCATCCCCCAGCACTTCGGCGGGGGTATTCATGGCCACCAGCAGGGCCCGGCCGCAGGCGATGCCGCCCACAGTGAGCAGCAGGCCCATGATCACGGCGATGGCCAGCGAGGTGTGCACGGCCTCCTGGGCTTCCCGGTGGTCCTTGGCCCCCAGGAACTGCGACACCACCACGCCCGCGCCCACGGCCAGGCCCTGGCTGAAGCCGATGAGCAGATAGATGGGGGAACCGCTGGAGCCCACGGCGGCCAGCGCGTTCGCACCGACAAAGTTGCCCACGATGATGCTGTCGGCGGTGTTGTACAGCTGCTGCAGCAGGTTGCCGAAGATCAGCGGCAGGGCGAACAGCAGCAGGCTCTTCACGATGCTGCCCTCGGTCATCAGATTGTTTTGGGAGGGGGTTTCAACGGCGTTTGCCACGGGAGATCTCCTTTCGATGCAGTGGATGAAAACTATCTTTTACCATAACACAAAACCGGGCCGGACACAAGAGCAAAGGCCGCATGCTGCATAATTGCGGCACAGCGGCCCATACTCCCTGCAGAAAGGCAGGGGAGCAGGATGCATGCACAGCACGACCGGCACCGGGGGTGGAACCCCTTCTGGGCGGCACTGGGGGCGGCGCTTCTGGTGCTGGTGCCGCTGGTGGGCGGCACGGTCTTGCTCAGTCGGCAGCAGCTCAGCCGCCAGCTGCGGCAGGCGGCCCGGAGCCAGCAGGGCGTGGCGGTGCAGCTCCCGCGGGAGAGCGACCGCCTGACCGTGCTGGTGTGCACGGCGGGGGAGCAGCCGGGCTTTGTGCTGGCCTACCTGAACGCCAGCCAGAACGGTGTGCATCTGCTGGCGGTGCCCGCCGGGTTACAGGTGACCTTTGCGGACGAGGACGCGGCGCTGGCCGACTGTTACACGGCGGCGGGGCCGGCCCGCTGCCGACAGGCACTGATGGAGTGTCTGCCCCTGCCGGAAGATACCCGATACCTGGCGTTGTCGGAGGCCGTACTGGAGCGCATCACGGCCCGGTACGGGCCGGTGCGGGTGGGTTTTTCCGGGGCGATGACCGCCGGGGAGCTGGCCCGCTATGGCCGCGACAGCCGGGTGCAGGGACTTTCGGCGGCAGAAGCCCACGGCTTTCTGACCGGAATGGACGCGGACGCCGTTGTGCCGCAGGCCCACCGGGCCGCGGCGCGGGGCGCGGTGTGGGATGCTTTCTTCCGCCAGAACCTCGACCTGCTGCCCGGGGCCCTGCCGCAGGCACTGCGGTCGGTGAGCGCTTCGCTGCTGACCGACCTGACCGCACTGGACCTTGACACACTGGACCGTACGCTGGAATTTCTGGCCAACAACGAAGCGCAGATCGAGACGCAGGTCCTGCCGGGCGACGAGCAGGCCGGGCGTTACACCCTCAACGAGGAGTCCCTTGCGGCGGTGCAGAGCTTTTTCAACGTTTCGCCCACCGACGGGCAGGCGTCATCCGCCAGCGAGCCGTAACCCAGCACAAAGGTGCCGGGGACGGTGCTGCCGCTGCCGGTCAGGTCGTAGTCGCTGAGCAGGCTCAGCCGCACCCCCTGCGCCCTTGCTGCCGCGTGCAGGGCTGCATCCGGCGGGGCATTGCGCAGGTGTGCCAGCAGGTGCAGGCCGGTGTGCAGGCCGGTGAGGGTGAGCTCCCCGGGCGCAAAGGCGGCGGTCAGGGCAGCGGTCAGGGCGTCACGGCGGGCCTTGTAGGCAACCCGCTCCCGGGCCAGATGCCGGGTGAAATAGCCCCCGGTGATGAAGCGGGCCAGCGTCTGCTGCTCAAAGCGGCTCACGGTGCCGGAATACAGCCGGTATTTGGCGTGCCAGGCGGGCAGCAGATGTTCCGGCAGCACCATGTAGGCAATGCGGATGCCAGGCGCAAGGCTGCGGGAACAGGTGGACAGATACACCACCGGGCCGTCGGCTCCGGCCATGCCCTGCAGGCTGGGCAGGGGGCGGGTGTCAAAGCGGAACTCGGAGTCGTAGTCGTCCTCGATGATGTAGCGCTGGCCGGGGCGGCGGGCGGCCCAGTGCAGCAGCTCGGCCCGGCGGCCGGCCGGCATGGTGACCCCGGTGGGGAACTGGTGGCTGGGGGTAACGTAACACACGGCGGCCCCGGAGCGGTCCAGTGCATCCAGCGAAAGGCCGCCCTCGTCCACGGGCAGGCAGCAGCAGCGCATGCCGGTGTTTTCCAGCACCTGCAAAGCGCGGGGGTAGCCGGGGGTCTCCACGGCGGCGGTGCCGTGCAGCAGCGGGGCCAGCAGGCCCAGCAGATATTCCAGACCGGCACCCACCACCACCTGATGGGCACCGCACTGCACGCCGCGGTATTCGGCCAGATAATCCGCCAGCGCCTGCCGCAGGGCAAGGTCACCCTGGGCGTCGCCGTTGGTCAGCAGCTCCGGGGAGGAGTACAGCAGTTCCTTCTGCAGCCGCGCCCAGGTGCGGAAGGGAAACAGCCCCGGGTCCACGCCCCGGGTGGACAGGTCGTACCGCACCGGCGGTTCCGGCGCGGCGGGCTCCGGCACGGCCGGGGCGGGCGACGGGCCCCGTGCATCCGGCCCGACCTGCGGCAGCGCCAGATATTCCTGTACATAAAAGCCGCTGCGCTCCCGGGCGGCAAGGTAGCCCTCGGCAGCCAGCATCTGGTAGGCGGTGTCCACCGTGTTTACCGAGACAGACAGTTCCGCCGCCAGCCGCCGCTTGCCGGGCATCCGGGTGCCGGCGGGCAGGGCCCCGGTGCGCATCTCTCCGGCCAGGCTGCGGTACAGCTGTTCGTACAGCGGCACCCCGGAGCCCGGCTCCAGTGCGGTGGTCAAATGGACCATGATCGTGTCCTCCTCTTTTTGCAGAATGCCAAACTGGCCCCATAAAAAAACTTTATTCTGGGTATTTTCATGAGGTCAGTTCCGCGTATAATAGGAGCATACCCGCCGGACACCCAAATGTCAAGTAGGATGGTGGGTAAGCGGCTGCGTGAGCGATCAAAGCCCCGGCGGGGCTTTGAAACGGAAAAGTCCGGCGATGTTGAAATTTGGAGGGAAAGCAATCATGTCTACTACTGCAATGTGGCTGCTGCTGGCAGTCGTTGTCGTTGCCATCGTGTTTGGCAGTGTGCTGTACAAGCGCACCTTCACCACCAAGGAACTGGCCCTTACCGGCGTCATGGCCGCGCTGAGCCTGGTGGCCTACCTGTTTTTCCGGGTGCCGTTCTACGGCGGCTCCTCGTTCCATCTGGGCAACACCTTCACGGCCCTGACCGCCCTGCTGCTGGACGGTGTGTCCGGCGGTCTGGCCGGTGCCATCGGTCTGGCTCTGGCCGACATCCTGGCCGGTGACCCGGGCTACGCCATCACCACCTTTGTGCTCAAGTTCATCATCGGCATCACCTGCGGCGCGGTGGCCCATAAGGCCTTCAAGCTGCGGGAGCTGGACAAGCACAGCAGCGGTTACCTCGTCAAGGTGATCGTGGCCGCGGCCTCCGGCCTGCTGCTGAACGTGTTTACGGACCCGTTCCTGGGCTACTTCCGCAATGTGTACATCTTTGGCCAGGAATACACCGTGGCACAGGCCCTGACCAAGATCGCAGGCGGCGTCACCTTTGTGAACAGCGTGGCCTCCACCGTGTGCGTGGTGGTGCTGTACCTGGCCCTGCGCCCGGCACTGGAGCGTGCCGGGCTGCTGCCCAAGGGCGAAACCCACTAAGCCATCTCTCTCCCCTGATACAAGCACTGCCGTCCCCGTCTGCCGGACCCTATCCCCCGGCGGCCGGGGGCGGTGGTGTTTTTGGCCTGTGGGGCGGGAGTTTCTCCGGCGGATGATCCGAGGGTGGGACCCTGTTGCCGCAGGCAATAGGGCGGGAGCTGGAAGCCCCGAACGTCCGCGGAGAAAGCTCCCACCCTGCAGGCCGGTTCCGGCCGTTCTGCTTTGCATTCTGGCGGTGCGTGCGGCATAAGATGGAAAAAGAGCTTGCACATGGGGGCAAAATATGGTATAGTCTTTCTGTCGTGCACAGCTGTGCACAGAGAAAGAACTGGAAAGACGTGCGGGGAAGCATTGCCCTGCACTCTGGAGAAGCCCGCAGCAGCGGGTGCCGAAGGTGTAAGGCCGCAGGGAAAGGCGGCTGTATCTCTCAGGCAAAAGGACAGAGCCATCGTCTGGTACGCACAAGGGCACCGCCGGGAATGCGGCGTGCCCGGCAGCGGAAAATGAATGCGCCTGAATTTTGCAGACAGAGCCTTTGGTGGGTTCTGTCTGTTTTTTTGTTTTGTGTAAGAGGGGGAAATTTACCATGCTGGAATGGATCACGCAGATCAACAATGCAGTGAACGGAGTGGTCTGGGGCCCGGCGGGTCTGGCGCTGCTGTTCGGCACCGGCCTGATCATGTCGGTGCGCACCGGATTTTTCCAGTTCCGCAAAATGGGCTACTGGCTCCGGCACACCATCGGAGCCATCTTTACCAACAAGGACGTCACCGCCCACACCAGCAAGGAGGACATGGCCATCAGCCAGTTCCAGAGCATGTGTACAGCGCTGGCAGGCACCATCGGCACCGGCAACATCGTGGGCGTGGCCACGGCCATCGTCTCCGGCGGGCCGGGTGCCATCTTCTGGATGTGGGTCATGGCGTTGCTGGGCATGATGACCAGCTTTTCGGAGAACGTGCTGGGTGTGTACTACCGCCGCAAAAATGAAAAAGGCGAGTGGAGCGGCGGTGCCATGTACTACCTCACCGACGGTCTGGGCGCAAAGAAGGGCTGCAAGCAGCTGGGCAAGGTGCTGGCCGTGCTGTTTGCCTGCTTCTGCATTCTGGCGTCCTTCGGCATCGGCAACATGAGCCAGCTCAACTCCATTGCCGGCAACATGAATGCTGCCTTCGGGGTGCCAACCATCGTCACCGGTCTGGCCCTCATGGTGGTCACGGCGCTCATCGTCATCGGCGGCCTGAAGCGTGTGGCGGCGGTCACCGAAAAGCTGGTGCCGCTCATGGCGCTGTTCTACATTGCCGGTGCGCTGATCATCGTGGTGATGCACGCAGGCAACATCCCGGCAGCCTTCGGGGCCATTTTCAAGGGCGCCTTCAACCTGCAGGCTGCCGGCGGCGGTGCGCTGGGCTACGGCATCAGCCAGACCATCACCTGGGGCTTCAAGCGCGGTGCCTTCTCCAATGAGGCGGGCCTTGGCTCGGCGGTCATGGTCAATTCGGCTTCCAACGTCAAGGAGCCGGTGCATCAGGGCATGTGGGGTGTGTTTGAGGTGTTTGCCGATACCATCGTGGTGTGCACCCTCACCGCCCTGGTCATCCTGACCACCGGCGTGGTGGACCTGCAGAGCGGCGCGGTGCTGGCCAACGTGCAGGATAACGCCTTGGTGGGGCAGGCCTTTACCGCTGCCTTTGGCAGCTTTGGCCCCAAGTTCATCGCCATTTCCATCCTGCTGTTTGCCTACTCCACCACGCTGGGCTGGAGCCACTATGGCACGAAAGCGGTGGAGTACCTGTTCGGCACCACGGGCAGCCGCATCTATAAAGTGGTGTTCGTGGGCATGACCGTGGTGGGCTCCACCATGAAGCTGGGCCTTGCCTGGGACCTGTCCGATACCTTCAACGGCCTGATGATGATCCCGAACCTCATCGGCGTGCTGGCACTGTCCGGTACGGTGGTGGCCATCACGAAAAACTATCTGGACCGCCGGGTGAAGGGGCTGGATATCGAGCCCATGTGGTCGGCCTTTGAGGAGTACCAGAAACAGGAAGAAGCCGAAGCGGCCGCCGAGGAAGCGGCGCAGCGCGGCCAGTAAGACCGGATAAAACGCGGCCGGGCCGTTCCACGATGCGTGGAACGGCCCGGCTTTTTTGTCAATGTTTCTTTTTGCGGGGAGGCTTCTGGGACGGTACAGCCCGGCGCGGTTTTGCCGCACTGCGCCCGGCGGCAAGGCCGCTGCCAAAGGCCCAGTGCAGGTTGAAGCCGCCGCAGCGGCCCACGCAGTCCAGCGTTTCGCCCACAAAGTAAAGGCCGGGGCAGCCCTTGAACTGGAAATCCGGTTCCAGCTCGGTGAGGGCAAGGCCGCCGCCGGTGACCTGCGCCTGCTTCCAGCCGCAGGGGGTCAGGCCGTCGAACCGCCAGTGCTTGGCGATGTGGGCCAGCTTCTGCCACTGGGCGGCGGAGAGCCGGTGCACATCGGCGTCCGGCAGGCCGGCGGCCTGCCACAGGGCACGGCCCAACTTGGCGTTCAGCAGGCCCAGCCAGAAGTCTGCCGCCGTATCGCCCGGCAGCAGGGGTACGCGGGCGGCGAACAGCGCGGAAAGTGCGTCCTCGGCAACGTCCGGGAAGAGGTCCAGCTCCACGGCAGGGTTTTTCACCGCCGGGGTCAGGTGGCGGGTCAGGTCCATGATGCAGATGCCGGACAGGCCGTAGTCGGTGAACTGCACCTCGCCCCGGTAATCTGCCAGCAGGGTGCTGCCGCTGTACAGGGCGGCGTGGGCCTTGGCCCGGATGCCGGCCAGACGCTTGTCCGGCTTTGCACACTGCAAAGCAGTCAGGCAGGGGTACAGCGGGGCCAGTGCACCGCCGCACTGGGCGGCGAACCGGGGGCCGAAGCCGTCGGTGCCGAACTGCGGCCCGGCACTGCCGCCCATGGCACAGACCACGGCATCGGCCCGTAAGCTCTTGTCGGCACCATCCGCGTTGGAGAACAGCACCACATAGCCGCCCCGGCTCTGGCTCAGGGTCTGCACGGTGCAGCCGGTACGCACCTCCACGCCGCAGCGGGCCAGATGATGCTCCAGCAGGGCCAGCACGTCGGCGGCCTGATTGGAGTAGGGGTATACCCGGCCGGTCTCATCGGTGCGGGTGTAAAGGCCCAGCGCACGGAACCAGCCCAGTGGGTCGGCGGCGTTCACCGTGCGCAGCAGCGCGTCCAGCGCGGCGCGGTCAGCAGAAGAGTAGCTTTCCGGCGTGATGCCCTCGTTGTCGAGGTTGCAGCGGCCGTTGCCGGTGGCCAGCAGCTTTTTGCCCGGGCGGGGGCTGCGCTCCAGCACCGTGACGCGGGCTGTGGGGTCTGTCTGCGCGGCAGCCAGAGCGGCCGCCAGCCCGGCGGCCCCGCCGCCCAGAATGAGGATGTGTGCCATGCCGGCACCTGCCTTTCGTGGTTGGATTTGTGTTTATTGTAGCAGAAGCCCGCCCAAAACACAATGAAGGGGCAAAGAAAAACGGGGCGCGCCCGGCGGGATCTTTACACCGTGCATGGCAGGTATAAATTCCCTTGGCTGACAAATACTATGGACACAGACAATTGCAAGCAGAACCGGAAACAGGGAGGAAACACCGCATGAAAGCAACCGGAATCGTCCGCCGCATTGATGAACTGGGCCGGGTGGTCATCCCCAAGGAGATCCGCCGCACCCAGCGCATCCGGCGCGGGGACCCACTGGAGATCTTTACCACCGGGGACGGGGAAGTGATCTTCAAAAAGTATTCGCCCATCGGGGAGATGAGCACCGTAGCCGCCCAGTACACCGAGGTGCTCAACAAGAGCTTTGCCCTCACCGCCTTTGTGGCCGACCGGGACCACATTCTGGCCGTGAGCGGGGCAGGCCGGCGGGAACTGGCTGACCGCAGCATCAGCCAGCCGCTGGAAAAGCTCATAGACGCCCGCCGCCCCTACCGGAACGAGGGCGAGCCGGACCGGGCCCTGATGCCCTGCGAAGGGGCCGCCCGGGTACTGCTGTGCGCGGTGCCCATCATCGCGGCGGGGGACGTGGCCGGTGCGGTGGGGCTGCTGACCGAGGACCGCACCGCCACGCCGGACGAAGCTCAGTGTAAGGCCGTGAGCGTGGCGGCGGCCTTTCTGGCAAAGCAGATGGAAGAGTAAAAGAAAACGAAAACTCCCTCAGTCGCCTGCGGCGGAAGCTCCTCCCTTGGGGGGCTGGCATCGCGGCAGCGATGACTGGGGGAGTTTTGCTGGGTTTATGACAGAATTATGAATCTTTCAAAACATTTTTGCAAAGCCCTTGACAGCACCGGAAAATTGGCTATAATGGTCTTAGCACTCAGGAACAAGGAGT
>ERZ772851.2954-NODE-2954-length-11805-cov-3.264766_pt1 | contig 11805 bp, 8 predicted proteins | sample MGYA00512137_ERZ772851 | MGnify/ENA primary metagenome ERZ772851 (study PRJEB29015, sample SAMEA2737663) | human gut metagenome | biome: human gut; feature: human-associated habitat; material: faeces | place: China | collected 2012 ... | reverse complement strand
CTGGAGGCCGCAGCTGCCCCCTGCCCGGAGCACAACGCAGCGGGCAAACGGCAATAGGCGTCGTCCCATCACATCAGGCACACCAGCAGCGTAAAGGCCAGGCTGATGGGGATGCAGAGGGAGTGGATCGCCCCCACGGCGCCGGAATCACAGCCGCACCGCTCACAGTAGGCCAGGGAGACAGAGGGCACCGGCGCCAGAAGGCTCAGCGCCAGCACCTGCCGGATCCCGGCAGGCAGCGGCAGCATCCAGCAGACGGCGGAGGCCGCCAGGCCGAATCCGTAGCGCAGCAGAACCACCCGCAGAACGTCGGACCGGCTCTCCTGCGGAATCCGCGGCTCCAGCAGCAATCCGATCATCAGCATCGCCAGAAAGGCGTTGGCCTGGCCGAACATCCCCGCCACGGTGTAAACCGTCTGCGGCAGGCGCAGGCCGAGCAGCCCCAGGAGCAGAATGGCCAAAAAGGTGTCGAAGGGCACGGAGCGGAGCATTCTGCCCAGAACGGAGCGGACCGTCAGGCGCTCCCCGCCGGTGAGGGCGGCCGTCAGCGCATAGGCGCCGCCGCAGTTGAAGGGGCTGTTGCCCGCGTCAAACATGGAGACGGCCAGCAGCATGTCCGGCGGCAGAAAGCTCTGCACAAAGGGCAGGACAAAGGTGCCGATATTGTAGCTGGGGGCGTTGAGCAGGTAGAGCGCCCGGACGGGCCCCGGCCGCCCCCGGGTCACCAGGGCGGAGACAGCCAGCAGCAGGACATTGGCGGCTGCTGCCGCGGCGAGAACCGCCAGCAGGGACGGAACCAGCCTGAACGCGCTGAAGCTGGAGAGGAGAGCCCCCGGCAGCGTCAGGTTGACGATGATCCTGGACAGCAGACGGGCATCGCCCTGCTGAAAGACGCCCCGTCTCTTGAGAAGGTATCCCAGCGCCACGATCAGCAGCAGCCCGCCGGTTTTGATGAGTAAAGCGTCCATGCCGAAACCTCCTGAAATGGACACAGCCACCAGGACGTGCCTGGTGACTGTGCCGGAAAAAAGAAGAAAAGAAGATTGGGAAAAATCAGTGCTCAGAGTTGAGGCGCTGCCGGCTGCGGCTGACCACCGCCTGGATCACAATGAACAGGCACAGCAGCAGGGCGATGATGATGCGCGTCCACCAGGCGGAGAGCGTCCCCTGGAAGGTGATGAAGGTTTGGATCACACCCTGGATCAGCACGCCGAGAAGGGTGCCTGGCAGGAAGGCCACGCCGCCGGACATCAGCGTGCCGCCGATCACGGAGGAGGCGATGGCGTCCATCTCCATGCTGACGGCGTGGAGGGGATACCCGGAGAGCATGATGAGGGAGTAGACCACACCGGCCAGCGCCGAGCAGAAGCCGCACACCACGTAGGCGAGGATTTTCGTCCGTTTGGTGGGAAGGCCCATCAGCTGCGCAGACATCTCATTTCCGCCCAGCGCGTAGATGTTCCGGCCGAATCGGGTGAACTTCAGCACCAATGTGGCCGCAACCAGCGTCACCAGCGCGATCACCACGCCCACGGAGATGAATCCGCCGGGCAGGACATAGATCCGCGCGGACGCCAGCGAGGTGTACACGGGATTGTCAATAACAATCGTCTCCCGGGAGATGATCGCCGTCATGCCGCGGGCGAAGAACTGCCCCGCCAGCGTGACAATGAAGGGCTGCATGTTGAATTCCGTAATCAGCCAGCCCTGGACCAGGCCGAACACAGCCCCCATGGCCAGCACGATCAGGATGACGGCGGGCGCGGGCAGGCCCGTGTTCTGCAGCATCTGCGCCGACGACATACAGGTCAGCGCCACCACAGAGCCGATGGAGATGTCAATCCCGCCGATCAGCAGGACAAAGGTGATGCCGATGGTGGCAATAATCAGGGCCGCATTGTCGATCAGCAGGTTGCAGAACACCTGGGGCTTCATGAAGCCCCGGTAGTTCATCATGCCGACCACATACAGCAGCACGAACAGGCTCAGGGTGATGCCGAAGGAAAAATACCGGGAACCGACCAGGCGGTCTTTCAGGCTGCTCTTCTGCTTCATCTCTGCTTCACCGCCTTTTCTGCTGTGCGCTTCTCCAGAACACCCTTGAATTTTTCGGACTGGAGGAGGCAGATCAAAATGACCACAAGGGCCTTGTATACCGGCAGCTGCTCCGAGGAGACGCCCAGCGCGTACAGCGTGGTGGTCATCGTCTGGATGGTGATGGCGCCGATGATGGAGCCGCCGATGTAGAATTTGCCGCCGCTGAGAAGCGTTCCGCCCAAGGCCACGGACAAGATGGCGTCCATCTCCATGTTGAGGCCGGCGTTGTTGGGGTCCGCCGCCGCGATCATGGAGGATTCCATCAGTCCGGCAATGCCGGCGCAGATGCCGGAGAAGACGTACACCATAAAGATGATGGAGGAGACCTTGAGGCCCGTGCGCCGGGCGGCGTTGGCATTGATGCCCACCGCCTGGACGAACAGTCCCACAGACGTCTTTTTCTGGATCAGAACCACAAACAGCACCATGAGGGCGGCAATGAAGATGGTGGTAGGCAGGGGGCTGCCGGGAATGGTGGTGCCGATGTAGGTGAAGGGCTCATAGTACACGGTGACATTCTGCCCCTTGGTAATCAGCATGGCGATGCCTCGTCCGGCGGTCAGCAGGATCAGTGTGGCCACCATGGGCTGGATCTTCAGCTTGGAGACCAGGAAGCCGTTCCACACGCCGCACAGGGCGCAGACCAGCACGGCGATCAGACAGGCCGGCAGCAGCGGCATATTGGCTGTGCCGTCCCCTGCTCCGCCGATCAGGGAGCAGCAGATGGCGCCGGAGATGGCGATGACAGAGCCCTGGGAGATGTCGATGCCCCCGGTGGCGATGACGAAGGTCATGCCCATGGACAAGATCACCAGGATCGAAGCCCGGTTGAGAATGTCAATAATGCGCCCGTAAAACTGGCCGTTCTGGAACTCAATGGCAAAAAAGCCGGGGGTGGCAAACGCGTTGAACACCAGCAGCAGAGCCAGGGCAAACAGCGGCAGAAACAGGTGGTTGGACGTCACCTTTTTCACTTTTCCCATCATTTAGGCACCTCCTGCAATGGCTGCCATCACCCGGTCGGAGTTGATGTCGTCGCCGGTCAGTTCCGCCACCTTCCGCCGGTCCCGCAGGACTGCCAGGCGTGTGCAGGTGCGGGTCATCTCGTCAATCTCGCTGGAGATGAAGATGATGGACATGTGCTGCTCCCGGGCCAGCTGGATCACCATTTTCTGGATCTCCGTCTTGGTGCCGATGTCGATGCCGCGGGTGGGCTCATCCAGGATCAGCAGATCCGGCTGCGTCACCAGCCAGCGGGCGATGATGGCCTTCTGCTGGTTGCCGCCGGAGAGGTTGCGGATCAGCTGCTCCGGAGAGGAGACCTTGATCTGCAGCAGCTTGATGTACTCGTCGGCGATCCGCTCCTGCTCCTTCAGGGGAATGTGGTTCCACATGCCCTTTTTGGCCTGAAGGCCGATGATGATGTTCTCCCGGACGGAGAGGTCCCCGATGATGCCCTGAATCTTCCGGTCCTCCGGGCAAAAGGCGATCTTGTGGTGCATGGCGTCCAGGGGGGAGTTGAAATGGACTTCCCGGCCGTTCATCCGCAGTGCGCCCTGTTCGGGCTTGGCCACGCCGGCCAGAAGCTCTGCCGTTTCCGTGCGGCCTGAGCCCAACAGGCCGGCAAAGCCCACGACTTCGCCCCTGTGGATCTGCAGGTCAAAATCCTGGATACGGCCGAACGCGGAGAGTCCGTCGGCCTCGATCAGCACCTCGTCCCCGCACAGGGCGGTGTTTTTGCCCATGCTCTGAATATCCCCCAGCTCCTTGCCGATCATCTTGGAGATCAGCTCCACCCGGGGCAGCTCCGCCACGGCATAGGCGCCCACCAGCTCACCGTTGCGCAGCACCGTGATCCGGTCGCAGAGCTCATAGATCTGATCCAGGAAGTGGGAGACAAAGATGACCCCCAGGCCCTGGGCCTTCAGCTTGCGCACCACTGCGAACAGGCGCTGGGTCTCCTCCTCATCCAGGGAGGAGGTGGGCTCGTCCAGGATCAGCACCTTTGCGTCCACATCCACCGCACGGGCAATGGCAATCATCTGCTGGACGGCCACCGAGTAGCTCCCCAGCGTCTTTGTCACGTCAATGTTCAGATTCAGCGTAGTCAGCAGCTCCGCGGCCCGGCGGTTGATGGTCTTCCAGTCGATGCCGCCCGCCTTTTTGGGCTCACGGCCGATAAAGATGTTCTCCGCCACGCTCAGATTGGGGCACAGGTTGACCTCCTGATACACGGTGGAAATGCCGCACTTCATGGCCTCCAGCGGGCTGGAGGGGGAAATGGGCCTGCCCTCCATGGCGATCTTGCCGCCGTCCTTTGCGTGGACGCCAGTCAGGACCTTAATCAGGGTGGATTTTCCCGCGCCGTTTTCGCCGACCAGCGCGTGGACTTCACCGGAGTGCAGGGTGAAATCCACATTCTCCAGCGCGTGGACGCCGGGGAAGTATTTACAGATTCCCCGCATTGTCAACAGGGCTTCTTCTGCCACAGGTCATCACATCCTTTGTCTTGGATTCGGCGGGTCTGGCATCCCGCCGGAGGCCCTGGGGAGCCAGGGCAAAACAGTCCGCGGGCGGGGAGGACATCCCCCGCCCGCGGGATCATGGAACGGTTGGCGAAAGCCGGTCAATAGGTGCGGTTGGGCAGCTCCTGCTCGGCAATGTCAGCGGGGAAGATCCCCTCTTCCAGCTCAATGGTGGCGGGTACTTCTTCGCCGGCCACAATCTTCTTGGCGGTTTCCATCAGGGTCTCGCCGAAGTTGGGGGTGTGCTCCACGGCGCAGTTCATCTTGCCCTCGATCATAGCGTTGAACTCGCCCTTGGCGGCGTCGATGGAGACGATGACGATGTCCTCACCGGGCTTCAGTCCGGCAGCCTCAATGGCCTGAATAGCGCCCAGAGCCATATCGCCGTTGCAGGAGAAGAGAATATCGATCTTGTCCCCGTCGGACTTCAGGAAGGACTCCATGACCTCCATGCCCTTGGCACGGGTGTACTCACCGGTCTGGGAACAGATGACGTTGTACTTGCCGCTGTTGGGGGATTCGGCCATGGCATCGGTGAATCCCTGCAGGCGGTCGGCGGCCACGGAGGAGCCGACCGTGCCCTCCAGAATCGCCACCTGGAACTGATCGCCGCCGGCACGTGGAGTCTTGCCCTCAGCAGTCATATACTCGTCAACCCAATTGAAGGCATTGGCACCCTCCTTCAGGGCGTCGGCAAAGATGTGGGTCACATACAGAGAGGGGTCCGCAGTCACGCCGCGGTCCACCAGGACCACCGGGATCCCGGCGTCCTTGGCCTCCTGCAGGACCGTATCCCAGCCGGTCTCCACGATGGGGCAGAAGGAGATCACATCCACGTCAGATGCGATGAAGGAGCGGATGGCCTTGATCTGGTTCTCCTGCTTCTGCTGTGCGTCGGAGAACTGGAGGGTCACGCCGGCGGCCTCCGCGGCAGCCTTGATGTTGTCGGTGTTGGCAGTGCGCCACTCGCTCTCAGAACCGACCTGGGCAAATCCAAGGGTGATGCTGTCCTCACTGCCGGCATCGGCGCTTTCCGCGCCTCCATCACTGCAGGCGGCCAGAGACAGGGCCATCGCAGCGGCCAAAACGCCGGTCAACCATTTCTTCAGTTTCATACCTTTCAATCCTTTCTCGCTTTCTTCATCTTCCGAATGGGCGGTCTCGCGCCCTGTGTTAAATAATATACAAGACGCCTCCACCTTTGAAAAGAGGCGCTCCAACGGGTTTTTATTTGAATTTTACAGAAAAAAGTCCGGCCGGAAAGCCGGACTTTTGCTTTTTTCTGCTGCTTCTCAGCTTTTTTACGATTTTGCCGGAATCTGCAGTGTGACCCGAGTCCCGCAGCCCCGCCGAGAACTCACGTGAATGCCGTAATCCGCTCCATAGGCCAGCTGAATGCGCTTTTGAATATTGGGCAGCCCAAACCCGCCCTCGGAGATCTGGCCGAGATCTCCGGCCACCTCCCGTTGCACTTCCTCCAATTTCTCAGGCGTCATGCCGCAGCCGTCGTCCGCCACCTGAACCACCAGGCAGCCGTCCTTCACATCGGCGCAGACGCGGATGGTGCCGCCCCCCCGCTTCTTTTCAATGCCGTGGTACAGCGCGTTTTCCACAAGGGGCTGCAGGCTCAGCTTTTGGATCCGGCAGTCCAAGGCTTCGGGCTCCGCCTGGATCTCATAGTTCAGGATATCGGCATAGCGCACTTTCTGAATATAGAGATAGCTTTGGATGCAGGACAGCTCCTCCTGAAGGGACACCACTGCGCGGCCTTTGCTGAGGACCACCCGGAAAAACCGGGAGAGGGACTGAACCACCTGAATGACCTGCTCCTTATCCCCGGACTCCGCCAGCCAGACGATGATCTCCAGCGTGTTGTAGAGAAAGTGGGGATTGATCTGTTCCTGAAGCAGCCGCAGCTCCAGCTGCTCCTGGGTGCGGGTGTCCTCCTCCACTTTTTCCATCAGGCGCTGGAGTTTTGCCGCCATGCGGTTGAAGCTCTTGTTGAGGATGGTGACCTCATTCTCCCCGGCATCTTCCATCAGGGCATCAAAGTCGCCCTCCGCCAGCCGCCGGGTGTTTTCCACCAGCGCCTGGATGGGGTCGTTGATGGTCCGGTTGATGCGCATCAGCAAAAATGCCAGAACCGCCACCATCAGCACCACCGCCGCCAGATCCCCCAGCAGCAGCAGCTGAAATCCGGTCTGTAGCATCTGATCAATGGACTCCCCCCAGAGCAGCTCCAGATAAATGTATTCCTCAATCTGGTTGTACACCAGGGCGGAGACATCCCGAATCTGCTCCAGCGTCACATTCTGCAGTTCTAGGGACACGTCCGCATCAATCTCCTGCCCCAGCTTCTGACAGTACCGCTGCAGGGTGCCGAAGGTGCGCGTGGCAATCTGCAGCTGGATCCGGCCGTTTTCAGAATTGTTCTCCTGCTTCAGCAGATACAGCCCCTGGCGAATTTCCTCCATGTGGTGGAAGAGCTGGGTCGTCTCCAGGGTGCGGCGCCCCGCCACCAGATAATAGGCGTCCAGGCTCACGTCATCCCGGACAGTGGGGATCAGCTTGTTTGCGGAAATGACCCGCTCCGCCAGGATATGGTATTCTCCCAAAAAGTGGTGGGACAGGCCGATAACCAGCAGGTTGATACTCAACATCCCCACCAGGATGACCGTAAACCCCGCCAGGATCTTGCTCCGTATGCTCCCACGGCGGCCCAGGGCGGTTTTCAGGGCGCCGGCTGCACGACTCATCCGTCTCATAGCGTGTGGGAGCGGCGGTACTGGCTGGGCGTCTGCCCGGTGTTTTTCTTGAACAGCATGCTGAAATACTCCATATTCTGATACCCCACCCGTTCTCCGACCTCACTGACCCGCAGATCGCTGGTAATCAGCAGGCGTTTGGCCTGGCGAATTCGGACCTCCGTCAGATATTCACTGAACCCGACGCCAATTTTGGATTTGAAAAGCGTGCTGAGGTGGTTGGGGCTTACAGACACTGCATTCGCAACCGAGGAGAGGGACAGCTCCGGGTCCATATAGTGGCGGTCGATATACGCTCTGGCTTGCTCTGCGGAGGGCGTGTGCCGGCTGCCCCCGGGGCGGACCTCCATCACCTCTTCGCAGAGCTGGCAAGCCAGCGTCAGGAAATCATCTACGGAATTCGTCAGCAGAATACGCTTTTCCAGCAGATCCTCCTGGCGCAGGGATTCCGGAAGGGGGATCCGGTTTTCCTGGCAGAACTCATGGACCACAAAGAAAAGCTCTGTATAGAGATAGCAGCGATAGACAAAGGAGGAATACCCCGACTCGATGGTCGGCCGGTAGTGGGCCCAAAACGACGGAAGCGCAGACGGCTTCCCAGTCCGCAAAAAGTCCAGCAGGGTGTCCCGCTGGAAGGAGGTGGAGTGGGACAGCGTCTTGCTGTCTGCGGACTCCCGCTGCTTTTTCTGAATCGTCAGCAGATGGTATGCTTTCGGCAGGTCGCTGAGCCGGGCCGCCTGTTTTCCAGGCAGCAGATGCACGCTCAGTCCCTCCTGCCCGGCCAGCGCATCCAGCCATGCAGAGAACTCCCGCAATTTCGGGGGAAGCCCGGCCGCGTCTTCCGCCAGCAGCAGGAACGTGGCCCGCTCCCCATCAAAGCCGGAGCCGTATGCCATTGGCGCGGCATACAGCTTGTCCCGCAGCGCCTCCCGATCCGGTATCACACCGTCCAGCTCCGTCAGGATGATCTGGTAGGCTCCTGCAGCCAAAGAGATCCCGAGCTGCGCCGCACGCTGGAGCATCTGCGCCGGTCCCATCAGGATGCCGCTGTACAGATTGCTGAAAAAGAGCTCCCGCTGTGTGATGCTATAGCTCTGCCGCTCAATCCGCCGTGCGCGGCATTCCAAAATCTGCGCCTTGCTGCGGTCCACGGCTTCCAGAATATCCCTGCTGGAGACAGGCTTGAGCAGATAGTCATTTACGCCCAGGGTGATGGCCTTTCTGGCATATTCAAATTCATTGTGTCCGCTGAGGATGATGATGCGGGTATCCGGCAGCTCCTTCCGCACGATCCGGGCCAGCTCCAGGCCGTCCATAAACGGCATCTTGATGTCCGTCAGCAGAATATCCGGCCGTTTTTCCAGGAGCTGCGGCAGAGCGACTTCTCCATCCGGCGCATCCCCCAGGAACAGGATATCGTGTTCCTGCCAAGGAACATTGTCTCGGATACTCTCCCGGGCAATCCGCTCATCCTCAACAAGAAACAGCGAAATCATGAGTCTCCTCCCCATACGCAGTGTTCTGAATTTCAAACAGCTCCCGCCGGCAAATCCCACCGAATCCATTCCATGCAAACGGAGAGGCAGCGTCCCGGCTGTGGAACAGGCGTTTTTCTTTATTATATCGTATTTTGTCGAAAAGAAAAGGTGCTGAATCATTTTTGCGGATTTTCCGGCTGTCGGCGTATATGCAAACCGCCGCACGGACAGGCCCCTCCATCGTCCCGGTTCGTGGGGAGAGAGCTATCGGGGCGACGGCTTTGTGAGGCGAAATATTCAATGCCCGGAAATGAAATATTGGGGTCTTCGGGCGCAATCAGTCCGGCGGAGGATCCCGCTGTTCCGGCCAAGCAAAGCCACAAACCTGGAGCCGAAGGCCGCTAAGTCTTACTTCGGGAGCCGGCACACCTCTCACATAGAGAGTTTGTTCTTCTGACCTGCCGGCAAAATCTTAATGGTACGAGAATCGTGGGCAGCACAGTCCGGCCCAGTGCCTGCAACGGCTGCTTCTGAGCGCTTTTCAGTCCAGTCAATCGGCTCGAATTGAGAACCGGAAATGGTAGGAGACACGTCTACGGCCCACATAGCTGATTTCCAGAAGGTCCCTTGCCTTTCTCTCACTTAACTGCCAAATCCATTCATTGATGACGCCCATTCAGATTTCATCCGGACTTGATTCCTCCTTTTGTTCGTTCCGGTGGTTGGCAGCTCTCTTCCATTCCAGCAAAGGAGGATGCTTTTTCAGAGCTTAGGCTTTGGGGAACCTCCGGCTGTTCCGGCAGTTCTCTTTATGCACGGAAAAGCCGTCTGATTTCTTAAAAAATCAGACGGCTTTGTGGCTGCTGGGGCCGGATTTGAACCAACGGCCTGCGGGTTATGGGCTGCTGTCGGTTTCTCCATCTGCATGGCCTGGGGGCAGCATCAGTTGAGATGTACTTGGGTTGTGATTACCCGATCATCCGAATGAGCTCCGGCAGCTGGGACAAATCGTTCAGCACAAAGTGGGCTCCAGCGGTGCGGAAGATCTCCTCTGCCCGGCGGCAGACATCCCTGCGCACCTCCGGAGTGAGGGCCTCGTACTCTGTCTGGCTCAGACCCAGGACGGAACTGCCCTCGATGACCCCCACTGACCACACGCCGGCGTTGACCCCCTCCCGGATGTCGGAGACAGTGTCCCCCACCTTCACGGCGTTCTTCACACTGGGGACCTCCAGCGCCTTCAGGTTTTCAAAGATCATGTAGGGATCGGGACGGCCCCTGCCGCCCACCCCGTCGGGGCTGATCCAGAAGTCAGGGGCGTAGCCCAGTCGGGCGGCCGTGGGTGCGACAATGTGCATCATGGAGTCGGTATAGCCGGTGGTGGAGCCGATCTTCAGCCCCATCTCCCGCAGGGCGGCCGCTGTTTCCACCGCAAACGGCTTGGGTGTGGAAAACCGGTCCAGGATGGAGAAGAGCTTGGGCTCAAACAGGGCGTACACAGCCTCCACGTCCTCCTCCCCCGCGGGGCGGCCGTGGGTCTCCTCCCAGGCCCGGGCGATGCGCTCCATCCGGAGCATGGTGCGGATGTGGTCCCGCTTCAGCATACCCATGGGCTTACGGGTCTCCTCCAGGGTGACCGGCACGCCGTGGTGGGCGAAGGCCTCCTGAAAGGCCTGGACGGGGGCGAAGCAGCCGTAGTCCACAGTGGTGCCCGCCCAGTCAAAGATGACGGCCTGGATCATGCGATCTCCTCCTTATGGGCAGCCAGGAAGCCGGCGATGATGGAAGCAAGTTTCTCAATATCCTCCGGGTAGATCTCTCCGATGTTGCCCACCCGGAAGGTATCTGCATCGGTGAGCTTGCCCGGGTAGAGGACGTAGCCCCGCTCCTTGATGTAGGTGTAAAACTCGGAGAACTGGAAGGGTACCCCGGCGGGATAGAAGAAGGTGGTGATGATGGGGCCCTGGCGGCTCCCGTCGATGTATGGGGCAAATCCCATGGCGCGCATCTTCTCAATGAGCAGGCGGTTGTTCTCGGCATAGCGGCGGTGCCGGGCGGGGATGCCCCCCTCCGCCTCCAGCTCGTCCAGTGCCTTGGAGAAGGCCAGCACCACATGGGTGGGGGAGGTGAAACGCCACTTGCCGTCCTTCTCCATCCCCTTCCACTGGTCCAGCAGGTCCAGGGACAGAGAGCGGGCCTTGCCCTCGCTGGAGAGCAGCTTGTCCCGGCGGCACAGGATGAAGGAGAAGCCGGGTACTCCCTGGATGCACTTGTTGGCGCTGGACACCAGAAAGTCGATGCCCCAGTCGGAGACGGGGATATCCACCCCGCCGAAGGAGGACATGGCGTCCACGATGAAGGTCCGCCCGGCGTCCCGGACCACCTTGCCCACGGACTGGATGTCGTTGAGGATGCCGCTGGTGGTCTCACTGTGGACCATGGCCACGTGGGTAATGGCCGGGTCCTGAGCCAGCAGACGGGCGACGCGGGCGGGGTCGGGGATGTGGTCATAACTCTCGGCGTAGTGGACATAGGGAATGCGGTTCCGGTCACAGATCCGGGTCATGCGCACCCCGTAGGCCCCGTTGGAGCAGATGAGGACCTTGTCCTCGTCCCCCACCACGCTGGAGAGGACGCTCTCCACTCCGAAGGTGCCGCTGCCCTGCATCAGGACGGCCGTGTAGTCATCCTCCGACACGTGCCCCAGCTGGAGCAGCTGGCGGCGGATCTTCTGGGTGACGGCCTTGTAGTCGTCATCCCAGGTGCACCGGTCCACCAGCATCTCCTCCTTCACCGTGTCGGTGGTGGTCAGGGGCCCGGGGGTCAGTAGTTTATAGGTATTCATGGTCGGTTCCTCCTTTTCTCACAGACAAGCCAGTTCAGCCCTTGGCCCGTTCGGAGAGCTCCTGGTGGGCGGTGAACAGCTCGAAGGTCAGGGGC
>ERZ772851.2947-NODE-2947-length-11827-cov-6.442745_pt1 | contig 11827 bp, 8 predicted proteins | sample MGYA00512137_ERZ772851 | MGnify/ENA primary metagenome ERZ772851 (study PRJEB29015, sample SAMEA2737663) | human gut metagenome | biome: human gut; feature: human-associated habitat; material: faeces | place: China | collected 2012 ... | reverse complement strand
ATTAGAACCTGAATCTAACGCGTCTGCCAATTCCGCCATATCCGCATATTCTGTTGTGTTCGTGAGCTGTGCCGCTCGGAACGATAGTTATTATACCAGATATGGCAGAATTGTCAAGCATTATTTTTAATTTTTCTCGACAAAATTTTGCTTGAAAATTGATGCATTCTGAATGGCAGCTGCAGGGCGAAATTTTTGCCAAAGTGTGATACAATAAACAGGACGCGCCGGGAGGGTGTCCTGCGCGCAGACTGAGAAAACGAGGGAAATGCAGAATGTTCAATATCATTATTTTCCTGCTGGGAGCAGGCATCATGTTCTTTATGGCTCTGCGCAGTGTGCTGGCACGGCGCAGGCTGTGCACGCAGGGGCAGAAGGTCACGGCCACGGTGGAGGGCACCGTGCAGAGCCGGGATGGCGGTGCCTATGTGCTGGCCTTTACCACCGCAGGCGGCAGCCATCGGCTGCACTACCCGAAGCCTGCGCGGGGCAAGAGCTTTGCGGTGGGGGATACCGTCACCTTATACTATGACCCCGACGACCCGGAGAAGATGTACGTGGAAGGCGACCGGGCCACGCTGGGAGCCGAGGTGCTGTACGCCGTGCTGGGTGTGGCCCTGCTGGTGCTGACCGTGGGCATTGCCCGCTGAAAGGGGAAAAGAGGATGAAACTGGAACATTTTGGCATGGCTGAGCCGGGCGACTGCCGTCTGGTATTCACAGCCGGTGCCGAGGAGCTGGCGGCAGCCGTTGCGCAGGTGCAGGCAGAGCCGGACGCGCCGCAGGAAGAGGACGGTCTGCTGACTGAGGCGGTGAATCGCACCATTCTTGGCGGCTTTTCGGCGCTGTATGAGCAGCTGGTGCGGGAGTACCATGTGGTGCCGGTGACCGACCCGGATTTTGAATTGCTGGCGGTGAACCGGGCCGAGGGCTTCCGGGCGGGTGCGCAGTTCTACGCGCTGCCGCCGCTGGAAGTGGGAGCATACACCGGTTTCGTGCAGCCCATTGAGCCGCACCCCATCCGGCAGCTGACCATTGAACTGGAGATCAACCGTCACCACGGCGACGAAGAACGTGCAGCCGATGCAGCGGGCAAGGCGGCGCTGCGGCAGCAGGTGGCCCGCGAGATCTGGGCACAGCGCTGTGCCCAGGCTGAGCAGCGGGCACGCAAGGAGCTGGTATGGCAGCTGGGCGATGCAGTGAAAGGCCCGCTGCCAAAGCAGCTGGTGGGCGGTAACTATTTTGCCGAGCAGCGCCAGTTCAACCTGAGCCTGCAGGCCAATGGCATCAACTTTGACCAGTTCCTTAAAGTGCGCGGCCAGACGGTGGAAGAGTTCCGTGCATGGCTCCACGCGCAGGCAGAGCGCAAGCTGCGCAGCTGGCTGGGGCTTCTGCTGGTGGCAGAAAAGGAGGGCCTTGCACCCACGGATGCCGAGGTGGAAGCAGCCGCTGCCCACTGGGATGCCAAGCTGGACGGCGAGCGCACCTTCCCCGCCAACGATGCACGCAAGGTGCGCCAGCGTCTGGCCCGGGAGAGGGCGGAGCAGTTCATTGTGGAGCACTCTACCCTCACGCCGCCGCCCGATGAACCCATCGTGCAGAAAGTTGAAAGCAAATAATAACAAAAAGGAGCGATGCAGCGCATCGCTCCTTTTTGTTATTATTATCAGGAACTCTCAGGTCTCCACGCCCTCGAACTGGCTGTTGTAGAGCTTGGCGTAGAAGCCGTTTGCAGCAAGCAGCTCGTCGTGGCTGCCCTGCTCCACGATGTGGCCGTCCTTCATCACAAGGATCACGTCCGCCTCGCGGATGGTGGAAAGGCGGTGCGCCACAATAAAGCTGGTACGGCCCTGCATCATGCGGGCAAAAGCTTTCTGGATACGCACCTCGGTGCGGGTATCAATGGAGGATGTTGCTTCGTCCAGGATTAGCATCGGCGGCAGGCAGAGCATCACGCGGGCAATGCACAGCAGCTGCTTCTGGCCCTGACTGATGTTGCCGCCGTCCTCGGCGATGACGGTATCGTAGCCCTCCGGCAGGCGACGGATGAAGCTGTCTGCATGGGCGGCTTTGGCTGCTGCCACGATCTCTTCAAGGCTTGCATCCGGCTTGCCGTAGGCAATGTTTTCCCGCACGGTACCGGCCCGCAGCCATGTATCCTGCAGCACCATGCCGTAGCTGCCGCGCAGCGAAGCGCGGGTCACGCTGCGGATGTCGGTGCCGGACACCTTGATGGCACCGCTGTTCACGTCATAGAAGCGCATGAGCAGGTTGATGAGGGTGGTCTTGCCGCAGCCGGTGGGGCCCACGATGGCGATGCGCTGGCCGGGCTTCACGTCCAGGCTCAGGCCCTCGATCAGCGGGCGGTCGGGCAGGTAGCGGAAGGACACATCCTCCAGCTGCACATGGCCGTCCGGCTGCAGCACAGCGGCGTTCTCGGCTTCCGGGATCTGGTCGTCGGCGTCCAGCAGCTCAAACACGCGGGCCGCACAGGCCAGCGCGTTCTGCAGCTCGGTGACCACGCCGGAGATCTCGTTGAAGGGCTTGGTGTACTGGTTGGCGTAGTTCAGGAACACGCTCAGCTGACCGATGGTGATGCCGCCGCGCACGGCGTACAGGGCACCCACCAGGCCCACACCGGCGTACACGATGTTATTCACAAAGCGGGTGGCGGGGTTGGTCATGCTGGAGAAGAAGATGGCTTTCAGGCTCACGTCCTGCAGCCGGCCGTTCACTTCGTCAAAGGCGTCCAGGCTCTCGGCCTCGTGGCCGAAGGCCTGCACCACCTTCTGGCCCTCGATCATCTCGTTGACCAGCGCAGTCTGCTCGCCGCGCACGCTGCTCTGACCCTGAAAATACTTGTAACTGCGCTTGGCAAGGAAGCTGGCCACCAGCAGACTCAGCGGGGTGATGCACACCACCACCAGCGTGATGACCACATTCTCGCTCAGCATGAACAGCAAGGTGCCCAGAATGGTCAGCACGCCGCTGAACAGCTGGGTGAAGCCCATCAGCAGGCCGTCGGCAAAGGTGTCCACATCGGCCACCATGCGGCTCACAATGTCGCCGGAGGGGTGGCTGTCGAGGTAGGACAGCGGCAGGGTCTGGATCTTGCGCAGGGCCTCGTTGCGCAGGTCCCGGCTCACCGAAAAGGTGATGCGGTTGTTGCACACGCTCAGCAGCCACTGGGCAAAGGCGGCCGCCACGGCCACCACCAGCACCTCCACGATGATGCGGCCTACACCGGCAAAGTCCACAATGCCTTTGCCCAGCATCAGGTCGATGGCGTCACCGCACAGGATGGGGATATACAGCTGTGCGGCCACACTCACGGCGGCCACGATCAGGCTGCAGACCACGAACAGGGAATAGGGGCGGATCTTGTGCAGCACACGGGTCAGGGTGGCCTTGCGCTGTTCCGGGGTCAGTTTTGCTTTGGCTTTCGCGCTCATTTCTGCACATCCCCTTTCTTGAACTGGCTCTCATAGATCTCTTCGTACACCGGGCAGCTCTGGCGCAGCTGGTCATGGGTGCCAAGGCCCACCAGCCTGCCGTCATCCAGCACAAGGATCTGGTCGGCGTGCTGCAGGCTGGCAGCGCGCTGGCTCACGATGAACACGGTCAGGCTGCCGGGCAGAGCGGCCAGTGCCTTGCGCAGGGCTGCGTCGGTGGCGTAGTCCAGGGCGCTGGCGCTGTCGTCCAGGATCAGAATGTCCGGCTTGCCCACCAGTGCACGGGCAATGGTCAGGCGCTGCTTCTGGCCGCCGGAAAGGTTCCGGCCGCCCTGTTCCACGGGCTCGTCCAGGCCAAGGGGCTTTGCCTGGACGAATTCTGCCGCCTGTGCGGTCTCCAGGGCCGCCCACAGCTCGGCGTCGGTGGCATTCTTGTTGCCCCACAGCAGGTTGGAGCGGATGGTGCCGCCGAACAGCTGGGCCTTCTGCATGACCACATTCACCTTGCCGCGCAGGGCCTCGCGGGGGTAGTCCGCAGCCGGGCGGCCCAGGATCTCCACGGTGCCCTCGGTGGCGTCGTAAAAGCGGGGGATCAGGTTGACCAGGCTGGACTTGCCGCTGCCGGTGCCGCCGATGACGCCGATGGTCTGGCCGCGCTTGGCGGTAAAGTTGATGTCGGACAGGCTGGGTGCGCCGGCCCCGGCGTAGGTCAGGCTCACATGGTCAAAGCGCACAGCGTCGCGGGACTTGTCCGCAGGCACTTCGCCGCGCAGCTCGGCGGGGAACTCCATGCCGGGCTTGGTGTCCAGCACAGCCTGCACACGGCCGGCGCAGGCCAGCGCTTTGCTTACCTGCACGATCAGGTTGGCCAGCTTGACCAGCTCGATCAGGATCTGGTTCATATAGTTCACCAGCGCGATCACGTCGCCGGAGGCCATGCCGCCCACGTTGATCTCAATGCTGCCCACATACAGCAGTGCCACGATGGCAATGTTGATGATCACATAGGTCAGCGGGCTCATCAGGGCCGAAAGGTGGCCCACATGGAGCTGCATTCTGGTCAGCAGGTCGTTGGCGTTCTCGAAGCGGTCGATCTCGTCCTGCTCCTTGTCAAAGGCACGCACCACGCGCACACCGGTCAGGTTCTCGCGGGTCAGGCCCAGCACACGGTCCAGCCGCACCTGTGCGGTCTTGTACAGCGGGCGGGTGATGACCATCACGCCGAACACCACCACGCTCAGCAGCGGGATGGCCACCACAAAGATCAGGGCGGCCCGCGCGTTGACCGTGAAGGCCATGACCATGGCACCGATCACCACAAAGGGGCTGCGCAGGAACAGGCGCAAAAACAGGTTCAGGCCGCTCTGCACCTGGTTGATGTCGCTGGTCATGCGGGTGATGAGGGTGCTGGTGCCCAGGGTGTCCATCTCCGAAAAGCTCAGGCTCTGGATGTGGGCAAACAGGGCATGCCGCAGGGCGGTGGAGTAGCCCACCGCCGCCTTGGCGGAAAAATACTGCGCCGTGAGGCTGCAGGTCAGGCCGATGACGGCCAGCAGAAGCAGGATGCCGCACCGCACCAGGATGTAGTGCAGGTCGTGGGCGGCGATGCCCACGTTGACGATATCGGCCATGACCAGCGGCACGAACAGGTCAAATGTGGCTTCCAGCATCTTGAACAGAGGGGCAAGCACGCTCTCGCGCTTGTAGTCCCTCAGATAGCCAAGCATGTTGTTCAAGGCTATTTCCTCCTTTTCTGATCCCAGTATTCTGGAATTTTACCTATTATAGCGCACACAGCTGAAAAAAACCATACGTTTGCCGGGATAGATGCAGAGCCAAAGCGCAGGTTTTCCGTTGAGAAAGATGGAAAATCCTGCTATACTAGGAAGTGACACTGAAGGAAAGCAGGGAACATACAATGGCAAGAAGAACAGACGGCGGGGTGCGCTTCCGCCCGGTGGGCAGCAGCCGGCACCCGCGCACGCCGGTGCGCTACAGCCCCGGCGGCACCGGCTGCCCGGCGATCGAGCAGGCCATCGAGCGGCTGTATCACGGGCAGAACGAGGAGAGCTTCTGGGCCCTGATGGGGGCCCTGAACTACGCGCTGGAGCTGGAGACCCATGTTCTGGTGCCGCTGCAGACGGCCCCGGGCACACCGCCCACCCCGGCCCCCTGGGCCGAGAACCCCGTCCCGCAGCAAAAGGCCAGAGGGCTTGCGCTCTGGACCCTGAAAAACAAGGACCGTACCTGGCTGCCGCTGTTCACCTCCAGCGCAGCTGCCTGCGTGGACCGCAGCACGGCGGCCCGCCCCGTGGCGGACTACACCCTGCAGGACGCCATGGAACTGGTGCTGGATGCGCCGGACATCGACGGCGTGGTCATCGACCCGTGGGGCCACTCGGCCACACTGGATGAGGCCCTGCTCAACGGCCTGCTCCACGCGGGCCACAACCCGGAGGAGCCGGGAGACGAAGAAGTAGAAGCCGGGCGGGAAGCGGCCCGCGCCGGGGACTGGCGCATGGCGGCCGACCACTACGACGAAGCCGCCCAGCAGGGCAATGCCATGGGTCTCTCGCTGCTGGCCGACTGCCTGTACCGGGGCCGGGGCGAGATGCAGAACAAGACCGAGGCCCGCCGGATGTGGCGCACCGCCGCCGACCACGGCGAGGTGCTGGCCATGCTGTCGCTGGGCGAGGACTGCGCTGCCCGGGGCGAAGCGGGCAAGGCCCTGCTGTACTACCGCAAAGCCCGGCAGACGGCGCAGGGCATGCCGGACATCGAGTATACCCCGCGCATCTGTCTGCGCCTTGCCCAGGCCGAGACCCGCTACGTCTCGGCCAAAAAGGCCATGGCACTGGCGGCAGAGGCCGCCCAGGGCTTTGCCATCCTGGCCCGGGAGAAGGAACCGGATGCGGCCGAATTGCAGGCAGAAGCGGAACAGCTGCTGCGGGAACTGGCCGATCCGAAGCCCCGGAATACGGCCTACAACATAGATTCTTTACAATTGGACTAAAAAATGGTCACAGGCATCGGGTAAGATGATCAGGTAAATAAAATGCTTTGGCGGACGGGATGCGCCGCAAAGAGAGGAAAACGATATGAGCAAAGTGATCGGCATTGACCTTGGCACAACAAATTCCTGTGTGGCGGTGGTGGAAGGCGGCAAGCCTGTGGTCATCACCAACGCAGAGGGCGAGCGCACTACCCCCAGCGTGGTGGCCTTTACCAAAGACGGCGAGCGTCTGGTGGGCGGCGCGGCCAAGCGGCAGATCGCCACCAACTCCGGCCGCACCGTGACCAGCATCAAGCGCCACATGGGCAGCGATTACCGGGTGCACATCGACGGCAAGGACCTGACCCCGCAGGAGATCAGCGCCATGATCCTGGCCAAGATCCGCCGCGACGCCGAGAGCTATCTGGGCGAGCCGGTGACCGAGGCCGTTATCACGGTGCCCGCCTACTTCGACGACAGCCAGCGCAAGGCCACCCAGGACGCCGGACGCATCGCGGGCCTGAACGTGCTGCGTATCATCAACGAGCCGACGGCTGCCGCTGTGGCCTACGGCCTGGACAACGAAGCACCCCAGAAGATCCTGGTGTACGATCTGGGCGGCGGCACCTTTGACGTGTCCATCATCGAGATCGAGGACGGTACTTTTACAGTGCTGGCCACCGGCGGCGACACCCATCTGGGCGGCGATGACTTTGACGAGCGCATCGTGGAGTACGCTGTGGCCGAGTTCAAGAAGTCCGACCGCGTCGACCTCTCCCGCGATCCGGCTGCGATGGGCCGCCTGAAGGAGGAAGCTGAAAAGGCCAAGAAGGAGCTGTCCAGTGCACCCTCCGCGCAGCTGAACCTGCCCTTCATCGCGGTGGGCAAGGACGGCCCCCACCATCTGGATCTGTCGCTGTCCCGCCCGCAGTTCGAGATGATGACCGGTGACCTGCTGGCCCGTACCGTGACCCCGGTGCAGAACGCCCTGCGGGATGCCGGGATCTCCGCCAGCCAGCTGGGCAAGGTGCTGCTGGTGGGCGGCAGCACCCGCATGCCCGCCGTGGAGCGCCAGGTGCGGGAGCTGCTGGGCTGCGAGCCCAGCCACAGCCTGAACCCGGACGAGTGCGTGGCCATGGGTGCCGCCGTGCAGGGCGGTCTGCTGCAGGGCGGCGGCAAGCTGGCTGGTGCTACCGGTGCCGCCGCACAGGGTCTGGTGCTGATGGATGTCACCCCGCTGACCCTGTCCATTGAGACGCTGGGCGGCGTGGCCACCCCGCTGATCACCCGCAACAGCATGATCCCCACCCGCAAGAGCCAGATCTTTACCACGGCACGCCCCATGCAGACCAGCGTGGAGATCAACGTGCTGCAGGGCGAGCGCCACTTTGCCCGCGACAACAAGAGCCTGGGCAAGTTCAAGCTCAACGGCATCCGGGGCGGTTTCTCCTCCAAGCCGCAGATCGAGGTCACCTTTGACATCGACGTCAACGGCGTGGTCAAGGTGTCGGCCAAGGATCTGGGCACCGGCCGGGAGCAGAACATCACCATCACCGGCAGCACGAACCTGTCCGAAAACGAGATCCAGCGCGCTATGGCGGATGCCGCGGCCTACGAGGCCGAGGACAGCCGCCGCAAGGAGCGGCTGGAGCTGCACAACCAGGCCGAGGTGCTGGCCTACAAGGTGGACGAGGCCTTGTCCAAGTGCAAAAAGGAGCTGGACCGCGACGAAAAGAACCGCATCAAGACCGATGTGGCCAACCTGCGCCGCTGCCTGCGCAAGGACAAGCCCGAGAAGATGAACGAGACCGAGGAAGCGGCCCTGCGGCAGGCCAAGAGCCAGCTGGAGGAAAGCGCCAACCACCTGATGATGCTGTATGCGGCAGAGCAGGGGCAGGACGGCTCGGCCGGCGGCAGCACCCTGTGACCGCAGCATTTGTTTGAAAAAGCATAGAAAACAGACAGCGGAACGGCATTTTGTGAAAAATCTGCCGTTCCGCTTTTTTGACAAAAAACATGTGAATAATTTATGAAGAATGACAGTAGACAAAGAACAGCGCCTTTGATATACTACTTTACAGAGCAAGGCGACATTCCTCGGAAGCGATACTTGCGGCAGACCAAACATAGAGCATGGGTGTAAGAAACCCATATATTCTATATGTGGGTGCTGTCGCGGTATAAGTTCCGGGGCTTTTTTCATCTCCGGACCTTTGCGGAAGAATGGAGCGCAGAGCATGAAGATCATCAAAAAAATCAATACAAGCGCTGCTCTGGCGCTCGACGCATCCGGACACGAAGTGGTGGTGCTGGGCAAGGGCATCGGGTTCCCGCCCACACCCTATGAGCTGACCGACCTTTCCAAGGTGGAGCGCACCTTCTACGATGTGGATCCCCGCTACCTGAGCATGATCGCAGAGCTTTCGCAGCCCATCGTGATGGCCTGCGCGGATATCGCCGATCAGGCCGAGATCGAGCTGGGAAATCAGCTGAACCCCAATCTGCCGTTCACGCTGGCCGACCACGTCCAGTTCGCCGTGGAGCGGCTCAAAAGCGGCGTGGACCTGACCATGCCCATCGCCTACGACATCCGCCACCTGTACCCCAAGGAGACCGAGATGGCCGATGCCGCGCTGCAGATCCTGCACGATAAGGCAGGGCTGGACCTGCCCGCCAACGAGGCGGTCAACATTGCCATGCATTTCATCAACGCCGAAGCAGAAAGCGGCGACATCCACAGCCTGATGCTGAGCATGCAGATCATTTCCGACGTCAACAAGATCGTGGAAGAGAGCCTGCACATCAAGCTGGATAAGGACAATTACAACTACAACCGGTTCGCCACCCATCTGCGCTATCTGTTCCAGCGGCTGCAGAGCGGCGTGCAGACCAACGATGTGCCCCGCAGCGTCCGCAATACCCTGATGCGGGAATACCCGGATGTGTACACCTGTGTCCTGAAAGTCGTGGATTACTTCCGCGACACCTGGGGCTGGGATTGCAGCGATGACGAGATCGTCTACCTGATCATGCACATCCAGCGCGTATATGAGCGCGAAAAAGAATAAACGATCAAGAGTTCCTTGTTTTACAAAGCTCGTTTTACTGGAGCGTTAGCCCATAAGGGCGCGAGATCCGGGGCGGACTTCAGGACAGCGGGCGCAGACAGCCGGAGCGGCTGCTGCAGTTTTGCCGTGTTGAAGTGTGCTCCGGATCTTTTTTTCAAATTTTGAATGTTTCCCTGTGCACGGGAATCAGATAAAGACCGCATACACACCCAAGGAGGCCACAGCCAATGGACGAGACCAGCATTTTACAAAGCGTCTGTTCCTGCATCGGCGGACAGCAGAATGTCAGCCGGGTATTATCCAGCGGGAACAAACGTTACCTGATGGTCAAGGACGCCAGTGCCGTGGACCTCACGGCAGTCCGACAGGTGGAGGGCGTACAGGCGGCGGAGCTCAGCCGCGGACGTCTGACACTGGAACTGCCGGGAAACGACAAGGAGGAGAAAATGGATCACAAACAGGTAGCCCAGGGCATTATTGAGAATGTCGGCGGCAAGGAGAACATCGCATCCTTTACCCACTGCGCCACCCGCCTGCGCCTGAAGCTGCGCGACAACGCAAAGGCCAATAAGGACGCCGTGTGCAAGGTGAAGGGCGTCATCAACGTGGTGGAAAAAGGCGGCCAGTTCCAGGTCGTCATCGGCAACGAAGTGGCTCAGGTGTTCGACGTCGTGCAGGAGATCACCGGCATTTCCGGTCAGGCCGAGGACATCGTGGAGAAGGATGACCTGAAGGTGAAGGGCAAGTTCATCGACACCCTGATCGACCTGGTCACCAACATCTTCACCCCGATCCTGCCCGCCCTGATCGGCGCCGGCATGATCCGCGCCCTGCTGATGCTGTGCACCCAGTTCGGCATCCTGCAGAGCAGCAGCGGCACCTACATTATGATCAACGAGATCTATAATGCAGTGTTCAACTTCCTGCCCGTCTACATGGCCTACTGCGCCGCAAAGCGCTTCAAGTGCAACCCGATGATCGCTGCGGCCGTGGCGCTGGCCCTGGTCAGCTCCAACCTGCAGGCCGCTATCCAGAGCGAAGAGGGCCTGCGCTTCCTGGGCATCCAGCTGAGCATGCCCAAGCAGGGCTATGGCTCCGCCATCATCCCCATCATCTTCATCATCTGGTTCATGAGTGTCATCGAGCACTTCTGCACCAAGCACATCCACCCCGCAGCCCGCAACATTGTCACCCCGCTCGTTGAGCTGGTCATCACCGTGCCGGTTTCCTTCCTGGTGTTCGGACCTATCTTCAGTGCTCTGCAGGCAGCCATCGGCAACGGCTACACCGCTCTGTACAACCTGAGCCCCGTTGTCACCGGCATCGTTCTGGGTGCTGCATGGCAGATCCTGGTCGTCTTTGGCCTGCACTGGGGCATCGTTCCTCTGGGTCAGGTCAATCTGGCCATGTACGGCCGCAACACCATCAACGCCGTTACCGGCCCCTCCAACTGGGCACAGGCCGGTTCTGCCATGGGTGTTGCCCTGCGCACTAAGAACCCCGACGTGAAGGAGACTGCAATGTCCGCTGCCATCACTGGCATCTTCTCCATCACCGAGCCCGCCATCTACGGCGTCAACCTGAAGTACAAGAAGCCCTTCTACATCGCAGTTGTGGCAGGCGGTATCGCAGGCGGCATCGCAGGTGCCGGCAACGCTGCTGCACTGGCAGGCGGCCCCGTTGGCATCCTGAGCTTCCCGCTGTTCATCGGCGAAGGCTTCATCTACTTCGTCATCGGCATGTTCGCTGCATTCTTCGGCTCCATGATCGGCACCTACCTGTTCGGTTACGATGCCGCAAACGACAAGGCATAAGCGATTTTCCACAGGCAGATTGGATAGAAGGTAAATGACAAAGGGGCTGTTCCCGCGGGGAACAGCCCCTTTTGTGTTTGTCCTTCCGGAAGCTCTCCCCCGCACAGCAAAAAGGCGGCCGCTGCAAACTACAGCGGCCGCCTTGCATTTTGATGTTACAGCATCTTGGAGAGGAACGCCTTCAGGCGCGGATGCTTGGGGTTGGAGAACAGCTCCTGCGGGGGCTCGTCCTCCTGGATCTGGCCGCCGTCGATGAAGATCACGCGGTTGGACACCTCGCGGGCAAAGCCCATCTCGTGGGTGACCACCAGCATGGTGATGCCGGTGTGGGCCAGCTCCTTCATCAGCTCCAGTACCTCGCCCACCATCTCAGGGTCCAGGGCGCTGGTGGGCTCGTCGAACAGGATCACGTCCGGGTCCATGGCCAGAGCGCGGGCAATGGCAATGCGCTGCTGCTGGCCGCCGGACAGGCTCTTGGGGTAGACGTTGGCCTTGTCGGCCA
>ERZ772851.2912-NODE-2912-length-11963-cov-4.830282_pt1 | contig 11963 bp, 10 predicted proteins | sample MGYA00512137_ERZ772851 | MGnify/ENA primary metagenome ERZ772851 (study PRJEB29015, sample SAMEA2737663) | human gut metagenome | biome: human gut; feature: human-associated habitat; material: faeces | place: China | collected 2012 ... | reverse complement strand
TAAGTAGGAGAAAATTTTTAAATCAGGCAAGACACAAAATTAGTTACATCCTCAAGACTTCATTTCACTCGCTCTTGATCGGGAGCTTTTTTCTTAGAATTTTCAATCAGTTTCCATAGTGCTTCTTCGTCAATGGCTTCAAGATAAAGCTCAAATCTTGGTCTGAGCATTATTGTGATTTCGGTGTCGATGAATCCGAGTTCTGCCCCATGAAGAGTTGTGTCGCGCATTCTTCTGAGGTGCTTCAAGAATTCCGAAGAAACACGTAATGTCAGCAAATCTCCGCCTTCAGTCAAAGCAACGAGCGCCCGATTGAGTTCCAAGCGTCATTATTGTTAAGCGGAGATCTCTTCGTACCTTCCCTGGACAAAGTTGATCGGACTCAAGTTCTCCAATCGTCTCAATGAGAGGCAAATCTTTTTTCCAACTCTCATCCTCTCGGGACTTATTAAGTTCGGCCTCTTTTCTGACATCATCGCCGCTTATTTTCTTTTTGTCCCAACCATAGAAAGTGCTCTTTAGAACATCCTCAAGTAGAGGGTGGTACTTGAATTCCACCGAGAAGGTGTGTTTGAGAACTTTTCCGATCCAAGCTCCAAGGTTCTTCGCATCCTCCAATAGCTCTCCGGGAGGGTCATAATAACCTTCAATTACTGCTACTTCAGAAGTCTTTATATTCTCCTGAGAAAAGACTAATTCAAAATTCTCCTCCGGAGTTACTACTGTAACTTTTACACGTGGAAAACTATCGCCTACTACCATATCGGAGAAAAAGTCCGCGCGGCCATCTGTGAGCTCTTCGAGGTGGGAAGATATTAACTCTCCATTGACGCAGATAGAGATATTCTCTTTACAGTTCTTATTTATTCTATAGACAATAGCGAAAAGATCATTCGCCCATCCATCCTTGTCCGTGGTTTCGGTCCAAGGATTATCACAGTCAAACTGAGTTGCCGTAAATATTGCCATTAGTTTCTCCTTTTTTATTATCCGAGAAGGAACAATTTGAATTATTTCTATGTACCTCACTTTGAAGCGGAAAATTTCTGCTAGAACTTTCTGAAAGGTACGACCGTTTCTTTAAAGAAACTTTCTGCAGCCTTCCTTAGTTCGCTCATGTATCTCAGCTTGCTCAATGAATTTCCGGAACTTTTGTATTCTTCGTAATCACCGGTGAGGTGGACCGAATCTCCTGCCTTCCAGCTCATCGCTTCTGCTCCGACCTCCTGTTCGCTTACGAACCATTTCCGGGAGAATTCAGAGATCTCTTTGCTTATTATTTCTTGCACTCTCTCTTGAACTATCGTCCAGGCATCCTGATCTTCAAACTTCATCGGATTCATTCGAACTTCAAACCAAACCTGTTCCACGATTTGTCCAATATGCGGGTTGGATTTTTTGTATTCATTAATGTAGGCACAGATCTTTTTGTCTTCCTCTTCGGAAATATTTCTAGTTTCAGTATCTCCACTAACAGGAATATGAGACTGAATCAATGTGATTAGGTACTTATAGTTAACCTCTGTGGTTCTAATTGATTCTAGTTCGTAGTCAAATTCTACGAGGGAAACAGGATCGGGATTGTCTTTCCCCTTTTGAATTCCCCTTAATTTTTCGAGCGCATTTTGATAAGCCCCACAATATTGTTCAAATTCCTCAGAGCTGATCCCAAATTGCTTTTGGATCTCTTTTTCCTGGAACTCGTCATAAACACGTGCTGAGGCTAAATATCTGTCAACGGCTTGAAATGCAGATATAAAATCAGCTAGCTCTTTCTCATCACTCAAAGCCAAAACATCTTTCGAAGTCTGTGCAATATTGCGCAATTGCTTTACAGCCGCCTTAAGTTTTCCCTTGGTTGTTTTCCAATCCGGAGCCGACACATCACCTGAACTTCCTAAAGAATAAAGAACTAGGGCCTCGTCAATTTTCTTGGCGTAATTTGCTGGATATTGCATGGTGCAGATCTGACCATAGCGTTTAGTCTTATCAAAAAGACGATTTGTTCTGGAAAAAGCTTGGATTAGGTGTTGGGGTTTCATCGGCGCTCGATCGAGAAAAATAGTCGATAAGCACGGCGCATCAAAACCAGTTAGAAGTCTGTCCACAACAATAACCAAATCCAGCTGTTCATCTCTTACGCTATAAATAGGCAATTTTCTAGCCAACCTCTTGTTCAGGTCGGCGTTATAAGCAGCAATATCTTCCAGACCATAGTTCTTTTTGAACATCCGGTTATAGTCTTCAAGGGACTGTTGCATGTGCTTTTGGTTCACCTCAGCACTCTCGTCATTCTCGCCTACGGTGTAAGTGATGGCTACTTTTGGGAAATCCGGAAGTTTCTGGATGATTCGTTTATCAATTTTTCCGTTGTCCTTAAAAGCCTTTATTAGCTGGTAATATCTTTGTGCCTCGGCTATCGAAGAACAGGTGAGAATCGCTTCGTAGGTGTTTCCTTCTCCGGCATTTAATCCAAATTTCCCTTCACTCTTATTGATGATGTAGTCAATCACTTGATTTTTATGTTCATCTGTCCCGTAGAATTCTCCATTCCTTTCGTAGTGGTTGATTACTGCTGTCTCAATTTCATCCTGAGGTTTATTTGTCAATTCTTCTTCAGTGAAGAGCTTGTTATCCAAAGCTAATTGCCGAATCTGTTCTTCCGAATGACCTAAAGATTGAATTTGGAACCCGAGAACAGCGCCATCTTTAATGGCTTCTTTGATGGTATAGGTATGCAGGAGCGGACCGAACTGTTGTTCTGTAGTTCTTGGAAGATCGCCTTTTGCAGCTTTTTTATTTTTGTCGAAAATTGGGGTTCCTGTGAAACCGTACCACAGCGATTTTTTCCCCGGTTTGTCAAAAAAGCGCTCAATCTCTCTTTTCGTTTCAGGAGTCACTGTGCGGTGACATTCATCTATTACAAAAGCCAAGTGCTTGTTTTTTAGCTTTTGACGCGCCTTTTCTAACTGAGGGGAAAGTTGATCTTTGGAATACTTCCTTAAGATGTTTTGAAATTTTTGAATCGTTGTGACGATAGCAATCCTGCTGTCATTTAATAATTTATCTTCTAACACAGAAGTCCGCGCAGTATCTTCGATATCGACATCATCGTTTTCTGCATAGGATTGGAAGTCATTGGAAGTTTGTTGGTCCAGATCTTTTCTATCAATCAAGAAGATCGTCTTATCGATGGCAGGAATATCTAACAAATTCTTCGTCACCGTGTAGGAGGTGAGAGTCTTGCCAGAACCTGTCGTGTGCCATACAAATCCCGACTGCTGCTTTCTTGAAGCTTCTTTAATCTTGTCTATCGCGTGGATTTGATATGGACGCAGCAGAATGAGCTTGCGTTTTTCTTGGTCGATAACGCTGTAATTACCAACCATCAAATGGGCTGCAGGAATATTCAAAACATCCTTAGCGAAGCTAAGGTAATCATCAACCGGTTCATTCTTCTCGTCTACCCAGCGGGATAGGAATTTTTCATTCATTTCACCGTTCTTGTTTGCAGCAATGTACCTTGTTTCGACCCCGTTGGAGACAACAAACATTTGAACAAAACCGAATAAACCTTTGAATTGACCTTCCCGACAGTATTTTTTTATTTGTCTAAAGGCATCCATGAACGGATGATCCGGATTCTTTAATTCAATGTGGATTAAGGGAAGGCCATTAATAAGAAGAGTAACGTCAAACCGCCGATCTCTGTCAGCACCGTCAGGAGAGAACTGGTTTATGACTTCGTAAGAAGAATTTCCGCCGGCTATTTCTCTATTGTTCAGGACTTGCAGATAAACGGTACCAAGGGAGGCATCCTCCCTAACCAACGGAATCTGGACAATTCGATGCTCTCCGGTCAGCCAACAAGCCGCTTTATAGCTTGTTACCGACTCTTGAAGCAGCCGATTTTTGATTTGCTCCATCTCTGAGTCCGTAATCTTGACTCCGTTGAGTACCGCAATGTTGTTTCTGTTGAGTTTCTCACGAAAATTTTCCCAGAGCTGCTCTTCCGTTTTGATATCCGGCCGATACGTCCATTGAGAAACTCCGGTTGTCAGTTGAGCGACTAAATTCTGCTCAAGTATTTTTTCTGGTGTAGACATTTCGTTTAGGCCCTCACAACGACTAAACAAACATTTGTTGTAGCAAGGATTTCTTTAGTTTTTTCAAACTTTCAAGTTTTCGCTGATGAAGAGTAATAACCTTGTCTAAGCTGGAAAAAAGCTCTCCGATTTTCCTTTGCTCGTTATTTTGTGGTGGAACAAAGAACAGAGTATTTGATACTAAATTCCAATCAGCTCTAGGCATTTTTGAGCCGCTTGATCGATTCGCAACTTCTTGAAAAGACTTTGATTGAATGAGGCTGCAGACAAATTTGGGATCAAAGTTTTGACTCCTTAAAACCCAGAAATCTCCTACTGCAACGCCCTTAAAATCGGCTAGAAGCCAATTCATAAGATAAGGGCGCAATTTCCCAAAAAGAATGTCGTTTTTATCAAAAACTATTCCTTTTTTATTTTTTTCTTTTAGTTTGACATCCTTATTGAGAATTCCAGAACCTGCTTCAATGTCTTCGTATTCGACACTGGGGAAATCAATAGAGCTGATCGAAGATGTTGAAACGCGTTGAGTTATCCCTTGGAACTTACGCTGTTCCCAAGTTTCATTAAACCCAGGGAATCTCAATTTTGGAACCATTGATTTTTTTTCTTCTGTCATATCTGCTCCTAGATCATCCTCGAGATCCCTAACTCTTTAAGTTCTTTATTCAATTCTTTAGTCAAGACAGATAATTCTTTGTCAATTGTTTCAAGATCATCGAATACTGCGTTGATATCTATCGTTTCCTCCTTAGGCATAGAGTCGACATATCTTGGAATGTTCAAGTTGAAATCATTACGTTCGATTTCCTCAAAAGTTGCCAAGTGCGCGAACCCTTCAACATCTTTTCTTTCTTTGTATGTTTTGAAAATCTTCTCTATATGCTTTTCTTCGAGGATATTCTTAGCTTTGTCTTTCGTAAATTCCTTAGATGCGTCAATAAAGAGAACTTCTCTTGATTCGTTGTTTTTCTTTAAAACTAAGATGCAGGTCGGAATTGGCGTAGAAAAGAATATCCCAGGAGGCAAACCAATTACCGCATAGATTCTTCCATTCTTCAGGAGCGTTTCCCTAATTGTTCCCTCAGAACTTCCTCGGAAAAGAACACCGTGAGGTAGAACGATACCCATTGTTCCCGTATCTTTCAGGTGGTAGAAACCATGAAGCAGAAACGCGTAGTCTGCTTTGCTTGCTGGTGGTAGTCTTTTGTATGGAGCAAACCGCGGATCTGTAAGTAGGGCTTCTTTGGCATCCCACTTCTGAGAATAAGGGGGATTCATCACCACAGCATCGAAATTAGTGGGCTCCTCCACAGGCCAATCTGCATCAAGGGTATCTCCGTTTCTGAGGTGCTGCATAGCCGTCGGAACTTTATGCAGCATCATATTCATTCGCGCGAGGTTGTACGTCTGGTTTTTAAGTTCCTGTCCAAAAAATTGGACTTTGTCGCTACGATTTAACTCGGGTGTGTTGTTTAAGTAATTTCTAGGTTGTAAAAGCAACGACCCGACCCCATAGCTGGGTCATACACAGAAAAGCCAACCTTATCCTGCTGTCCGTAGGTAACAATCTGAGCGATGAGTTCTGAAACGGAACGTGGGGTATAAAACTCTCCAGCTTTCTTGCCGGACTCGGATGCGAATTGAGCGATCAAATATTCATAAGCATCGCCTAAAGCATCATCGGAATAGTCATTGAAATTCAGATCAGATAGGGCAATGATAACGGAGGCAATTAATTCATTTCGTTTCGCTGGTGTCTTTCCAAGATCCTTTGAATCAACATCAAAGTCTTCAAAAAGCCCTTCGTAGTGTTCTCCTTGGGCCTGCTCCAAATCCCTGAAGGCTTGGGCGAGGTTAGAAAGCAAGAATGTCTGATGATTTACCTGGTCATAGAAACTAGTAAACGTGAATTGAGGAGCAAGTACACATCCAAACCTTAGGGCTAACTCTTCTTGGAGGAGATCCCAATCTTCTCCTTTGGAAGCCTCTTCATAAATCTTCTGTGCTTCAACTAAAGTGTCGGGGTTCTCTTCTAAAAGGTCTGAAGCCTCATAAAGCATTCGATCGGACAGGTTCTTATAGAAAACAAGAGGAAGGAGGTAATCCTTGTAAACGTCAGCGGACATTGTCTTCCGCAATTCATCTGCAGCCGCCCAAAGAGCAGCGTTTAGAGACTTTTGATTCAGGTTTTCCATTTTTTAACAAATCAAAGGGTTGTATTGTTTTTATTTCGGATGCGGAGAATAGTTTGTCTGGAGGTTTTGAATTTTCTTGCTGTTTCCGAAACTGATTTACCAGAGTTTAAGTCAGACATTACAGATTGTTGTTGAACCTCGTTCAGAGAAAAGTTTCGCCCTAGCTTTTTTCCTTCTGCCTTTGCTCTCTCCAAGCCCGACTGTGTCCTCTCAATTATTAAATCTCTCTCGAATTCCGCTACGGCACTGAGGATTGTCATCGTCATCTTTCCCGAGGAACTGGTTAAGTCGGTGCTTCCTAAGGCCAAACAGTGAACCTTGACACCCCTTTCGGCCAAAAGATCTATGGTCTGTCTCACGTCGAGCGCATTCCTTCCGAGACGATCTAGCTTTGTGACAACTAGAGAGTCTCCTTCTTCTAAGCGGTCAAGAAGTTTAATGAATTCCGGCCGTTTAGAGGCGTAGATGGAGCCGCTTATCTTTTCTTCGACGAATCGTTTTGGCTCAATGTTGAAACCAGAATTTAGTATTTCCAATTTTTGATTTTCCGGATTCTGATCATTTGTTGAAACGCGGCAATAAGCAAAAACCCGTCCCATGATGTAGAGCCCTTATGTTCCAAAAAGGATGTACGTATTATATAGCCTGTACGTATCTAATCTTTATAATTTACGGACAGCTAGTGACAATATGTCCGTAAACGATCGATTGCGGACACGAGGACGTATGTTCACTTAGAAAATGCTCTTTCACTGGGAACTCAAGATTTTTTTACTTAGGATCTGACAGCACGTCATTAAATAAACGGACAACTTTAGTGTTTCTCTCGTAATAACAATTTCAAAATTCCATTTTTCTGCTTGTTGGTATAATTGAGATATGCGATTACTGGAACGGCTATGGCTGAAAGAACTCTTGATTACATCAGAGATGTCCGCCTAATTGACGACTCTTTCTTTGAGGTCTTCTTTAAGGACGACCCGAAATATATTGAGGTGGTTATTCATGAAATTTTCAAGCACTTGGGACATCCCTTGGTAAAAATCCAAGAAGTCTCGGTGCAGGAGGATTTGAACGCGCTCGATAAAAGAACGGTTCGTCTGGATGCCTTAGCTACAGACGAAAACGGTAATCTGATCAATATTGAGGTTCAGCGCGCAGTCTCTTCGGTTTTGACCAAACGAGCCCGTTATCACAGTGCTCTTTTGGATACCAATAGTCTCGAAAAAAGTTCTGGTTTCAATGATCTCGTAGAAACCTATGTCATATTTATCACAGAAAAGGACTGCCTGCCTATCAGGTCGAAAGGATGTACCTTGAGGACAAAACACCGTTTTCGGATGGAACCCATATCATTTTCGTCAATGGTGAGTACCGAGGAAACGATGCCATCGGAAAATTGATGAATGACTTTTTCTGCACAGGAGCGGATCAAATGAAAAACGAAGTTTTAGCAAAACGAATGAGTTTTTTTAAAGATACCGAAGAAGGGCAGCGCGAGCTTTCCGGCATTGAACTGGTTATTGCCAACCAAAATAGAGCCGAAGGAAGGACCGAAGGAAAAATGGAAATGGCTGCAAAACTCATCCAACTCGGTCAGATGTCTTTGGAAATGATTGCCGAAGTCAGTGGACTCCCGATTGAAGAGCTTCAGAAAATCAAAGCAGCCGAGCTGAATCCGGCCTGATGGTTCCACATGGACGAAAAGGAGCGTCGATTTCGATGTTGCGCTCCTTTGTTACAGTGAGCGGTTATTGTTCAAGCGTCGATGCGATGCAATCTGCGCTTGTAGGTATCATCTTGTTTAAAGAATTTATGCGCAGAAAGCGAGGAAGCACTCTCAACTCGGAAAAAGCAAATTTCGTAGGAAATACTGCAATATTCTTGATGAATTAAAGTTCGTAATGTATACGAGATGAAAGCGTTCCAACCGAACTCAGCATCATGTCTTGATCGGATTTACTTTCGAAAATCAATGTGTCTTCATTAACTGCATCACATTCTTCCGCTGAGTTAAATTCCTGAGGCCGAGTTTTTTACAATCCAAGTAATTCTGTTCTCCCCTTTTGACAATTCGCCTCATTTTTTAGAGGGTTTCATATTTTCAATGAGAATTGGAAAGTGGCGGAAGGTCAACTGTCAATCCGTATGGTTTGAAACAACCCCTCTTGTTGGCTACCAGGGGACGATATATGGATGAATTCCAGCAGATAAGTAAACCGGTACTTTCATTGACTTGCTTTGCAGATCAATGCATGTTAGAAATATAACAGAAGTTACAAGTTACGAACTGGATGTGGATTAAATGCCAAAAGAAAGGACGCGGCATAAAAGGGAAACAGAGTTTGCTGTTGCCTTCGATAACTCCATTCCTAACGCCTATGACGAGCAGTTTGCGAAATTTTCTTTTCCTTTTATTAAAGGCTATCTCGTTCTCTTCCTGCTACTTTTCATCCTCCGCTCCTTAATTCCCGCTTTCTCTTTGCCTTCAACGTTAGTTGTTTTATTTAATAGTTATTTCGCCTCTGTTATTTTTATTCTTTATTTCCTCGGCGATTTGCTTCTCCCGAAAATTTTAAAATGGGCGCGTCAGCCAGCGTGGTTGAGGGTGTGGGAATACCTAGGAAGTTCGCCAACAGCTTCAAAGAGCGTTTGTCACTCTTTTATCACCTACTTAAGTTATTCACCAAGGGAAAAAACGGGCGTTTTTTCCGCTTTATGGTGGGTGCTTCCTACCTGTAAGTTCATTGTTCTCTACCTTTACGCCCCGAGAGTTGGAACTGCGAAATGGCAAGGAATCTTTAAAAAAGAACTAGACCTACGCCTGGAACAATTTAAAAGAAAACTCAAAGAGTCGTTGTGTAGATTTTTTAACGCTAGAAATAGTAAGAAGTTAGTAAGGCTCCTGCTGTGCACAATTATTTCCGAAATTGCGGTTGTTGTCTTAGCGATTTTATGCGCTGTAAACAAAAGGCTTTTGAGGAAGGTCGTTAGGATTCTTCAGTTTCCAGCTTTTGAAAAAGATAACTTATCATCGGCCGGCTAGAGATATTCCTTTTCAAAACGTCGTTTTTTTGAAATGTTTTTGAATTGGAGTAACGATGAAAAATACTTATTGCCCGGATGACGATGATCTCCGCGTCTTAGAGAAAGCCTCCGAGTTGCTGACAGAATTAATGTCTAAAAAGCCGGAACATGTGAAATCCGAAATTTCAACGAGTCTCTCTATTACTATCCAAGACTTTCAGCATATTTATCATTGTAGTGAAGCAACCATAAGGCGTAGGCTCCGCTCGGGAGAAATTATTTCGCCCCAAACATCTTTTTTGAAAAAAGGTTACCGCTGGTCTGAGCAGGAATTTCGACGCTTTACGAATGGTCCTCATTGCGGCGAAGCCATAGGTGCAAAGCTAGAGAATCTGATTCTTGAAAAAAATAGAGACAAGTTACAAAGAATAGATGACGATCTTTATGCCGATTTTATTCATCAAATTGATCAAATTAGGGGATAAAAATGGCAGAAACAAACGTCAGAAGACAATTGGAGCGCAGTGACATCTCCGAGAGTGCCGCTGAAATTCTCTACTTGAAAAAACAAGATAAAAACAAAGTTCAAGAAGAGCTTGAGAAGAGAGGTCTCGTTGTAGAAAAAGGTACAGAGAGGTGGACGATTAATTGCTCGCCCTTCTGCACTGTAGAAAAAGAGTCTAACTGTCTCGGTTATTACAGCCTGCCGGGGCCGCTAAGTCCCTACGGGGCCTTTCTTTGTCCCAAAGCCCCTCAAAAGGACATTGCAGACCTGGTGGTTGACGGCCTTAAGCTGCGTCTCCACGACGCAATAGATCGGGCTCGGCTGAACATCCCTCCTCATCTTTTTGATAAGACCATCGCTTTGTCGGAGTTACATCTGGCATCGTCAGGAAGATATTTCAAAAGGGGTGCTGGGCTGGTTAAGCTGACTGGAGAGCAGGGGAACTTTAAGTTAATCGTTCCAAATGAGTGCGATTTAAGAAAGGATTTTGCCGAATCTATACAGGTATATAGGTTTGATTCAAAAGACCATAAGATGAAGCATCCAATACCAACAGAGATGCCATCTAAGATCATCAAAACTATCCTTTTAAAGCAGGATCATGAAAATTTCCCGGAAATAAAGTGCGTTGTGCACCAACCCTGTTTTGGCCCTGGTTTTCGGCCTGTGCTAAAAAGTGGATACGACCCAATGAGTAAAATCTTCGCGGATTTTGATGATAAAAAATTCAAAATTAACAAGTCCGTTTCTTGGGACACTGCGAAGAATAATTGGGCTTTCATAAAAGAAAATTGTTTGAAAGAGTTTTCTTTCGTAGAAACAGTGGACGAAAGTGCAGCCCTGTGCGCGCTTCTCACGGTGATAGTGAGGCAAGCGCTTCCCACAGCGCCTCTTTTTTTGGTCACTGCTCCCATGCAAGGAACAGGGAAGACATTCTTGGTTTCTCTGATTAGCCTATTTGTTCAGAAAAAAGATGTATCGCCAACCGCTTTTCCTGTCGATAATAATGAATTCCATAGGGTTTTGTTCGGCAAAATGCTAGAGGGGAATAAAATAATTCTCTTTGACAACGTGTCAGAAAATATTCCTCCTTTCGACGGACTCTGCACAGCGATAACTTCAGGAAAACTGGATGGAAGACTTTTAGGTACCAATAAAATTATTGAAACTGATTTGGTAGCTACTCTTTTCATCACCGGGAATAACATTTCGCCCCTAAGAGATTTAAGCCGACGATGTGTTCCTATTTTTCTTGATTCTAATTTGGAGGTTCCGTTCTCTAAGAGATACAAAAACCCTTTCTTGTTGGAGAAGGTACGAAACCAGAGGGAGTTTTTTGTATCTAAGTTATTTGAGATTGTTTTGGCTTTCATAAATTGCAAGATTGAGAGAGTCAGTCTAACCCCAGTAGCATCCTTTATTGAATGGTCTGAAGTTCCTCGTCAAATTGCGTTTGCTTTAACTGGGGAGGACCCGGCCTCAAGACTATTCGAGGGGGTTTTGAAAGACCCTGACAGAGAGCTTAATCGTAGGATGTTTTGCCTTTTATTTGAAAAATACTCAAGCAGACCTTTTCAAGTTCGGGATTTGATCAGCGACTTCAAACTTGAAGAAGATAACGATTTTTGGGACTGCTTAGAAGAAACTGGATGCTCTTCGGCTTCAGGCTTGAACAAGAAGAAATTTGGGTGCTGGTTGAATAAACGACAAAATATGATTTGCGGTGAACTTCGGTTAGAGAAGGGAGGGACTGATTCCCACAATAGAGTTAACACCTATCGACTTATTAAGCTTAAATGATTTGCTTGGTTATGCGAGGTTTTGCGAGGTTTTTTCAGTGAGTTCTTAAATTCGTAGCTTATTGGGGCCTTCAAGCATTTAAAACTATAGTGCACCCTGAGGTGTTCCCTTAAAACTTTAATATATTGCTAACTAACTGAAAAATAGAGTAAAAACAGTCTCATCTCGTACCCCACTTAATGTGGGAAGCGGCGTTTGTTCAGAGAAGCAAACGCCGCTAATTTTTTCCGGGAAAACTGAAACTCCCGATTCGGCGTCGCCTCTAGGCCCGTGTTCCTGAGATTTTGCGTTTTTCAGTGATCTAGCCGGAGTTCGGCTCCGGCATCCTCG
>ERZ772851.2895-NODE-2895-length-12026-cov-2.674463_pt1 | contig 12026 bp, 13 predicted proteins | sample MGYA00512137_ERZ772851 | MGnify/ENA primary metagenome ERZ772851 (study PRJEB29015, sample SAMEA2737663) | human gut metagenome | biome: human gut; feature: human-associated habitat; material: faeces | place: China | collected 2012 ... | reverse complement strand
CGATCCAGCCGCCGCACATGGGTAAAGGTGCGGCCGTCGGTGACGCCCTTCTCCACGGAGAAATGGGTATCGGCCATAGCGGCCAGCTGGGGCAGATGGGTGACGCACAGCACCTGCTTGGTGCGGCTGATGCGGGCCATCTTCTCCGCCACCTTCTGAGCGGCCCGGCCGGAGACACCGGTATCCACCTCGTCAAAGACCATGGTGCCTACCCGGTCCTGCTCCGACAGAACGTTTTTCATGGCCAGCATGATGCGGGCCAGCTCACCGCCGGAGGCGATCTTCTGGATGGGGCGCAGTTCCTCGCCCACGTTGGCAGACATAAGGAAGCGCACGGCGTCCATTCCGGACTCAGACAGGGGCTGGGGCTGGAAGTCGATGGCGAAGCGGATGCGGCCCATATCCAGTTGGCGAAGCTCCGTGAGGATCTGCTCCTCCAGCCGCTCGGCCGCCTGATGGCGGGCCTTGGACAGCTCCTCCGCCGCAGACTGGGCAGCAGACAGGGCCTTCTTCTCCAGCTGCTGCAGGTGCAGCAGGGTGTCGCCGGCGTCCTCTATGGCGTCCAGCTCCTTGGTGCTGCGGTCCAGATAGGCCAGCATACTCTCTACATCCGGGCCATATTTCTTTTTCAGCCGATACAGCTGATCCAGACGGCCCTCCACCTCGTCCAGCTCCTGCGGGGAGAAGTCGAAGGCGTCCCGCTTGTCCTGCACAGTGTAGGCCAGATCGTAGACCTCGCTGTACACCGCCTCCAGCCGCTGGTACAGCTCCTCGAAGCTGTCGTCCAGACGGCGGATGGGCTCCAGAGCGCTCTGGGCCTGCCGCAGCAGGGCCAGTGCGCCGCTGGTGCTGTCGTCGCCGCTGAGGCAGAAGTCTGCCTCGGAGACGGCGGACATGAATTTTTCGCCGTTGCGCAGCAGGTTGCGGCGGGAGGTCAGCTCCTCCTCCTCACCGGGCCTCAGCTTGGCCCGCTGAAGCTCCTGGATCTGGTAGCGCAGAGTATCCATGCGGCGGGCCTTCTCCGCCTCGTCCATTTGCAGGGCGTGCATCTGACGGCGGATATCCGTCAGCTTGGCGTATTTCTCCCGATAGGCGGTCAGCAGCGGCTCGGTGCGGCCGAAGCTGTCCAGATACAGCAGGTGCTGCTCCTCGTCCAGCAGCTGCTGGCCGTCGTGCTGACCGTGGATGTTCAGCAGGCGGCTGCCCAAGGTGCGCAGCTGCGTCACCGTGACGGGGCGGCTGCCCACCCGGCAGACGTTTTTGCCGTCGGCGTGGATCTCCCGCTGCAGCAGCAGCTCCTCATCCCATGTGATGCCCAAGTCCTCCCCTACCTCCGGCGGGATGCCGGTGAAGCAGGCGCTGACGTAGGCCTTGTCGGCCCCGGTGCGGATCAGGTCACGGGAGGTGCGCTGACCCAGCACGGCGCTCAGCGAGTCAATGACGATGGATTTACCGGCGCCGGTCTCGCCGGTGAGGGCGTTGAAGCCCGGCTCAAAGGTGATATCCGCCCGGTCGATGATGGCGATATTTTCGATATGGAGCAATTCCAGCATCTGTCATCCCTCCGTACAGGCGCTGTTTCAGCGCAGCATCTCCTTGATCTCGTCGGCAAACTCCGCCGCTGCGGCGTTGTCACGCAGCACCAGCAGGACGGTGTCGTCCCCCGCCAGAGACCCCACCAGATAGGGAACCTCCATGCCGTCCAGCGCTGCGGCGGCGCCGTTGGCCAGACCCGGCATGGTCTTGATGACCACCAGATTCTGGGCGTAGTCCACGCTGAGGACACCCTCCCGGAAGATGGTACGCAGGCGGTCGGCAAAGTTCAGCTTTGTCCGATGGGCGGACACGGCATAGCGGTAGCGGCCCTGCCCTACCGGCTCCTTGATGAGGTGCAGCTCCTTGATGTCCCGTGAAATGGTGGCCTGCGTGCTGCGGATCCCCCGCTCCTGAAGCCGTTCCAGCAGCTGCTCCTGTGTCTCCACCGCCTCCTCGGCAATGATCTGCAGCAGCTGCTCCTGACGCTGATTTTTCATGCTTTTGTGACCTCCCCACCCATTTTCTTATCCAAAATCTCGCAGAAGCTCTTCTTGGACAGCCGCACCAGCTTTGTGGTGTATCTGGAGGTGCTGACACGCACCTGATCGTTGTTTTTCAGAGAGAACGCCTTGCCGCCGTCCACGGACAGGTAGACGAACTTGCGGTTGGCGTCCGGTGCCTCCACGGTGATGACGTGCTCCGGCGAAAGGACGTAGCTGCTGGAGCGGGTGGAGTGGGGGCAGATGGGGGTCAGCAACAGGTTCCGGGCCGTGGGCTCCACGATGGGGCCGCCGGCGGCCATGGAGTAGCCGGTGGAGCCAGTGGGGGTGCTGGCGATAATGCCGTCGCCGCCGACCTTGGTGAGCTGGCCCTCCTCTGTAAAGATATTCAGCCTTACAACCCTTGCAATGGAGCCCTTGGAGATGACAGCGTCGTTGAGGGCGATGTTGTTATACACGGACTTTCCGCCCCGGAGGACGGACACGTCCAGCATCATCCGGGACTCCACGTCGAAGCTCCAGTCCGCCAGATCCCGCAGGCGGTCCAGCTCGTCCACCTCCAGCTCCGACATGAATCCGAGGCTTCCCAGATTCACTCCCAGCACCGGGACGCTGTGCAGCGCCACCGTCCGGGCCAGATGCAGAATGGTGCCGTCGCCGCCGAAGGCGATGAGCAGATCCGCCGAGCGGATCTCCTGATGCAGCGGGGTGATACGCAGGCCCAACTCCGCACCATAGCCCTCCCGCTGGAAGGGCAGGCACACCACCGTCTGAAAATGCAGGGCATCCAGCAGCTTTTTGGCCTCCTTGCACACCCGCAGCTCGCTATCCCGATAGGGATTGGGGCAGAGGATCACTTTTTTCATATCTACTCCTCCTCAGTCCTTCAGCTGACTGTGCGACTCCGCCACCAGTGTCGGTAGGTCAAAGCTGCCGTCCGGCTCATCGCACTTTTTCAAATAGCCAAGATATTCGATGTTCCCCTCCGGTCCACGGATGGGAGAGTAAGTGATTCCAAGCACTGTAAAGCGACTCTCCTTGGCATGGGTCAGGAAGTGCTCCAGCACTTCGAGATGTACAGCAGGGTCCCGTACCACACCTTTTTTGCCTACCTTTTCCCGACCGGCCTCGAACTGGGGCTTGATGAGGCTGGCGATCTCGCCGCCCTGCCGCAGCAGGCCGTACAGTGACGGGAAGATCAGCTTCAGAGAGATGAAGGACACGTCGATGCTGGCAAAATCCAGTGGATCGGGGATCTGCTCCGGGGTCAGATACCGGGCGTTGGTGCGCTCCATACACACCACACGGGGATCGCTGCGGAGCTTCCAGTCCAGCTGGCCGTAGCCCACGTCCACGGAATAGACCTTCCGGGCGCCGTTTTGCAGCATACAGTCCGTGAAGCCACCGGTGGAGGCTCCGATGTCGGCGCAGATCTTATCGGTCAGGGTGATGGGAAAGGTCTTCATGGCCTTTTCCAGCTTTAATCCGCCCCGGCTCACATAAGGCAGAGCGTGGCCTCGGACCTCGATAGGGGCGTCGCTCAGCACCGCCGTGCCGGGCTTATCCACCCGCTGGCCCGCCACGAACACGTGGCCCGCCATGATGACGGCCTGTGCCTTCTGGCGGCTCTCCGCCAGGCCACGCTCCGTCAGGAGTACGTCCAGCCTTGTTTTATTGCTCATGCACAGCCTCCTCTGCCGCAGCGGCGACGCTCTCAGCGTCCAGTCCGCAGAGATGACGCAGCTCCGCTACACTGCCCTGTGGGATAAAGCGGTCGCCTGTATTTTTCAGCACCAGCCGCCGGGGGGCCATGCCCAGCTGGGCCATGACGGCCGCCACCCGCTGGCCCACGCAGCCGGTCTCCACGCAGTCCTCCAGCACCAGCAGACGCTTCGTGCCGGTCAACGCCGTGCGGACGGTCTCCGGGTCCAGGGGGGCGATGGTGCTGAGCTTCAGCACCTGTGCGGAGATACCCCGCTGTGCCAGCAGATCGGCGGCGGACAGGGCTTCGTTGATGAGGGTGCCGTAGGTCAGGAGGGTGATATCCGTCCCCGGACGCAGGCAGGCGATGGCCTCATCGCTGCGATCCTCCTGATAGGCCCCCTCCCCGCCACGGGGATAGCGCACCGCCACGGGGCCGGTCTCCTCCTGCACCGCACGGCGCAGCATGGTCCGCAGTTCGGCAAAGCTGGCGGGGCAGAACACCTTCATGCCCGGCACCTGAGACAGGTACATCACGTCGAAGCAGCCGTGGTGGGTCTCGCCGTCGGCCCCCACCAGTCCGGCCCGGTCCACCCCCAGCACCACATGGAGCCCGCTGAGGGCCACATCATGCAGCAGCATATCATAGCCACGCTGCAGAAAGCTGGAGTACACCGCCAGCACCGGCACAAGGCCCTGCTTGGCCATACCCGCCGCCGTGGCCACGGCGTGGCCCTCGGCAATGCCCACATCGAAAAAGCGGCTGGGGTAGGTCTTGGAGAATTTCGTCAGCCCCGTACCGTCCACCATGGCGGCAGTCAGGGCGCAGATGCGGCGGTCCTCCCCCGCCAGTCGGGTCAGTGTCTCACCGAAGACGGAGGAAAAACTGGGTGCGGCGGGCTTGCCGCTGCCGGTACGGACATCGAAGGGCCCGATGCCATGGAACCGGCCGGGATCCGCCTCGGCGGGGCCGTAGCCCTGCCCCTTCACCGTGTGGACATGGAGCAGCACCGGACAGCGGAGATCTTTAGCCTCCCGCAGCATCCGGGTCAGCTGGACCACGTCGTGGCCGTCCACCGGCCCCATATACGTAAAGCCCATGTTTTCAAACAGGGTGCTGCCGGGAAGCAGGGACTTTTTCAGCGCCGTTTTCACGTCGTGGCTGACGGAATAGAGCTTCTGCCCCGTCTGGGAGGACTCCAACACCTGACGGTAGCGCTTTTTGAAGGCGTAGTAGCCGGGCTTGCTGCGCAGGCGTGACAAATGCCGGGACATCCCGCCCACATTGGGGTCGATGGACATCCCGTTATCGTTCAAAATCACGATCATAGGCTCGTGAGAGGCCCCGGCGTCATTCAGTCCCTCGAAGCTCAGACCGCCGCCCAAGGCTCCGTCACCGATCAGTGCCAGCACCTGATAGTGCTGGTGCAGCAGCGTCCGGGCCCGTGCCATGCCCAGAGCCACGGACACGGAGTTGGAGGCGTGGCCGGCGATGAAGGCGTCATGGGGACTCTCCCACGGCTTGGGGAAGCCGGAGAGGCCGCCGAACTGCCGCAGGGTGTCAAACAGCGCCTGCCGGCCGGTGAGGGCCTTGTGGACGTAGCACTGGTGCCCCACGTCGAACACCAGCCGGTCCTTCGATGTGTCGAAGACCCGGTGGATGGCCACCGTCAGCTCCACCGCTCCCAGGTTGGAGGCCAGATGGCCGCCGGTTTTGGACACATGCTCCACCAGGAACTGCCGCAGCTCCCGGCACAGGGGCTCCAGCTGTTCCCGGTCCAGGGCCTTCACGTCCGCCGGGGTATGGATATTCTCTAAGATCAAATGACCCAGCCTCCTCTCAGCGGTGGAACAGGTGCAGAAACCTTCCCACCCAGTAGACCACGCTGGTGCTTTTGTTCAGGGCCACCGTCTTGCCCAGGGCCTTGCCGCCGATGGTGAGGCCGGACACCAGGGCCGTCACCGCCACGCTCAGCAGCACGCTCTCCGGCAGGGCAAAGGCCGTCTGGAGCCGCACCACGATCACGGCGGTGGTGGTCCCGCTGACGATGCCGCAGATGTCCCCCACCACGTCGTTGCAGACGCTGGACACCCGCCCGGCGTTCCGCAGCAGGACCAGCGCCTCCTTGGCGCCGGGCTCCTTGTGGGCGGCCATGGAGTGAAAGGGCCTGGGGTCCGCCGCCGTGACCGCCACGCCGATGATGTCGAACAGGATGCCCAGGCCGATGAACACCGCCAGCACCAGCGCGGCAGCCGCCGCGCCCGCGCCGCTGAGACTGGTCTCCGACGCAAGGCTCAATGCCGCAGACAGGACGATGGCAAGAAAAAAGACCTGCACGGCCCACCGGTAGGGGCCCGGCCTCTCCCGCTCCCGTCCGCGCTTTCGCTTTGGGGTATCGCTCAAAAAAAGTCCCTCCACTTGGGAATGAATTCCAGTTGGCTAAGTCGGCGGCGGCGGAAAAGGTAAATCTTACGGCTTAGGTACGGGTTGGATTTCCCCGCGGCACACCTCTCGTTGCCGATGGAGGCGGTTCCCCCTTCGGTGCCGCGGCACAGTGTCGCCAGCCATGCCACCCGATCGCCACTTAGTCCGCACTGCAATCCCTTTTCAGCCCGGTCAGGACAGCCTAGGTGATTTCCACCCCAGTCGATCCGTCCCTTTAGCCTCTTTTGCAAACCGGGTTTCAGGGGGCGATCAAACGGGCCCTCTGGCCAGAGGGCCCCGCCTGTTGTTCCCCCATCCACCCGCCTCACGCAAGGCAGGCTACGTCTGCACACAGCGTTACGGCCCCGCAGGGCCGATGCACCGCGCTGCAGGTTCATCAGCTGCTTCGTACGCGGCCCGGAATACCACACTGGGAGTACGTCCGCGCACAAGAACAGGTCTCCACGGAAACAGGGTCGTCATCACCATGCCATTGGAAAGCGCCCTGAGTCCGCAAGCACGCATGGCGCGCTTCCCCCCAGCACCCACCCGAAACTGGGCGTATCAAGCAGGCACCAGAGGTTTCATCGGTGTGCCCTTCAGAGGATTTTTAGCCCCTCCTTCGGAGACGGATGATCTGACTAGAATACTGCGCCGCCGCTTAGCGCCATACAGTATATCACAAATCTAATAAATATACAACATATTCCGTATATGCGTCCGTAAATTTTTTGTGACCGGCCGGGCTGTCCTCCCGATGCGGACAGTCCCCGGCGCCGGACAGAAAAGGGGGCCGCCGTCCGGCGGCCCCGCTCTTCACTTGTTCCGCTCCGCCAGGGAGTCCGCCAGGGCGGCCAGGAAGCCGTCCGTGTCCCAGTCCGCCACCGCGGCCTTGGCCGCCTCCGTATGGGCGCGGACCGCCCGGCCGCAGCCCTCCAGCCCCAGCAGGTCCATGAAGGTGACCTTCCCCTCCTCTTTGTCGGAACCGATGGGCTTGCCGAACTCCGCCGCGTCGCCGCACACGTCCAGCATGTCGTCCCGGATCTGGAAGGCCAGCCCCAGCTCCTGGGCGTACGTTTCGGCGGCGGCCATCAGCCCGCCGCTTCCGCCCGCCGCGGCCACGCCCAGACGGCAGGCCCCGGCGATCATGGCCCCGGTCTTGAGCCGGTGGACCTCCGTCACCTCCGCCTCGGTCTTCGGGGCGTGGAGGGTGTCCAGCACCTGGCCCGCCACCATGCCGTCCGCGCCGGAGACCTCCGCCAGGATGCGGCCGCAGGCGGCCCGGCGGCTCTCGTCCAGCCCCGGCGCCGTCAGGATCAGGCGGTAGGCCTCCGGCTGGAGGGCGTCCCCCGCCAGCACGGCCAGCGTCTCGCCGTAGACCTTGTGGTTGGTGGGCTTGCCCCGGCGCAGGTCGTCGTTGTCCATGCAGGGCAGGTCGTCGTGGATCAGGGAGTAGGTGTGGACCAGCTCCAGGGCGCAGGCCATGGGCAGGGCCGTCTTCCAGTCCGCAAGGCCCGCCAGCCGGGCAAACTCCAGGGTCAGCACCGGCCGGATGCGCTTGCCCCCCGCCAGCAGGCTGTATCGCATGGACTCATACAGGTCCCGCCAGTCCGGCCTCCCGGCAAAGAGGGTCTCCAGATACGACTCCACCGCCGTGCGGTAGGTCTCATACCGGGTCTGAAACACCTGTTCGCTCATCCCTGCTCCTCCTCTCCGAAGGGCAGCTCCACCGGCGCGCCGTCAGGGCCCTTCATCAGCTTGACCACCTTCTGCTCCGCCGCGTCCAGCTCCTGGGAGCAGGCGGCGATCAGCTTCGTCCCCTCCTCAAACAACGCCAGAGAGTCCGCCAGGGGGGCATCCCCCTTCTCCAGTGCCGCCACGATCTCCTCCAGCCGGGCGATCTCCTGCTCGAACGTCTGTTTCTTCGCGCTCATGGCTGTTCCTCCTTCGTATAGGGCTTGTCCACCACGGCGGTGAAGCCGCCCTCTCCCAACGTGACGGACACCCGGCTGCCCGGCGCCGTCTCCCGCCAGCTTTTCAAGATCTTCCCTTGTTCATCCCGGGCCACGGCGTAGCCCCGGCCCAGCACCGCCAGGGGGCTCATGGCGTCCAGCGACGCCGCCAGGGCCGCGAATTTCTGCCGGTGCCGCCCCAGCACCGCGCCGGTCACGTCCCCCAGCCGCTGCTGTAAGTGGTCCAGGTCCAGCCGCTTGTCCTGGACGTAGGCCATTCCGTCCGTCATCACCCGCTTGGCCGCCAGGGCGGTGAGCCGCTGCCGGGCGGCCTCCAGCCGCGCCGTCTCGCTTCTTGCCATCCGCTCCCCTGCGCCCCGGAGCCACCGCAGCAGCTCCACCTGGTCCGGCACGGCGATCTCCGCCGCGTTGGAGGGGGTGGACGCCCGCGCATCCGCCACAAAGTCGGCGATGGTCACGTCCGGCTCGTGGCCCACGGCGGAGATGATGGGCGTCTCACAGGCGTAGATGGCCCGTGCCACCCGCTCGTCGTTGAAGGCCCACAGGTCCTCCATGGACCCGCCGCCCCGGCCGGTGATGATGACGTCCCCGATCTTCCACCTGTCCGCGTACCGGATGGCCCCCACGATCTCCGGCGGGGCCTCGGCCCCCTGGACCCGCACCGGCAGCAGGATCACCCTGGCGATGGGATACCGGCGGCGGAGGATGCGGATCATGTCGTGGACCGCCGCCCCGGCGCCGGAGGTGACGATGGCGATTTTCTCCGGATAGGGCGGCAGGGGCTTTTTGTGGGCAGGGTCAAAGAGGCCCTCCTTCCACAGCTTTTCTTTTAACTGCTGGAAGGCCACCGCCAGGTCCCCCACCCCCTCCGGGATCAGGGAGTCGCAGTAGAGCTGATAGGCCCCGTCCCGGGGGAACACGGTGATGCGGCCGGAGGCCACGGCCTTCATGCCGTTCTCCGGCCGGAACCGGAGGCGGGAGGCCTGTCCCCGGAACATGACGCACCGGAGGGCCCCCTCCTGATCTTTCAGGGTGAAATAGTGGTGGCCGGAGGGGTAGATCTTGTAGTTGGACAACTCTCCCCGGACGGCGACGCCCTGTAAAGCCGGGGCACTGTCCAGCAGGCCCTTCACCAGCTGATTCACCTCTGTGACACCATAGATATGTGGTTCCATACGCGTTTGCTCCTTGGTCCCTGCGGGCAGAAAACGAGGAGCCGGACGGCGGCGTCACGCCCCCGTCCCGCTCCGCAGGACTGCCCTTATTCCGCTGTCTCCCGGCGCACGAAAGTGCCCAGGATGCCGTTGATGAACTTCACCGTCTCCGGCGTCTCATACTTCTTGGCGATCTCCACCGCCTCGTTGATGGAGGCGCCGTGGGGGATGTCCGGCATGTACAAAATCTCATACATGGCCACCCGCATGATGGCGGAGGCCACCAGGGGGATCCGGGCAAAATTCCACCCCTTGGCGTATTTGGCGATATACCCGTCCAGCTCCGGAGCGTGGTCGGCCACGCCCCGCACCAGGCGGCGGATGTAGTCCGCCTGCTTGGCGTTGGGCGTCTCCTGATACAGCGGGTCCTCCTCCGCCAGGGCGGCGAAGGACTCCGGTGTCAGGCGCTCGTCCAGCAGCTCCTCCACCGGCTTGTCGGTGAAGCTCAGCTCGTAGGACAGATGAATGGCGATCTCTCGCGCGGTGTTCCGTACCATAACCTCAACTACGTCCTTTTCTCTCTCATTCCCATCCGGGACTCAGGCCAGCGTCACGCCGCCCACGTGGATGTTGACCGCCTCCACAGAGCAGCCGGTCATGGCCTCCACCGCGCCGATGACGGCCTTTTGGGCATTTTCCGCCACCGTGGGGATGGGGTGGCCGTACTCCACCGTCAGATAGATGTCCAGCACCAGGGCGGCGCCGGTCATGTCGATCTTCACACCCTTGGCGCCCTTCTGGGCGTTCTTCTTGTTGTGGACCAGGTCCGTGACGCTGCCGCCCATGGCAGTCACCATGCCGGACACGCCCTCCACATCCCGGACGGCGCCCACGGCGATGGCGGCAATCACTTCCTCGGAAATGTTGATGCTCCCGTTCTCCTCCGGCAGCGTCATATACTCTTTGCTCTCGCCCATCGTAAGCCTCTCCTCACTGTTTGATCCTTGGTAGAGGCGGGGGTCGCCCGCCGCGTCCCAGAAGAATGGTTCCAGGGTGTTATTTTACCATGTTTCCCGGGAAAATACAACAGCTAATTTGAGGCCATGATCTTGATGCCGCTGGCTGGGTATCCGGTCTCCGTCATGGCGATGTCGGTGATCTTGGCCACGTCCTCGGCCGTCAGCTCGCCGGTGCCGGTGTCCACCACCACGCTGATGCTGTCCTCCCCCATGAAGGCCACGCAGTCAGTATAGCCCTTGGCGGTCACCAGGTTTTCGATCTGGGCCTCCTTCATGGTGTAGCCCGCCAGCACCTGGATGCCCTCCGACGCCTCGTTGGCCACCGCCGCGTCGGCCCCGGACTGGTCCGCCGCCTCCTGCAGCAGGGAGATGGCGTTGTCCCTGGCCTGCTGGCGGGTCAGCCGGGCGGAGGCGAAGTAGTCCCCGCCGGTGTAGACCGCCTCCTCATCCGTCCCGGCCTCGCCGCCGTCCTCCTCACCGCTGACCAGCGTGGCTTCCCCCAGGATCTTGGTGCCGGTCTCCTCCACGGCGTCCGCCGCCTGCTCGCCGGTGTACTTCCAGTTCAGGGCCACTGCTGCGCACACCAGCAGCACCATCGTGGCCACCACGGTATTCCGCTTCCATCTCGCGCTCATGGGCTGTCTCCTCCTCCAAATCATCCCTGCGATTTTGCCACGGTGATGCGGTCTGCGGAAAGGCCGGTCAGGGCCGCCACCGCCTCCGTCACCGCCAGCTTCACGTCCGCCCGGTCCCCGCCCTGGCACACCACCAGGGCCCCCCGATAGGTGGGATACACCGTCCGGGTCACCACCGGCGCCTCGGCGCTCCCGTCGTCCACCAGCACGGTCTGGGAGGAACGGGAGTAGTCCTCCGGCGCCGCGGTGGAGCCGCTGTAAGAGAGCTCCGAGTCCTGTGCCAGCTGCCGCTCGCCGTCCGATTCCACGGTCAGCAGCACCTGCACCTCCCCCACGCCCTGGATGCGGCCCAGAATGTCCTCCATCTCCTGCTGGAGCTCCGCCTCCACCAGGGCGGCCGCCTGGGGCGAGGCGCGCTCCGCCGTCTTCCCGTCCCCGCCGGGCCACAGCAGCAGCACGGCTCCCGCCAGCGCCACCAGCGCCACGAATTTGTACTTGTCCCATATCCTTCGCACTCCTTCAGTTTTCTGCTTCCCGCTCATGCCAAACCTGCCTCTCCGCCGGGATGCCCAGTTCCGTCTCCAGCGCCGACGCCAGCGCCTGCGACCAGCTGCCCGTCAGCTCCGCGGACCAGGGCACCGGGATGCCGTTTCCCTCCGTCCGCGTCTCCACCCGGACGGTCACCTCCAGCCCCAGCTCGCCCGCTTTGTCCAATATATATGCTTCTGTCTGCTCCGCTATGATAGAAGCCATGGCCTCGGTCTGTGTGTCGGCCAGCTCCTCCTGCCGTTCCTCCACCGCCGCCTGGTAGTGGTCGAAATCCAGCTCCAGATGCTCCAGGTCTGCCCCCAGCACCGGCCGCAGCAGCACCAGCAGCAGGATGAGCCCGCCGGTGAAGCCCGCCGCCTTCCGCACGGTGCCCGGCGGGATCAGGCTCTGGGCCGCCGACAGCAGCACAGACACCAGTACCACAGAGGTCAGCCACGCCCGCACCGCCTCCATCATGGCATCACCGCCCCCACGGAGGCCAGCACGGAGATGAGCAGCAGCAGCGCGCAGCCGCCGGTCATGCCCAGAATCAGG
>ERZ772851.2864-NODE-2864-length-12188-cov-2.941399_pt1 | contig 12188 bp, 12 predicted proteins | sample MGYA00512137_ERZ772851 | MGnify/ENA primary metagenome ERZ772851 (study PRJEB29015, sample SAMEA2737663) | human gut metagenome | biome: human gut; feature: human-associated habitat; material: faeces | place: China | collected 2012 ... | reverse complement strand
CGCCGTCGGCGGCACAGCTCACAGCCCAAATGCAGGAAAAGATGATGAATTTGAGCTTATATATATTGCATACAACATGCATTGGGAAGCACATGAACTTGCACTTCCAAAAATTTCTGAATCATCATCATGGAATGTGAAAATATGTTCGGCGGATGATGAAAGTGTAAGCGTTACAGACAACAGAACACTTCATATCGCACCGAGGACATCAGCTGTATTAACAGCAACTATAAAAAATATTAAAAATATAAAAAGGGGTCATCGTGAATATAAATAATCCGGAAGAATTAAAAAAATATTTTGAGGAATTTAAAGAACTTGTAAAAAATGAAGAAGCAGATAAAGCAATGCATATGCTTGAAGAACTTCTTAAATCAATAGAAGAACAGGTGAAAGTAAGACGAGCAGGTTCTATAGATGCAAGAGGAAATATAAGCATCAGCGAACCACAGGATAATTGTGAACATATATATATGAGCCTTAATCATGTTATGGAATATTATATATATGCATTTTATTTCAAACCTGATTGCGATGTGGTACTAAGTGAACTTCCATATGGTGAATATTACAGGTCCTATGGCGATTTGTGTGTGAAAAGCGGGCGTTATAAAGCAGGTATTGAAGCATACAGCAACGCAATATGCTGGAATCCCGTAGATTTGGATGCAATTCTTGGACTTGCGGAATGTTACAAGTATCTTAATATGTTAAAAAGATATATGATAGCAACAAAAGAGGCGTACAGGCTTTGCTGCACAAGAGCAACAATGGCCAGATATTACAGAAATATGGGATTTTATTATCTTTCTGCATACAAGCCGGAAGTGGCAAGAGCCTGTTATATATATAGCAATATTTATTACAAAACAGATAATGCAGATGCAGAACTTTCTTATATTGAGCAGGCTTTAAATCAGGAGACACCTAAGCTTTCTGTTAAAGAAATGCAGAAAATGTTTGATGATGAAGGAATTGAGCCGGGACCATCATCAGATACTATAGGTGTAATATACCGTGTCGGACAGATAATGATGGAAAGTCAGGATTATCGACTTGCAAAAGATTGTTTTTCGATAGTTTATGACATAACACAGGAAGAACAGCTTGAAAAGCTTTTGGAGGAACTTGAAAATGTTTGATTCGATAATATTTGACCTTGACGGAACACTGTGGGATTCAACAGTGCCAATCTGCGAGTCATGGAATGTTGTATTAAAAAGACATGCTGAAATAAAAAGACCACCAGTTACAATAAACGAACTTGGTGAATGTATGGGACTTCCAATGTATGATATTGCAGCTAAACTTTTTCCGTTGGAATCAAAAGAAGTACAGACTGCGATTATGGATGAATTGTGTGCGTATGAAAATGAATATCTTTCAGAACATGGTGCGAGGCTTTTTGACGGACTTGAAAATGTATTATCATTATTATCAAAAAAATACAAGTTGTTTATAGTGAGCAACTGTCAGGACGGCTATATCGAAGCTTTTTTAAAGGCTCACAGGCTTGCAAAGTATTTTGATGATACTGAGTGCTGGGGAAGAACCAGAACATGCAAGGGCGAGAGTAATAAGATTCTTATAAAAAGAAATAATCTTTGTAACCCTATGCCGGAGATACATCAGGTGATGCTGAATCGGCGGATTATGCGGGAATTCCGTTTATTTATGCAGCTTATGGTTTTGGAAATGTAAGCAGTGATAAATATATTGCGAAAATAGATGATATAAAAAATCTTCCAGAACTCATGGAAGAATTGTAAAAAAACATTGACATCAAAATTTTTTGGTGTTACAATCAGTCCAAGTTAAATAAATAGAAAAAGTCGTTGAACAAAATAGTACATTTAGCACGTACATCACAGAGAGTCAGGGCAGGTGTGAACTGATATGGAAGGCTTTATGGAATGGGTTTGGGAGATGCGTAGGTGAATTTATAAGTAGCTTACGACGTGACCTCACGTTACAGGGGAAAGATATTATATACCGGCAGGTATTAAGTATCGGAATGAGACAAGATTTGTTTTTGTAAACGGTGGCATATCCAGTTTGGATATGTCTTTTTTTTATACAGACATCAGAACGGATGCCAATGTATAGAATACACTTTGAATCTTGTGAATAAGGGTGGCACCGCGTTGATTCGTCCCTGACAGCTTTTATGGCTGTCAGGGATTTTTTATATGCAAAGGAGTTGGATTATGAAAAAAGTTTTAAGAGCATACAAAAAGACAGTCAGTATAGTAAATGAAACTGCTATCTGGATGTATGAAAATCTCGGAAGTGACAGAGTTGGTTTCCTTATGGAAAGTAATGAAAAAGAAAGTGGAAAATATACATTTATGGGTGTTGATCCGCAGGCACTTGTTCAGTCACAAAAAGATGGTCTTGTGATAACTGAAAACAATGGAAATGTAACAAAATTAAAAGGAAATCCACTTGTTTTATTAAAAGAATATTTCAGCTCTTTTGAAGTACATTCAGATGAAACACAGGATGAATTTAATGGTGGACTTGTTGGAAGTCTGGGATATGATTTTATAAGATATACAGAAAACCTTCCGGATGATAATGAAGATGAGATTGGAATCGAGACAATCCAGCTTATGCTTGCTCTTAAATTCATTGCCATAGACCATATGGCAGAGACGGTTACGGCGGTCGTTCTTGACGAAGATAACGAAGAGGGAAAGAAAAGAGCACTTGCTGAGGCAGAAAAGCTTATTGATGAAGCGAGAACTCCTGGAAATGAAAATAAAAAGAGCTGTGAAATAAAAAATCATCACGATGGAGTGATAATAAAAAAGTCGGATACGCTTGAACAGTATTCTGAAAAAGTAAATAAAATAAAAGAATATATTAAGGAAGGTCATATTTTCCAGACAGTATTGTCACAAAGATGGACAATACAGACTAAACAGACAGGATTTGATTTGTATAAACAATTAAGAGTTCTTAATCCGTCACCGTATCTTTATTATTATAATTTCGGAAAATTTGAGATAATCGGAAGTTCACCGGAAATGATTGTAAAACAGACAGGTAACAATGTTTATACATGTCCTATTGCAGGAACGAGAAAAAGAGGAAAAACTAAAGAAGAGGATGAAGCATTGGAGCGAGAACTTCTTTCTGATGAAAAGGAAAAGGCAGAACATGTAATGCTTGTTGACCTTGCAAGAAACGATTGCGGAAGGGTATCGCAGATTGGCAGTGTCAAAGTTACAGAATTTATGAGAGTCCAGAGGTATTCACATGTAATGCATATTGTTTCACTTGTTGAGGGAAAAAAACACGGTTCATGTCATCCGCTTGATATGGTTTCCTCATTTTTACCGGCAGGAACATTAAGTGGTGCACCGAAAATCCGTGCAATGGAAATTATAGATGAATTAGAGACAGTAAGAAGAGGTCTTTATGGCGGTGCAACAGGATATCTTGCATTTGACGGAAATATGAATTTTTGTATAACAATCAGAACAATGATTAAAAAAGGCGATAAGGTATATCTTCAGGCAGGAGCCGGAATAGTTGCCGATTCGGTACCGGAAAACGAATATCAGGAATGCTGCAACAAAGTAATGGCACTTGCAAAAACGCTTGTTGAGGAGGAAAATTTATGATTTTGCTGATTGATAACTATGATTCATTTACATACAATCTTTATCAGTATATAGGTACATTTAATGATGATATAAAAGTTGTAAGGAATGATAAAATTACAATAGAAGAAATTGAAAAAATGAATCCGGAAAGAATCGTCATCTCTCCAGGACCTAAGAGCCCAAAAGAAGCCGGAATATGTCTTGATGTAATAAAAAAATTCGCACCGGCGATTCCGATTCTTGGCATATGTCTCGGACATCAGTGTATAGGTGAGGCGTTTGGAGCAACAATCGACCATGCAAAAAAGATATTTCACGGCAAGCAGTCGCTTGTCACACATACGGGAACAAGCGTGTTTACAGGAATTGATTCGCTTGTAAAGGTGGCAAGATATCATTCACTTGCAATAATACCTGAGACAGTTCCTGACTGCCTTTCGGTTATCGCAAAGACAGATGACGGTGAGATAATGGCTGTGAGACATAAAGAGTATAAAACAGTAGGTCTTCAGTTCCATCCTGAATCAATATATACAGAGCATGGCAAACGAATGATAGAAAACTTTGTAAATGACAGAATTTAAGCGGGAGGAAATGAAATGATTCTTGATGATATAGTAGCTGCAAAAAAGAAAAGACTTGTCCGGCATAAAGAAAATGTAAGTGAACAGGATATGAAAAATCTCGCATTAAATGAAAAACGCGTCCCGATAAGTTTTTATAATTCTTTAAGAAAGCAGGGGCTTTCAATTATAGGCGAATTTAAAAAGGCATCGCCAAGCCACGGGAAAATGAATAATAAAATTGAACTTACGGACAGAATAGACCAATATAATAATGCGGTTGATGCAATATCATGTCTCACTGAAGAAGATTATTTTCTCGGAAATACTGATTATCTTAAACAGATAAGAAAGATTACGAATCTTCCTATTATACGAAAAGATTTTATAATTGATGAATATCAGGTGTATGAGGCAAAAGTGATAGGGGCAGATGCAATACTTCTTATTGCTGCAATACTTGACGATGAAAAGTTCAAAGAATTATATGACCTGGCATACAGCCTTTCACTTGACGTTCTGTGTGAAGTTCATAACGAAGAGGAAATGCAAAGAATGATTAATCTCGGAGTTAAAATAATAGGAATTAACAACCGCAATCTGAAGACATTTGAAGTATCTTTGGATACAACAAAAAAACTCGCTTCATTAGCACCTGAAGGAACGGTTCTTGTATCCGAGAGCGGCGTTTTAAATGATGATGACATAAAAGTTTTGAAGGCAAGCGGTGCCGATGCACTTCTTATAGGAACAGCATTTATGGAAAACGAAAATCCAAAAGGACTTGCGTTGGAATGGAAGGCAATTTATGACGGGAATTAAAATATGCGGAATAAAATATGATGAGGATATTGGGATAATCAATGAATTAAAACCTGATTATGCCGGAATGGTGCTTTTCTTTGAAAAGAGCAAAAGAAATATTGCAATAGACAGGGCAGCAGAAATGATAAAAAAGCTTGATAAAAATATTCAAAAAACTGCTGTTGTTGTTTCACCCGACATAAATCAGATTAAAGCAATAACGGATGTGGGATTTGATTACATACAGATACACAAAGATATGCCTGATGATATTCTTGAAAAAATAACAATTCCGGTAATAAGGGCTGTCAATATGCCTGATGAAATTAACGGTGCAGAAACAGAAAGTAATTTTAATGATGAAATTGAAAAACTGATTAAAAATGACAAAATATATGGCATTCTTTTTGATGCCGGGGTGCCTGGAAGCGGAAAAACTTTCCGATGGCACCGCATAAATGGCATAAAAGAAAAAATAAAATACAGCGGAAAAAAATTTTTTCTTGCAGGCGGGCTTAATCCCGATAATGTAAAAGAGGCGGTATTACAGGTTAATCCTGATGTTGTCGATGTAAGCTCGGGTGTCGAAAAAGATACAGGTGCAGGAAAAGACAGAGAAAAAACAGAAAAATTCATAAAAAATATAAGGAAAGAGCAGGAGAAAAATTATGGATAAAAAAGATAACAGATATTATGGAGAATTTGGTGGACAGTATGTTTCTGAATCACTTATGAATACGCTTGATGAGCTTGAAAAAGCATTTGATGAGGCGATTAAGGATCCTGAATTTATTAAACAGTATAATTATTATCTCAAAGAGTATGTTGGAAGAGAAACACCTCTTTATTATGCAGAGCGTCTCAGCGAAAAATATGGCCCGAAAATTTATTTGAAGAGAGAAGACTTAAATCATACGGGAGCTCATAAAATTAATAATGTAATAGGACAGATTCTTCTTGCAAAAAGAATGGGAAAAACAAAGGTTATAGCCGAGACAGGTGCAGGACAGCACGGTGTTGCAACGGCTACAGGTGCAGCACTTTTTAATATGGAATGTACAGTTTTTATGGGGGCTGAAGATATTGAGAGACAGAAGTTAAATGTATTCAGAATGGAAATGCTCGGTGCAAAAGTACAGCCTGTCACAAGTGGAAGTTCAACATTAAAGGATGCCACTAATGAGGCGATAAGAACATGGGCAGAAAGAGCAGAAGATACATTTTATATAATCGGTTCTGCCGTAGGTCCTCATCCATATCCTAAGATGGTAAAAGAATTCCAGCGTGTTATTTCAAAGGAAGCAAGAAAGCAGATTCTTGAAAAAGAAGGAAGACTTCCGGATGTTGTAATGGCATGTGTCGGCGGCGGTTCAAATTCTATCGGAATGTTTGCTGATTTTATAGATGATAAAGATGTGAAGCTTGTCGGAGTTGAGGCTGGCGGACTTGGAATTGAGACAGGAAAACATGCAAGTGCAATGGCACTTGGAGAAGTAGGAATTCTTCATGGAATGAAGACATATCTTCTACAGGATAAAGACGGTAATATTGAACTTGCACATTCAATTTCAGCAGGTCTTGATTATCCCGGTGTCGGACCGGAACATGCTTCTCTTCGTGACAGCGGACGTGCACAGTATGTTTCTGTTACAGATGATGAGGCAATGCAGGCACTTCTTGAACTTTGTAAGCTTGAAGGAATAATTCCGGCTATTGAGAGTTCACATGCACTCGCGTATGCTATTAAAGCAGCAAAGACAATGGAAAAGGATAAAATAATTGTTGTATGCCTTTCAGGCCGCGGCGATAAAGATGTCAATACAGTACAAAGATACCTTAACGGAGAGGAGACAAACAAATAATGAACAGAATAGAATCAAGAATGAATTATTTAAAAGAAAATAATAAAAAGGCATTTATCACATATACGACAGCCGGATTTCCGGACATGAAAAAAACTAAAGAAATTATACTTGCACAGGAAGAAGCTGGAATTGATGTAATAGAGCTTGGAATTCCTTTTTCAGATCCTGTAGCTGACGGACCTGTAATTCAGGATGCTTCTGTAAAGGCAATTAATGCCGGTGCAAATCTTGAAAAAGTATTTGTTCTAATGAAAGAATTAAGAGATGAAAAATGTGAAGTTCCAATTCTTTTTATGATGTATTATAATACAGCATATCATTACGGACTTGATGCTTTTGTTAAGAAATGTGCCGAGTGCGGAGTTGACGGCCTTATCATTCCTGACCTGCCTTATGAGGAGCAGGATGAAATTCTTGCAATTATAGATAAAACTGAAAATGCACCTGTATTTATTGAGCTTGTTTCACCTGTTTCAAGAGGCAGAATTGCTAAAATTGTAAAACGCTCAAGAGGTTTTGTTTACTGCGTATCACAGATGGGTGTAACCGGTGGTGATGCACATGATTTTCATAAAAATCTTCATGATTATCTTGCAGAAGTTAAAAGACAGAGTGATGTTCCTGTAATGATGGGATTCGGAATAAAGACAGCAGCAGATGTAAAACCATTTGAAGATGTTATAGATGGTGCAATTGTCGGAAGCCGTTTCATTAAATTGCTTGAGGAGAGTAATTTCTCAACTGAAGCAGTAAAAGATTATATTAAAAAATTTAAGGAAGAGATGTAATAATGGTGACATTACTTGCTAAAAATGCTGTCCAGATAAAATGTGGTTTTGAAAATGCTATTATGACGGGAAATTATGAATGTGCATATGCACTGGGGGTGCTTTGTGCAATAAGCGGTCAGCAGCAGTATGAAAATTACGGAAATATAATAGAATTAAAGAAAAAAGTTTTCGACAATATGGGACAGTTTTCATCCGATGATAAAAAAATAAAAAGAATGGTTGAAATGCTTGAAGGCTATGAACCATCAGAACAAATGGACAATCAGATGGAAGAATTATACAGCTGCGGATTTAAAGACAAAGATGTATAAAAATTAACAAAAAAAATTATAGATGTTGACTTTAAAAGTTTAATAGAGTATATTTTGTTCATGTATTAAAAAAATATTAATTTAGAAAGTATAAGGTGAATGTTAATCTATGATAGCAATGGTAGAAGTGGCAGACATCAATAATGCTTATGGTAATCCGGTAGCAGAATTGGTACAGACTGCCTGCAGGTTTGACAGCCATATTACAGTTTCAAATGATGGCAAGTATATTAATGCTAAGAGTCTTATGGGTATGATGGCGTTTGGTTTAAAGAAGGGCATGCAGGTGGAAATTTCAGCTGACGGTGCAGATGAGACACAGGCAGTTGAAACTATAAAAAATTTTTTAGCATGTAAATAATGCTGGATGAGGAGGTAATCATAATGGGTAGAAAAGCATCTTACAGAAGGAATAATGTAAAGGAAGCAGTTAATGATGAGACTGCTGTGAAGAATGTTGAAACAGTAAAAGAAAAAGTTGAAGCTGTAAAAGATAAGGCGGAAGCTGTTGTTGAGGCTGTAAAAGAAAATGTAAAAGCTGAAGCAGTAAAGGCAGAAGCTGCTGTTACAGCAAAAGCAGAGACAGTAAAGTCTGCTGAAAAGAAAGAAACAGTAGAAGCAGAAGCTGAACAGCCAAAGCCAAGAAGAGGCAGACCTAAGAAATCAGAGACTACTGCAAAAGAGACAGCAGCAAAGGCAAAAACTCCGGTCAAGAAATCAGCTGGCAGATCTAAAAAGAGCACTGAAGCAAAGAAAGAATTTGTTATTCAGTTTGAGGGTAAATCAGTTAATCAGGCAGCAATTATTAAGCGTGTAGAAGCTGATTTAAAGGCACAGAACGTAATAGCAAAAGATATTAAGCTGTATGTTAAGCCTGAAGATAATAAATGCTATTATGTAGCTGATGAAAAAATAACAGGTGATGTTGAACTTTTTTAATAATTAAATAAATATTACATAAAAGGCGGGAGACGTATTGCTGTATATTTTATTTATATGCATCAGTCGTATATCCCGTTTTTTTATGCTTTTTAAATATGTTTTTTTAATATGTTAAAAATTTTCTTTTGAAAATTAATTAATAAAAGTGTATAATATATTACGAGGTATGAAATGCACGGGGATTGATTTGTTTACTTGTCAGAAACGGAGGAATAAAAATGTTTGAAGTAAATGATAAGGTTGTGTATGGAATAGTTGGTGTTTGTGAAGTTGAAGACATTGCAGCACCTCCTATAAAGGGAATTGAAGGAGATTATTATTTTTTACAGCCGGTATATGATGATAAAGGAATAATTTATTCTCCTGTAAATAGTACAAAAGTACAGATAAGAAGTATTATTTCAAAAAATGAATGTGAGAAAATTATTGAGAAGGCAAAAAACTGTGTGAAAGATGAATTACTTAATGAGAAACTTTCTCCGGCAAAGTACGATGAAATTGTAAAATCACAGGATATAGAGCAGCTTATGCATCTTGTAAGACATTTATATAATATTAAAAATGAGCGTGCAAAAGATTTAAGAAAAATGAAATCGGCAGACAGCAGGACTTTATCGCTTGCAAGAAAATTATTATATGGAGAGATTGCGGCAGCATCAGGAAAGGAACTGACAGAAGTTACACATGAGATGGACGCATATTTAGGCATATAGAATTAATGAATATTATTTTTTTATATTACATATATTTGCAATAAGATATTCTTGTGGTGAGCATATGTTTTCCAGTTTTGAATTTGCAAAAAAAAGAATTATTGTCAGACTGATTATATTATTTTTTTTAATTATAGCTATTGGTGCATTTATTATTATTGGATTTTTAACGAAAACGGATAGTGTCAATGAATTAAAAAAAACGGATGCTTCAGGCGGCAATGATTATATGTATGACAGAATAGTTGCTATTACATTTGATGACGGACCGTGCAGCAGGACAACAAACAGACTGTTAGATGGGCTTAAAGAGAGAAATGTAAAAGCAACTTTTTTTCTTGTGGGCGAGAATGCAGAATCAAATGAGAAAGTTGTAAAGAGGATGTATGAGGAAGGGCATCTGATTGGAAATCATACATACTCGCATATAAAACTCGATGAATGTAATATTTCAAGTGCAGTTGGTGAAATAAATAAAACAAATGAAATTATAAAAAGTATAACAGGTGAAGATGTGAAATATATTAGACCGCCATATGGTGCATATAGTGACAAACTTCTTTCACATGTTAATATGACTCCTGTGTTGTGGAGTATAGACCCTGATGACTGGGCAACGACAGATACTGCATATGTTGTAAAAAGTGTTGTGTATAAAGTTAAAAATGGTGATATTATTCTTTTACACGACATATATGATTCATCTGTGGAGGCGGCACTTGAAATAATAGACCGGTTATCATCGAAAGGATTCGTATTTGTGACAGTTGACCAGCTTATTCTGGATTAGTATTGTAACTTTTTTTGAAAAACAGTTGCTTTTTTTATTTGGTTAGATTATTATTAATTTAATAATGAAAAAATAAATGCAGTGAAAAAGAGGAGTAAGTCATTACCGCCAGAAGAGAGAGTTGTCCACAGGCTGGAAGGCAGCTTTGGAAATGTGTGGCTGAATGTAGCTTTGGAGCAGTATAGCTGAACTTAGAGTAAGCTATAACGGAGTTATTCACGTTAAAGAATATTAATAAGGATTGTACGATTTCCGTTTGATAATCAAAGCGGATTAAGGCAATTGAACAAAGGTGGTACCGCGATTATTCGCCCTTTGCAAGGCATAAGCCCTGCAAAGGGCTTTTTGTGCATATGCCGCAATAATATGTTTATGCGGACAATGAGAAAAAGGAGAATTTTATGAGCAAGGAATTAGAAAAGAATTATAATCCGTCTGAGATTGAGGACAGACTATATCAGAAGTGGCTTGATAAGAAGTATTTTCATGCAGAAGTAGACAGAAGCAAGAAACCATTTACTATCGTTATGCCACCACCAAATATTACAGGTAAACTTCATATGGGACATGCACTTGATAACACAATGCAGGATATTCTTATCAGATTTAAGAGAATGCAGGGCTATGAAGCACTCTGGGTGCCCGGAACTGACCACGCAAGCATTTCAACAGAGGTAAAAGTTACAAATGCACTCAAAGAAGAAGGCATTGATAAGCATGAACTCGGAAGAGAAGGTTTCTTAAAGAGAACATGGGAATGGAAGAAAGAGTATGGCGGAACAATTACAAGCCAGCTTAGAAAAATTGGTTCTTCATGTGACTGGGACAGAGAGAGATTTACAATGGACGAGGGCTGTTCAAAGGCTGTCCAGACTGTATTTATCAATCTTTATAATAAGGGACTTATCTACAAAGGTTCAAGAATTGTAAACTGGTGTCCTGTATGTAATACATCTATTTCTGATGCGGAAGTTGAACATGAGGAGCAGGCTGGACATTTCTGGCATATTAATTATCCGGTTGTCGGCGAGGAGGGAAGATTTGTTGAAATTGCAACAACAAGACCTGAGACACTTCTTGGTGACTCTGCACTTGCTGTAAATCCTAAGGATGACAGATATAAGGATTTAATTGGAAAACAGGTACAGTTACCTCTCACAGACAGAACTATTCCTGTTATTGCAGATGAATATGTTGATATGGAATTTGGTACAGGCGTTGTTAAGATTACTCCTGCACACGACCCTAACGATTTTGAAGTGGGAAAGAGACATAATCTTCCTGAAATTAATATTTTAAATGATGATGCTACAATTAATAATCTCGGTGGAAAATATGCCGGAATGGACAGATACGAAGCAAGAAAGGCTATGGTCGCAGATCTTGATGCACTTGGACTTCTTGTAAAAGTAGAAGACCACGTTCACAATGTTGGTACACATGACAGATGTAAGACAACAGTTGAACCTATGATTAAACAGCAGTGGTTTGTAAAGATGGATGAACTTATCAAACCGGCAGTTGAAGGTGTAAAAAATGGTGATATTGAGCTTATGCCGGCATCTATGGATAAGACATATTTTAACTGGACAGACAATATCCGCGACTGGTGTATTTCAAGACAGTTATGGTGGGGACACAGAATTCCTGCATATTATTGTAAGGACTGCGGTGAGATGACAGTATCAGCTGAGAAAGTATGTACATGTCCTAAGTGTGGAAGCACTAATGTTGAACAGGATCCCGATACACTTGATACATGGTTTTCATCAGCACTCTGGCCATTCTCAACACT
>ERZ772851.2858-NODE-2858-length-12196-cov-6.905609_pt1 | contig 12196 bp, 10 predicted proteins | sample MGYA00512137_ERZ772851 | MGnify/ENA primary metagenome ERZ772851 (study PRJEB29015, sample SAMEA2737663) | human gut metagenome | biome: human gut; feature: human-associated habitat; material: faeces | place: China | collected 2012 ... | reverse complement strand
TTTGGAGGCGACAATCAAGAGCAAATTATATCAGAAGGGGAGAGGACTGTCAAAAAAGGCTCGCCAATTCCTCAATGGCGGTTTGTTGGTACAATACCAACCAGTCAGGCTTTGCCCAACTATGGATGATATGTATCAGGCTTATAGTCAGAGGATTTAAGGAAAAGCAAGCCGTCGCGGGGGAGCCATTCTGGCAGACTGGTGGCTTTTTGTACACGGCTCCAGCCGGCGGGATTTCTCTTAGCGGGTCTTCCGGGTGTGATGCGATAAACAATGTAATGCTCGCCGTTGCAAAATTGCAGAATAGCAATTTTGCCGGTAGGAAAATCAGCGTCTGCGTCTGCCAGCGAAAACTGCCACTGACATTGTGTGTCCAGTTCAGATAACTCTATGATTTGTTTGGCAAGTTTATGGGCTGTATCCACATTGGGCTGTTTAAACCCGCCATTGTCGTCGATGTGCAATTCGCCTTTTGCGTACGCTTCATCAATTGTCGCCTGGGCGGCGGTCATGAGGGAGCGAGCCTGGAGCATGATGCGCTTTTCAACGGCTTTGTCGATATAGCCGGTCAGGGACGGGACCAAAAGCGCTGCCAATACGGCCAGGATGACCAGGACAACGATCAGCTCAACGAGGGTAACCCCTCTTTTTTGGTTGGAATCACAGAACCGGGCCATAGCGCACGCCTCCCGCATCAGTATAAAACCGTACAAATAAAGTATATGCACATAACGATGCTGCGTCAATTGTGGGGAATGCCAAATTCTTTATACATTATTTGTGAATAATGTGATATTATAATACGATTTGAAAAACGCAGACGACGGCGGCGGCAAGAGGTTCTGCCGAAAATCCGGCCCCAAATTTGTCGATTGTGCCAAACGAATAAAGTTGCAATCGGATTTGACTTTTTGTATACTATATCTATATATACTATACAAAATAATCGGAAATATTATAAAAATTCTGGTTGGAAAGCGGGCCGGGTGTTGAAAAAGATTAGGATACAGCGGGTGAGCATCTTTGATATTGTCGCCACGCTGGTGTTGGCGATGGTGCTCGTCGCGTTCGCGGTGCAGGGCACGGGGGAGTTGGCTCAAATGCAGATCGCCACGGACGATTACATCCAGTGCGAGACACTGGCCCGGCAGCTGCAAAGCGGGTCGGACTACCTGATCGAGCAGGTGCGGATGTACACCGCCACCGGTCAGCGGGAGTACATGGACAACTACTTTGAGGAGCTGAACACGACCCGCCGCCGCGAGAACGCTTTAGAGTATTTTGCAGAGCATTACGGCGACAACGATGCTTTCACGCTGCTGAAATCCGCCATGACAACGTCGCAAAATCTGAGCTATACGGATCGGTATGCCATGCGGCTTGTGGCGCAGGCCACGCTGGCGGACGAGTCGAACTGGCCGACGGAAATCCGGTCTGTCTCGCTGCATGACAGTGACATAACGATGACAGACAGCGAGAAAATGCGCAAGGCACAGCAGTTGGTTTGCAACGACCAATATCAAAATATGCGCGATGATGTGAACGAAAAAATCACCGAGAGCATGGACAGCCTGATTGCGCTGACACGCAGCCGCCAGAACGGAGCGGAGACCGTTTTCACCGGCGTGTACCGTAAAATTGAGCTGTGCGCGGCGCTGTTGGTACTGCTCATGCTGGAAATCTGCATGATAACGCGCTTTTTTGTGGTAAAACCGCTGATGGACTACGGTCAGAGCATCCGGCGCGGGGAGATCTTCCCGGTGGTGGGCGCGGCAGAATTGCAGGACCTGGCACTGACCTACAACGAAGTCTACCGCGAAAACCAGGAGACGCAGAAGATCATCCGCCACGAGGCCGAGCACGACGCGCTGACCGGCGCACTGAACCGCGGTTCGTTTGAAAAGATCCTGAATATCTATAAGAACGGCGAGAAGCCGTTTGCAATGATTATCTGTGACGTTGACATTTTTAAACATGTCAACGACACTTACGGACATGCGGTGGGTGACGAGATCCTGAAAAAGGTCGCAAACCTCTTGAAAACGACCTTCCGCAGCATCGACTATGTCTGCCGCATCGGCGGTGACGAGTTCGCCGTTATCATGGTGGATGTGAATCAGGAATTGAGTTATACCATACGTGAGAAAATCACGGTGATCAACAATCAGCTGTACTGTCCGACGGACGACCTGCCGGCCATCTCGCTGAGCGCGGGCGTGGCCTTTACGGATCGCGCAAACCCCGGCGAGAGCATCTTCAAGGATGCTGACAAGGCGCTGTACCGTGTCAAGCAGAACGGCAAGCACGGCTGCGGCTTCTATTAAGTGCGCACGAATTTTGCGCAGCTGCGCCGTCTGCCGGACCTGCTTTTCCCGCGGCGCTGTCCGTTTTGCGGGTCATTGCTGGGGCCGGACGCACTGCAGGGCACGGTTTGCCCGGCCTGCGTGCCCGAGGAAATGCGCTTACAGCACATTCCGGCGCGTCTGCCGGAGGGCGAACACGATTTTTACGCCGTGCGGGAGGCTGCTGCGGCGTATTATTACGAGGATATTGTACGTACAGCCGTTTTGCGCTGCAAGCGGGGCGGCTGCTTTTGGTATGCCCGGGAGCTGGCGGACCGTGTGGCCGTGCTGGTGTTCGGCGCACTGCCGGCCAAACAGCCCGGAAAAATGCCGCAGTATGCGGGTGTGACTGCGCTGCCGCTGTACAGCTGCATTGTGCCGGTGCCGCCCCGCCAGCCGCTGCCCGGTATGCCGGGGCTGCCGCTGCTGCTGGCGCGCCGGTTGGGCGCGGTGCTGGGGGTCCCGGTGGAGACACCGCTGTACATCAAGCGCCGGGGCCGCCCGCAGAAGGAGCTTACCCGCGAGCAGCGCCTGCAAAACGCCAGGGGCGCGTTTGGCTGCCGCCCCGGCACAGACCTGACCGGCAGGCGGGTGCTGCTGATCGATGACATTATCACAACCGGTGCGACGGCGTCGGCGTGTGCGCTGGCACTTTTGCAGGCCGGTGCGGTGGAGGTGACCGCTGTGGCGATTGCCGTGGCGGAGGAGCTGCCCAAGAGCCGGAAAAAGCCCCCTGAGACAAAACCCTAAAAAGACCGAAGCGGTGTGCCCGGAAATCATGGGCGTACCGCTTCGGTCTTTTTCATAGCTTATACGAGCTTATACGGGGGCATCTCAGCACCATCCGGTATGCCGTGCCTGCCCCGCCCAACGCCAGCCCTGCCAAAAATAGGGTGAAAAATTTGGCGGTTTTGCCACGCGCATAAAATCTGAACATCCTGTATAATAAAGACACGGATCGATTTTCTGCTGTAAAAAGGAGAAACCGCGATGACAAAGCAAAAATATATCATGGCGCTGGACGCGGGCACCACGTCCAACCGCTGCATCCTTTTTAACGCCAAGGGCGAGATGTGCAGCGTCGCGCAAAAGGAGTTCACCCAGTATTTCCCCAAGCCCGGCTGGGTCGAGCATGACGCCAACGAGATCTGGACGACCCAGCTCGGCGTGGCGCTGTCGGCTATGAACGAGGTCGGCGCGTCGGCGGAGGACATCGCCGCCATCGGTATCACGAACCAGCGCGAGACGACCATCGTCTGGGACCGTGACACCGGCGAGCCGGTCTACCACGCCATTGTCTGGCAGTGCCGCCGCACAAGCGAGTACTGCGACGAGCTGAAGGCCCGCGGCCTGACCGACCTGATCCGGCAAAAGACCGGGCTGGTCATCGACGCTTACTTCTCGGCCACAAAGCTCAAGTGGATTTTGGACAACGTGCCCGGCGTGCGTGCGCGTGCCGAGCGCGGCGACCTGCTGTTCGGCACGGTGGAAACGTGGCTCATCTGGAAGCTGACCTGCGGCAAGATCCACGTGACCGACTACTCCAACGCCAGCCGGACGATGATGTTCAACATCCACACGCTGGACTGGGACGACGAGATACTGAAAATTCTCGATATACCGCGCTGTATGCTGCCGCGCCCCGTGCCCAACAGCGAGTTCTACGAGTACGCCGACCCGATGCACTTCGGCGGCGAGATCAAGATCGCGGGGGCGGCGGGCGACCAGCAGGCCGCGCTGTTCGGCCAGACCTGCTTTACCAGGGGCGAGGCCAAGAGCACCTTCGGCACGGGCGGCTTTCTGCTGATGAACACCGGTGAGAAGCCGGTATTCTCCCAAAACGGGCTGGTCACCACCGTGGCGTGGGGATTGGACGGAAGGGTAAATTACGCGCTGGAAGGTTCGATTTTTGTGGCGGGCGCAGCTATCCAGTGGCTGCGGGACGAGCTGCATCTGCTGGAGGACGCCCGCGACAGCGAGTACATGGCGCAGAAGGTCAGGGACACGAACGGCTGCTACGTCGTGCCTGCGTTCACCGGTCTGGGTGCGCCGCACTGGGACCAGTACGCCCGCGGCACCATCGTGGGCCTAACCCGCGGCGTGAACAAGAACCACATCATCCGCGCGACGCTGGACAGCCTGTGCTACCAGATCAACGATGTGCTGGCCGCCATGCAGGCGGATTCCGGCATTGACCTGACGGCGCTCAAGGTGGACGGCGGCGCGTGCGCGAACAATTACTTACTGCAGACGATGGCGGACATCAGCAACCTGCCGGTCAAGCGTCCCTGCTGCGTGGAAACGACGGCGCTGGGCGCGGCGTATCTGGCCGGGCTGGCCGTCGGCTATTGGAGCAGCACCGAGGACGTGCTGCAAAACTGGTCGGTGGACCGTGAGTTTATGCCGGGCATCCCCGACGACGAGCGCACCAGACGGCTGAAGGGCTGGAATAAGGCGGTGCGGTGCAGCTACGGCTGGGCGAAGGAGGAGTAAGGCCCCTAAAGCCTTCCCCTTGGGGGGAAGGTGGCCCCGCAGGGCCGGATGAGGGGAGAGCTTGCCGCGACAGGCCGTAAACGGGTAATAGTGGCAAGGCTGCCCCTCATCAGTCAGCGGGCGGGGCCGCTGACAGCTTCAGTCTCCGCGCTAAGAGCCGCCTACGGCGGTTGCGCTCCGACACGCGCCTGCGGGCGCAGCCCCAAGGGGGAAGCCATTCCGATTGCACAAACAACACGAGGTATCAATATGTACGACATCATCATTATCGGCGCGGGCGTGTCCGGGTGCGCCTGTGCGCGGGAGCTTTCGCGGTATGACGCGAAAATTCTTGTAGTAGAGAAGGAGGAGGACGTCTGCTGCGGCACGTCCAAGGCCAACAGCGCCATTGTCCACGCCGGGTACGACGCGGCCCACGGCAGCCTGATGGCCAAGCTCAACGTCGAGGGCAGCCGCCGGATGCCGGCCCTTGCGAAGGAGCTGGATTTTGCCTACGACCGGTGCGGCAGCCTTGTCGTCTGCCTGAGCGACGAGGACCGCCCCGCGCTGCAAAAGCTCTATGAAAACGGCATCGCCAACGGCGTGGAGGGGCTGCGCATCATAGAACGGGACGAGCTGGTGGGAATGGAACCGAACATCTCGGACGCCGCCGTCGCCGCACTGTGGGCGCCCACGGGCGGCATCGTCTGCCCGTTCGGCCTGACGTTTGCGTTGGCGGAGAACGCCGCCAAAAATGGTGTGCAGTTTCGGTTTGACACCAAAGTTACGGGCCTGCACCCGCTGGACGGCGGCGGAGCCGGGTGGGCCGTCGAGACCGACCACGGCACGTTGGAAACGCGCTGCATCGTCAATGCGGCGGGCGTATACGCCGACACGCTGCACAATATGGCCGACGCGGCGCACCCCATGACAATTACGGCCCGGCGGGGAGATTACTTCCTGCTTGACCACACGGCGGGGCAGCATGTGCGGCACACGGTATTCCAGCTGCCGGGCAAATACGGCAAGGGCGTGCTGGTAACGCCCACGGTGCACGGCAATCTGCTGGTCGGGCCGACGGCCATCGACGTGGACGACAAGGAGGCCACGGCCACGACGGCGGCGGGCCTGGACGAGGTGCGGGAGAAATCCGGCCTCGCGGTCAAGGACATTCCACTGCGCCAGACCATCACGAGCTTCGCGGGTCTGCGCGCCCACGAGGCGCGGCACGACTTCTTCATCGGCGAGATCGCGCCCGGCTTTGTGGACTGCGCGGCCATCGAGTCGCCCGGCCTGTCCAGCGCCCCGGCCATCGGTGCGATGGTCGCGGACATCGTGCGCGGCAGTCTGCACTTACACAATAAGCCCGATTTTGACCCGACGCGCAGGGGCATTCTGGACCCCAAAGCGCTGGATCTTGCAGCGCGGGCGGAGCTTATCCGGCAAAACCCGGCCTACGGGCAGATTATATGCCGGTGCGAGAGCGTGACCGAGGGTGAGATCATCGACGCCATCCGCCGCACGCCCGGCGCACGCAGTCTGGACGGCGTCAAGCGGCGCACCCGCGCGGGCATGGGCCGCTGCCAGGCGGGCTTCTGCAGCCCGCGCGTCATGGAGATCCTGGCGCGGGAGCTGGGCGTGCCGCAGAGCGAGATCACCAAGTCCGGCGGTGCGTCCAAAATCATCGTCGGCACGAACAAGGATAGCCTGTGAAAGGGGGCGTCTGCCATGAAAAACGTTGATCTGGTCATTATCGGCGGCGGCCCGGCGGGGCTGGCCGCGGCGGTGGCCGCACGCAAAAGCGGCGTGCAGGACATCCTGATCCTGGAGCGCGACAGTGAGCTGGGCGGCATCCTGAACCAGTGCATCCACAATGGCTTCGGCCTGCATACCTTTAAAGAGGAGCTGACCGGCCCCGAGTACGCGGCACGGTTTGTGACGCAGGTACGCGAATTGGGAATTGAATACAAACTCAATACGATGGTGCTGGATCTGGCGGCGGACAAGACCGTCACCGCCATGAACAAGACCGACGGACTGTTTCAGCTGCACCCCAAGGCGGTCATTCTGGCCATGGGCTGCCGTGAGCGCCCGCGCGGCGCGCTGAACATTCCGGGCTACCGGCCCGCGGGCATCTTCACCGCGGGCACGGCGCAGCGGCTCGTCAACATGGAGGGCTGCCTGCCCGGGCGGCGGGTCGTGATTCTGGGCAGCGGCGACATCGGCCTTATCATGGCACGCCGCATGACGCTGGAGGGGGCAAAGGTGCTCTGCGTGGCGGAGCTGATGCCGTATTCCGGCGGCTTAAAGCGCAATATTGTGCAGTGCCTCGATGATTTTGGCATTCCGCTGAAATTGAGCCACACGGTAGTGGACATTCAGGGCAAGGAGCGCGTGACCGGCATCACGCTGGCACGGGTCGAAAACGGAAAACCTATCCCCGGCACCGAGGAGCACTACGACTGCGACACGCTGCTGCTTTCCTGCGGGCTGCTGCCCGAAAACGAGCTGAGCCGCGCCGCGGGCGTGGCGCTGAACCCCGTCACCGGCGGCCCGGCGGTCAATGAGAGCCTGGAAACGAACCTGCCCGGCGTCTTTGCCGCGGGCAACGTGCTGCATGTGCATGACCTGGTGGATTATGTGTCGGAGGAGGCCGCGGCGGCAGGTGAGCACGCGGCGGCATACATTGCGGGCGGCGGGGCCGCGGCGGGCCGCACCCTGCCCGTGCGGTGCGAAAACGGCGTGCGCTACACCGTGCCGACCACCATCCGCCCCGGCTGCGCGGGGGATACCGTGACGCTGCGGTTCCGCGTGGGCGGCGTGTACAAAAATAAAAAAATCGCGGTGTACCGCGGTACAGACTGCATCTACAGCCGCAAGCGGCCCGTGCTGGCCCCCGGCGAGATGGAGACTGTGCGGCTGAAGGCCGAGCTCCTGCGCGGCCCGGGCGACGCTGTGACGGTAACGTTGGAGGAGGGCTGACGATGGAAAAACGTGAACTGATCTGCATCGGCTGCCCGATGGGCTGCCCGCTGACTGTGACGCTGGACGGCGGCGCGGTGGTCACCGTGCAGGGCAACACCTGCCCGCGCGGCGACGCCTACGCCCGCAAGGAGGTCACCGCCCCGACGCGCATTGTGACCACAACGGTGCGCGTGACCGGCGGCACCCTGCCCGCCGTGAGCTGCAAGACCCGCAGCGACATCCCGAAGGAGAAAATTTTTGACGTTGTCCGCGCGCTGAAAAGCGTTGTGGTGCCCGCCCCCGTACACATCGGCCAGATTCTGCTGCCCGATGCAGCCGGGACCGGCGTGGATGTGGTGGCGACGAAGGACGTAGCCGAGGTGTAGATTCATCCCGTTATGAAAATAACTTTCCGAAAAAGTTAAATTTTCAAAGAAATTTGGGCAAAAATCAATGGCGTGTTTGAATATTGCACAAAGAAAGCGTCGATTTTTCGGCTTTTCGACAATTCTGCTAAAATCACTTTCTTTTTTGTGAAGAATATGTTAATATGAGATTAACAAAGTGTCGCGGCTGCGGAACCAGACAGCCCGGCGCCGAGTTGGGAAAGACCCACTCACAATTTTTGGAGGAATGCTTTTATGATGAAGTATCTGCAGAAGCTCGGCAAAGCTCTTATGCTTCCCGTTGCTGCACTGCCCGTCTGTGGTATCCTGATGGGCATCGGTTACGCTTTCGCTCCCGCTGTTATGGGTGCTGAGGGCGCAACTTCCGGTTTCGCTTACACTCTCGGTTTCCTGCTGATCAAGGCCGGCGGCGCCCTGATCGACAACATGGCTTGGCTGTTCGCCATCGGCGCTGCCGTCGGTCTGTCTGATGACCATGACGGTACCGCAGGTCTGGCAGGTCTTGTCAGCTTCCTGATGATGCAGCAGCTGCTCAGCCCCGGCGTTGTCGGCGCTGTCCGCACGCTGGAGGAAGGCACCGTCGATTACATTGCTTTCAGCAAGATCGCCGGCAACTCCTTCATCGGCATCCTGGCCGCCATCATCGGTGCTGCCTGCTACAACAAGTTCAAGAATACCCAGCTGCCTGACTGGCTGGCATTCTTCAGCGGCAAGCGCAGCGTTGCTATCGTGACCGCCGTGGTTTCCATCGTGGTTTCCGTTGTTCTGCTGTTCGTCTGGCCCATCATCTTCGGCGTTCTGGTTGCCCTCGGCAACGGCATTGCCAAGATGAGCGGCATCGGCGCCGGCATCTACGCTTTCCTGAACCGCCTGCTGATCCCCACCGGCCTGCATCACGCTCTGAACAACGTGTTCTGGTTTGACACCATTGGTCTGGGTGATCTGAAGCACTTCTGGGCTGGCGATGTCACCGGTCAGAATGGTGTTAATTGGGACCTCGGCATGTACATGTCCGGCTTCTTCCCCTGCATGATGTTCGGTATCCCCGGTGCTGCTCTGGCTATGGTCCAGACTGCCAAGAACAAGAAGGCTGCTATCGGTCTGGTTGTTTCCGCTGCTATCTGCGCCTTCGTCTGCGGCGTTACCGAGCCGTTTGAGTTCGGCTTCATGTTCCTCTGCTTCCCCCTGTATGTTGTCTATGCTGCTCTGTACGGCATCTTCACCATCATTACCTACTACACCGGCTTCCGCGCAGGCTTCTGCTTCTCCGCCGGTGCTACCGACCTGATCTTCTCCGCCAGCCTGCCTGCTGCTGCTAAGACCTGGATGATCATCCCTCTGGGTATCGCCGCTTTCGTTGTCTTCTACCTGGTCTTCAAGTTCGCCATCACCAAGTTCGACCTGAAGACCCCCGGCCGTGAGGACGAGGATGAGGAGGCCGCTGAGGCCAACATCACCCTCGCCAACAACGACTTCACCGCCATCGCTTCCGGCGTTCTGGCTGCTGTCGGCGGCAAGGACAACGTTGCCAACGTTGACTACTGCGCAACTCGTCTGCGCTTTGAGGTCAAGGACAGCACTGCTGTCAACGAGAAGGCCGTCAAGGCTGCCGGTGCTGCCGGTGTCATCCGCCCCAGCAAGACCGCTTGCCAGGTCGTCATCGGACCCAAGGTCCAGTTCGTCTACGATGAGCTGAAGAAGATGCTGTAAAAACAGGCATTACCGGATAAAGGTCTGGTTCCCTTTATCAACTCCGCCGCGGGCGGGCGATCAGCCCGTCCGCGGCTTTTTCTGTGATTTGCTGCAAAAACGGTACAAAATCTTGGTACAAATCACATAAACCGGTCATGGTATCCCGCCCCATGGCGTGGTATAATGAAGAATAGGAAAACTGGGGCAACGCGCCCCGAAAAGATCAGGAGGTATTTTCTTATGAAGATCATCCGTGCAAAAGATTACTACGACATGTCCCGCAAGGCCGCCAACATCATCTCGGCCCAGGTCATCATGAAGCCCAACTGCGTGCTGGGCCTGGCCACCGGCGGTACGCCCGTGGGCACCTACAAGCAGCTGGTCGAGTGGTACAACAAGGGCGACATCGACTTCTCCGAGGTCACGACGGTCAACCTGGACGAGTACCGCGGCCTGCCCAAGGAGCACCCCGAGAGCTACTGGAGCTTCATGCACCGCAACCTGTTTGACCATGTCAACATCCGTCCCGAGGCCATCAACTTGCCGGACGGCACCAACATGGACGCCGACGCCGAGTGCGCCCGCTATGACGCGGTCATTCACAATGTGGGCGGCGTTGACCTGCAGCTGCTGGGCATCGGTAACGACGGCCACATCGGCTTCAATGAGCCGAACGAGGCATTCGAGCTGGGCACCCACTGCGTTGACCTGAAGGAGGAGACCATCGAGGCCAACAAGCGCTTCTTCGACGGCAACGCCGACCTGGTCCCCAAGCAGGCCTACACCATGGGCATCAAGACGATCATGCAGGCCCGCAAGGTCCTGATGGTCGCCAACGGCAAGGGCAAGGCCGACATCGTCAAAAAGGCGTTCTTCGGCCCCGTCACGCCGGAGGTCCCCGCCAGCATCCTGCAGATGCACCCCGACTTCATTCTGGTCGGCGACGAGGAAGCCCTGAGCGAGATCTGATTTGCGGAGGGACACTGCAATGATTATCAAAAATGCAAAAGTCTACAGCGACGGCTGCCGCTTTGTGGAAAAGGACCTCATCATCCGCGATGGCCGCATCGTCTTTGGCGCGGCCCCGCAGGAGGGCGAGGATGTCATTGACGCGGGCGGTGCCTATGCGCTGCCGGGTCTGGTGGACATCCATTTCCACGGCGCAGTCGGTCACGATTTCTGCGACGCAGACGAGGCCGGCCTGCAGGCCATCGCTGATTTTGAGGCGAGCAAGGGCGTGCTGGCCATCTGCCCCGCAACCATGACGTTCAGCGAGGAGATCCTGAACGGCATCATGGACGTGGCCGCGGCCCACAAGAACGAGCGCGGCGCGGATCTGGTCGGCATCAACATGGAGGGGCCGTACATCAGCCCCAAGAAGGTTGGCGCGCAGAACCCGAAGTACGTCATGGCCGCCGACGCGGGCATGTTCCGCCGCCTGCAGGCGCGCAGCGGCGGGCTGATCAAATTGGTTGACGTCGCCCCCGAGGAGCCGGGCAATCTGGATTTCATCAAGGAATGCCGCGATGAGGTGCGCATTTCGATTGCCCACACCTGCACCGACTACGACACGGCCAAGGCCGCGTTTGCCGCAGGTGCATCCCACATGACCCACCTGTACAACGCGATGCCGGGCATCACCCACCGTGAGCCGGGGCCGATCATTGCCGCGCTGGAGGATGGTGCCGAGGTCGAGCTGATCACCGACAACGTCCACATTCACCCGGCAATGGTGCGGTTCACCTTCAACACCTTCGGGGCGGACCGTGTGATTTTGATTGCGGACAGCATGATGGCCTGTGGTCTGCCTGACGGCCAGTACAGTCTGGGCGGCCAGGCCGTCACGGTGCGCGGACCCCGCGCGACGCTGACCGAGCAGCCCGGCACGATTGCGGGCAGCGCGACCTGTCTGTTTGACTGCATGAAGCGTGCGGTCCTCGACATGGGCGTGCCCCTTGAGAGTGCCGTCCGCGCCGCGACCCTGAACCCCGCCCGCAGCATCGGCATTGATGCCGATTACGGCAGTCTCGACGCAGGCCGCTACGGCAACGTCGTGCTGGTCGATGATAAGCTGGATATTTTGAAGGTTGTGCGGCACGGAGAGGTTATCGGCTAAACCGGGAACGGCAGTCCCCCGGAAACTCGCTTTCTTTTGGCAGCAAAAGAAAGCTTGCAAAGAAAACTGCCGCTGTTGCGAATGCAGCGGACCCCGCCTTAGGGGCTGCACGCCCCTAAGAACCCCAAAGTGGAAGTCGGAAGTCTCGGCGGCTAAACGGACGCAGTATTACTGTCCGTTCTTAACGCCGCCGAGCCTTCCTC
>ERZ772851.2812-NODE-2812-length-12346-cov-36.629648_pt1 | contig 12346 bp, 10 predicted proteins | sample MGYA00512137_ERZ772851 | MGnify/ENA primary metagenome ERZ772851 (study PRJEB29015, sample SAMEA2737663) | human gut metagenome | biome: human gut; feature: human-associated habitat; material: faeces | place: China | collected 2012 ... | reverse complement strand
TCCACATCGTTCAGCTGCTCGATCAAAGCCTGCCCTTTTTCTACCGGCATGCAGAACACACCGGTGGAAAGCGCATCCCCCAGGCCGCTGTCACTGCTTACAATGGCAACGCTGTTCATGTAGCGGGCAGGCTGCAGGGTGGTCAGGTCGATCAGGTGGTGGTAGCGTACACCGTCCACGGTAAAGTAACGCTGGTAGTCCCCGCTGATCACAAGGCTTTGCCCCGGCTGCAGCTCCACGGTATCCACATAGCGTGCGGTGGCGTATTGTCCGTCCTGATCCGGCCAGGGGTTATCGACCCCGGCAACCCAGGGCCCGCTGTTGGGCTTGGTGCCAATGGCGCGCACATTGCCACCCACGTTCAACAGGGCGCTGGTCAGGCCGCGGGCTTCGGCTGCCTGGGCGCATTGCTCCACCGCATAGCCTTTGCCAATGCTGCCAACGTCCAGCTGCAATTCCGGGTCTGCAAAATACACCGTCCCGGTATTCTGGTTCAAAATCAAATCATCCATATTGCAGTGGGCAGCCGCAGCCTGCAGGTCGGCGGTTTTGGGCAGGATATCGGCGCTTACCTCGGCTCCATCGCCCGCGGCGGTGCGGGCATCGTGCCAGTAGCGCAGCACCGCCCCGGCAGCGGCATTGCAGGCACCGTCCGTTGCCTGGTACATCTCCTGCGCGAAGGTCAGCAGGTTCATAATCTCATCCCCAACGGCAACGGGGGCAGCAGCGGCTCCGGCGTTTACATCCGCCAGGTTGGTCATGCCGTCATAGAGGTTGTAAATATCATACAGCTGGTTATACCGCAGCAGGTCTGCATGCAGGGCGGTCATCTGGGTGTTCCAGTCGGCTTCACTGTCGGCATAGCCGCTGATGACAGTAACGGTGTCAAACACATCCCACCAAGTTACGCTGTAGCGCTGGGGGCTGGTGGTTCCAGTTACCGCACAGCCGCTCAGCAGCAGGCAGAGCGCCAGCACCGCACAGGTCAGGCGGCGCTTCATGCCTGGCCTCCCACGTGTTCATGCTCGCGGTTCAGTTCGGCCAGCAGGGCAGCAAGGGTCCAGCCGCGGCTGGTGGGGGTTACCATGGCGCGCAGCGGGATCACCGCCCCGCCGCGGCGCACTTCATCCACAAACTGGCCCAGATCGCCGTTGTCATGCCGCAGCCCGCTCACAATCATGGCCGGGCGCTCCGGTACATCCGGGGCGGGGGCGGCTTCACCGCCAGTGTGCCGCCCGGTGCAAAGGGCTTCCATGGTGGTGCCCAGGTCGGCGGCGGTCAAAAGGCGAACTTTCAGGCGGCTCAGGCGTGCAGCGTGTTCCACCGCGGCGTGCTCGGCACTGCCGGGGGCAACCTGCCACAGCAGCACACAGCGCGGTTCCTGCTGGATTCTGGCTTTCATAACAATACCTCGTTATGCCTGCCCGCAGCCGGGCAGGCAGCAATCATAAAATCAAAATGTGCGGCGCAGGGGTCAGTCCCGCGCCGCACGGTGGAAAAGGTTCAATTACAGGTCAGGGTGATACTCTTTGCAGGTGCATTTTTTCCATTTCAGGCCGCTGCCGCAGGGGCAGGGATCGTTGCGGCCAATCTTGGTCACGCGCACAGGGGTGGCACCCTTGGCACCAGCCTGAGCCGGTGCGCCTTCGCCGGTGGGCTTGGCAACCTGTTCGCGTTTCGGCTCCTGGTTCTGCTGGCGCACTTCAATGGTCAGCAGCATGTGTACGGCATCCTCGCGGATGGTGGCGATCATCTCGTCAAACATGGCAAAGCCTTCAATGCGGTATTCCACAATGGGGTCGCGTTGGCCGTAACCGCGCAGGCTCATGCCCTGCTTCAGCTGGTCCATGTTGTCAATGTGCTCCATCCACTTGGAGTCAACATTGCGCAGCAGGCAGATACGCTCCAGTTCGCGCATCATGGGGGCACCGTACTTCTGCTCCTTGCTTTCCAGAATGCTCATGCCGCGCTCATACAGCACCTTGGCAACATCCTCGCGCTTCAGATCATTCAGCTGCTCGGCAGTGTAGTTAAAATCAGTGGGCAGGCACAGCCAGTTCAGGTAGTGGCGGCGCAGGGCGGCAAAATCCCAATCGTCGGCGGTTTCGCCGCTCAGGAAGGACTCGCAGGTCTCGTCGATGGACTGCTTCATCATCTCGTGCAGCTTGTCGGAGATATCCTCGCCGTCCAGCACCATCTGACGCTGCTTGTAGATGATCTCGCGCTGCTGGTTCATGACATCGTCATACTGCAGCACCTGCTTACGGATGGCAAAGTTGGAAGCTTCCAGCTTTTTCTGGGCGCTCTCGATCGTGTTGGTGATCAGCTTGTTCTCGATGGGCATGTCCTCGTCCAGGCCCAGGGTATCCATCAGGCCCTGCACGCGCTCACCGCCGAAAATGCGCATCAGGTCATCTTCCAGGCTCAGGAAGAAACGGGATGCACCGGGGTCGCCCTGACGGCCGGCACGGCCGCGCAGCTGGTTATCAATACGGCGGCTTTCGTGGCGTTCAGTGCCAATGATGAACAGGCCGCCAGCTTCGCGCACAGCCTCGGCTTCGCGCTTGACTTCCGGTTCATATTCTGCAACCAGCTCGTCAAAGCGCTTGCGGGCAGCCAGAATATCAGCATCCTGGGTGTCGGCATGGCCATCGCACTCGGTCATCAGCATTTCAACTTTTGCTTCATAGGCTGTGTCCGGGGCAGGGGGGATGGGCAGGCCCTGTGCCTTGGCGCGGGCTTTGGCGTGCTCGTATTCGTCCTTCAGCACTTCCAGGTCGGCATTCATCTGGCGGGTCAGCTCTTTGCGCAGGGTGGCCTTTGCCATATAGGTCACGTTGCCGCCCAGCATGATATCGGTGCCGCGGCCAGCCATATTGGTGGCGATGGTCACAGCGCCCTGCTTACCGGCCTGTGCAACGATTTCGGCTTCGCGCTCATGCTGCTTTGCGTTCAGCACATTGTGCTCAATGCCGCGCTCTTTCAGCAGCTTGGAAAGCGCCTCGCTCTTTTCCACGCTGACGGTACCAACCAGAACGGGCTGGCCCTTGGCGTGGCATTCGGCAACCTGCTCGATCACGGCATTATACTTGCCGTTGATGGTCTTGTACACGCTGTCCGGCAGGTCCTTGCGGGCGCGGGGCTTGTTGGTGGGGATGGATACGATCTGCAAGCCGTAAATTTCGCTGAACTCGTCCGCTTCGGTGGAAGCCGTACCGGTCATGCCGCCCAGCTTTTTGTACATGCGGAAATAGTTCTGGAAGGTGATGCTGGCCAAGGTCTTGCTCTCAGCAGCAACGGTCACGCCTTCCTTGGCTTCAATGGCCTGGTGCAGACCGTCATTGAAGCGGCGGCCATACATCAGACGGCCGGTGAATTCATCAACGATGATGACCTCGCCGTCTTTCACGATATAGTCGGTATCACGGTGCATCACACCGCGGGCCTTGATGGCACCGTCAATATAGTGGCGCAGGGTCATGTTGTCGGCATCGGCCAGGTTCTCAACATTGAACCATGCTTCGGCTTTCTTAACGCCGCTTTCGGTCAGGGTGCAGGTCTTGTGCTTTTCGTCCACAACGTAATCACCGTCAACCTGTTCATCGGCTTCCACTTTGTCGTCCAGTTCAACGATGACAGACTTTTTCAGCGTTTTGGCAAAGTCGTCCGCGCGCTTGTACATCACGCTGGAATCTTCGCCCTTGCCGGAGATGATCAGCGGGGTACGGGCTTCATCAATCAGGATGGAGTCCACCTCGTCCACGATGGCGTAAGCATGGCCGCGCTGCACCATGCTGGCCTTGTAAACCACCATGTTGTCACGCAGGTAGTCAAAGCCAAACTCGTTGTTGGTGCCGTAAGTAACATCCGCCAGGTAAGCCTTGCGGCGGTCCTGCGGCTGTACGTCATGGATAACCAGGCCGACCGTCAAGCCAAGAAAGCGGTAAACCTTGCCCATCCATTCGCTGTCGCGCTTGGCCAGGTAATCGTTGACGGTAACAACATGCACGCCTTCGCCGGTCAGGGCATTCAGGTAAACGGGCATGGTGGCCACCAGGGTCTTGCCTTCACCGGTCTGCATCTCGGCAATGCAGGAACGATGAAGCACAATGCCGCCGATGATCTGCACCGGGTAGGGCTTCAGCCCCAGCACACGCCAGTCCGCTTCGCGGCAGACGGCGAACGCTTCGGGCAGGATATCGTCAAGGCTGGCCCCGTTTTTCAGCTTTTCTTTCAGGTACGGGGTTTTGGCCTGCAATTCTTCGTCAGTAAGTTTCTGCATTTCGGGCTCAAGTTCCAGCACCTTGTTGGCAATGGGTTTGATGCGCTTGAGCTCTTTGTCGGAAAAATTACCGAACAGTTTTTCCATAAAAGACATAAGTAAACACCTGTATTTCTGCCGCATGGCGGCGAATGGATCAGCAGGGGAACCCCTGTTGGATACAATGCTATACTTTAATATAATACACCCGCGCAGGGTACTGTGTCAAACCTGCGCGGGTGTAAAATGCAAATATTAAACTGTTTCAGCGGCTTTTGTTGAAACTTGGCCGGTTATCATGCGCTTGCAGCGCTTTTGGCCTGCTTTTCGTTGCTGATGAACAGCAGCACCAGCATCAAAAAGATGCAAACAAAGCCGATGGCGTCCCACACGGTAAAGGGGGAACCGAGCACCAGCGTGCTGATGATGGCCGCCGTAACCGGTTCCGCAAAGCTGAACAGGCTGGATTTCTGCGGGCCAATGTACATGACGCCGCTCATGTAACAGCTGAACGCCAGCACGTTGCCGATGAGCACGACCGCCGCAATACCGGCAATGCCGGCCGCGTTGGGTACGTAGTTCATCCGCCACGGGCGGAACACCAGCGCAAAGAAGGTGCCGCCCATCAGGAATGCCCAACCCTGCAGCATAGGTGTGGGGTACTGTTTTTGCAGGTTTTGGGGCCATATGGTGTAAATAACAACGCAGAACGCGCTGATAATACCAACGACCAGCGCAGCGGGCGAAACCGCCATGTTGGTCAGGCTGCCGTGGGTGGTCAGCATAAATACACCACCCAGCGCCAGCACAATGGAGAACACCTCAAACAGCCGCGGCGCACGCTTTTGCTGGATGCAGACCACCAGCAGAATCAGCACGGGGGAAAGATCCTGCAAAATGGTGCCCACACCGGCGCTGGAAAGCTGGATGGTCAAAAAGTAGGTGAACTGGCAAAAGCTGACGCCAGCCAGGCCATAGATCACAAGGTCGCGCGCGTTGCGCCAGCTGCGCCAGGGGTTCACCAGTTGGCGCCAGTTGCGCACACCGTAATAAATGCACAGAATCACACCGGCCAAAAACAGCCGGATGGGCACCAGCCAGGTGGAATCCATGCCCTGGCGGGTAAACAGATACTGCCCCACGCAGCCGGAAACACCCCAGCACATGCCGCCGAACATTGTCAGCAGAGCGCCTTTTACGCTGTCCGTCATTCGTTATGATCTCCTATCCCAAAACTTGTTACAGTTTGTTCAGGCAATACTGCGCAGCGGCCAAAACATCCGGCACAACGGGGGCACCGGTGGCACGCAGCTGCTGTGCGCTCTGATGCCCAGCGGTTTGCAGCACACACCGCACGCCCAGCGCCTGGGCAACCTCAAAATCGTGGACAGAATCCCCGATCATAATAGCCTGCGCCGGTACGGCACCGCGCTGCTTCAGTTCAGTCAGATAAGCCAGGCCGACTTCCACTTTGCTGCGGGCGTAAATATTATCCAACCCCAGCAGGCGGTCAAAGTAGGGGCGCACTCCGCGCTCCGTGACCTGCTGTTCCAAAACCGGCAAGTTGGAAGCCGAAAGAATGACCTGCTGCACCCCGGCACCTTTCAAAAGGGAAAGGGCGGGCACAGCACTTTCTGCCAGCGGACAGGCCCCGGCGCGGGCCAGGTAATCCTGCATGTAATCATCGGCAAGCTCTTTGTAGGAGTTTTTGGAAAAATCGAACCCTGCGCGAATATAATAATCTTCAATCGGGAAGCCAAAAATCTCACGGTACTGGGCAAGGCTGTATTGCTGCGGGTAATGATAGATGCGGAGCAGACGGTTGAGCGCGTCCACACAAAGGGCAACATCATCCAGCAGGGTGCCGTTCCAGTCCCATAAAACAAGGCTCGGTTTCATGGCAGCTCCTTTTAATGAATACAGGGAAAGCGGTTATTGTTCTGCAAAAATTTTGTTCAGGGATTCGTTGCTCTCGATCAGCTTGACCAGGGCAACACCCAGCACACAGCAGCTGATGATCTCACCAACGCCAACAGCAACGGCGTTGAATACCGCCATGGTGGCCGTGGGGGCAGAATCCGAGAAGAACACAGTGATTTCAAACGCGCCAACGATCAGTGCATTGGCGATAACAGGAGGGAAAGACGCCGGAATTGCCAGCCCTTTCCAGCGCACATTGCGCAGGGCATAGGTGGCAAGGCAGGCAATCAGGGTGGCGGCGGTGCCAAACACCACATCCACCATGGTGGAACCCAGCAGGTTTGCCAGCAGGCAGCCCAGGGTAACGCCCACAATGTATTCGGCCCCAAACACCGGCAGCAGGCAGAATGCTTCGGCCACGCGCACCTGTACCGCGCCGTAAGAGAACGGCTGCAATACCAGGCAAAGCACGGTGTAAACTGCGGCGATCATGGCGCAGCGTACCAGGGTTTGATCGGACAGTTTGTTTTTGCTAGTAGACATAAAATTACACTCCGGCGGATAGATTTTGACCGCGCCCAAGACCGCCAGGCTTGGGTGGGTTTGCGCCTGAAAACCAGGCGGAGCCTAAAATCCTAAGTTGCTCAACAAATTGTTATTATAACAAATGAAAATGGGGGATACAAGGGGGAAAGGGGCATAATATTGCAGCAAAAGAGCAAAATACTGCCTTTGCAGACAAAAAATCCCGCACCGGGCGGGCTGCCGGTGCGGGGGAAAATGATAGAGAGGTTTGTTACCAGGGCGCGTTATCCAGCGGGCAGTGCATGTCTGTGCGGGCGGCGCGCATTTCCACATAGCAGCCGCACTGCATGCAGGTCCCGGCGTTAAGGCTGGGGCAGGTGCGGCAATGTTCCAGCCGGGCAGTGTATTCCGCATCCGGGGTGCGCACACGGCGGGGCATGGTGGCGCGGTAGCGCACCACGCTGGCGTAATAGTCGTTTTCGTCCGCCATATCCTGCAATAAGCAGCGGCGGCAGCGCTTGGGCTGGGCTTCCATTACTGGTTCACCACAAAAGCGGCTACGCTGCACGGCGGCAGGGTGGCGGTAAAGCCGTCCGCCGTCAGGCTGGTGTTCAGTTCCGCGGGGACAACCTGCTCCGGCGCGGCAAAGGTGTTGTGGGCGGCGGGGGCACCGGCCAACACGCGGGCTGTTACACCGGTGGGCTTGGCCCCGCCCAGCATGCAGGTAACAGGGATAGCTGCCGTATCGTTCAGGTTGGCCGCAGTGACCAGAATACTGCCGTCTGCCTGCTGGCTGGCACTGACATGCAGATCGGGCACCGCCTGGTCATCGTGGTTCAGCAGGGTGGTCTCCGCATAGCTTTCCAGCTGCTTGGCACCCTGGTGGCCCTTGTACATTTCAAATATATGATAGGTCGGGGTCAGCACCATCTTGCTGCCTTCGGTCAGGATCATGGCCTGCAGCACGTTGACCATCTGGGCAATGTTGGCCATGCAGACGGTATCACAGTGGTTGTTGAAGATATTCAGGTTGATGGCCGCCACCAGCGCATCGCGCATGGTGTTCTGCTGGTAAAGGAAGCCGGGGTTCGTGTCCGGTTCCACATCGTACCAGGTACCCCATTCATCCACGGCCAGGCCCACTTTGCGGTCACCCTGATACTGCTTGATAATGCGGGTGTGGTTCTCCACCAGCTCTTCCATCTGCAGGGTCTTGTGCAGGGTGGTATAGTATTCCTCATCGGTAAAGTCTGTGGCCGAGCCCTTGTGCTGCCAATCCTCATGGGGCACGGTATAGTAATGCAGTGATACCGCATCTACGGCCTGCCCGGCGCGCTCCATCACGGTTTTGGTCCAGTGGTAATCCGCCACGTTGGCGCCGGATGCGATCTTGAAGATTTTGTGCTCCGGCGAGTAGTTGCGCAGGTAGGTGGAATATTGGCGGCACAAATCGGCATAATACTCGGCACGCATACTGCCGCCGCAGCCCCAGGCTTCATTGCCAATGCCCCAGTATTTTACGTTGAACGGTTCGTCCTGCCCGTTGGCGCGGCGCTCTGATGCCATGGGGGAAATGCCGCCCATGTTGCAGTATTCCACCCAGTCCGAAAATTCCTGCACGGTGCCGCTGCCCACATTGCCGCTGAAATATGCTTCGCAGCCAATCTGGCGGCACAGCTCCATAAATTCATGGGTGCCAAAGCTGTTATCCTCGGTCACGCCGCCCCAGTTGGTGTTTACAATGGTTTTGCGGTTCTCCTTGGGGCCAATGCCGTCGCGCCAGTGATAGGTATCGGCAAAGCAGCCGCCCGGCCAACGCAGCACGGGCACATGCAGGGCTTTCAGCGCGGATACAACATCATTGCGCATGCCGTTGGTGTTGGGAATATCAGAAGCCTGACCGACATAAATGCCCTGATAGATGCAGCGGCCCAGATGCTCCGAAAACTGACCGTAAATGTTGGGGTTGATGGTGCCAACCGAACGGTTGACGTTCACAAAAATACATGCCATAAAAACACCTCACAAAAGTAAAAAAATACCTATGGCAACACCGCACAATTCCCGCCTTACGGCTTAAGCACCGCTCCGACGGCTGCGGCACGGCATCTGCGTTGCCAAAATGCTCGATAAGACATCCAGTATTATCTGCGCTTTTGGCTTAGCAGCTGCCGTGCCTCGCTCGCCGTATCGGCACTTAGAATTATGCGGTATTGCCCATAAAAAGCAACATGAAATAGGAACCTAAAAGCACTATAACAAACTCCGTTCGTTATGTCAATCTCCTATAAAAAATAAACCCTGCATTCCGGCAGAAGCACAAAATGCAGGGCAGATAAAAGCAAACAAAGAAGCAAATAGAAAGCAAGAATAAGCGAATTTACAAGAAAAAGCAGTTGCAGTTACAGGAAAGCTCAGCCTGCATACAATGCTCCTAACTCCTAACTCCTAACTTTATTCCCACTTCTCCCAAACCTCCGGCCGGTACCCCACTGTGGCGGCGCGGCCATTGCGTACAATGGGTTGGCACAAAAGCTGCTGGTTTTCAAACAGTTTGTCAGCCTGCTGGCTTTCGTCCAGCCAGCGCAGCAGGGCAAGGGTATCCTGGTCTTTGGCAGTTTCGTCCACCAGGGCCTGCCAGCCGCCCACGGCCTGGCACACGCGGTCAAACTCACCGCGGCTCAGGCCCTTTTCTTTCAGGTCCACCATCTGGAACTTGATGCGCCGCTCTTTGAACCAGCGCTGCGCCTTTTTGGTGTCAAAGCTTTTGTTGGTGCCAAAAATCTGGATGTTCATGCGTTTTCCTCCCGCCATCAGTCTGCCTGCGGGACATCCTGGCTGGATGCCACAATGTTATTGACCCACACGCCCTTTTTGACCAGAATAAACCCGATAATGCACTTGAGCAGATCCACCCCGTTCACAAACAGGTAAACGATGGGCAGCGGCAGTGCCGTATAGCGGCTGAGGACAAAGGCAATGGGAAAGTTGATCAGCCAGGTATAGCAGCTGTCAAAAAAGAAGGTGATCAGCGTTTTGCCGCCGGAACGCAGCGTAAAGTAGGCAGCGTTGGCAAAGGCGAACAGCGGCATGCACAGCGCCGCCGTGCGGATCACGCTGGAAGCAAGCTCCCGGATGGCGGGTTCGGTGTTGTAAATGTGGGGGATCAGCGGGCTGAACAGGGTCAGCAGCGTGCCCATCACCGCGCAGCTGGAAACACTCAGGGTGATCATCCGCCATGCGGTGCGGCGTGCACCGGTCATGCGGCTGGCACCAAGCTCCTGCCCAACCAGAATGGCCGTGGCATTGCCCAGCGAAAGGAAAACTTCGTTAAAAATCTGGGTGATGGTGCTGGTAATGTTCATGGCGGCAATGGCCTGGATGCCGCGCACGGAATAGCATTGCAGCAGCATGGCCTGGCTCATGCTCCACAGGCATTCGTTCAGCAGAAGGGGGAAACCCTTGATCGCCACCTGGCGGGCCAGATTGCCGTCAATGTGGAAATTGCGGAACACGCCTTCCATGAACGGGTAGCGCTCGGCACTGCGGTGCGCCCCGCTGACCACGATGACAAACTCCACAAAGCGGCTGAGCGAAGTGGCAATACCGGCACCCACTACGCCCAAAGCAGGAAAGCCGAACAGGCCAAAGATCAACAGGCTGTTGAACACAAAGTTGATGCCCATGGCAATCATGCTGGCGCGCATGGGAAGCGTTGTCTGGCCGGATTCCCGCAGGGTGCTGGCGTAAGCCTGAGTCAGCGCAAAGGGAATCAGCCCCGCCAGCATCACACGCAGGTAGCCCAGGGCATACTCCATCGTGGCGGCGGCATCGGCGGCGGTGGTGTCGGCTGAAATATACAGTTCGATCAGCGGCCGCCCGGCCCCCAGCAGCACTCCGAACGCGATGACCAGCAGGCCGACCGCAATCAGCAGTTTCATGCGCAGGGTCTGGCGCACGCCCTCCATGTTGCCCTGGCCGTAATACTGGGCACCAAAAATGCCCGCCCCGGCCAGCGCACCCCAGATGCACAGGTTGAACACAAACAGCAGCTGATTGATGATGGCAACGGCGCTCATGGGCAGGGTGCCCACCTGGCCAACCATCACATTATCCAGCAGGCTGACCACGTTGGACAGGGTGTTCTGCACAATAATAGGCAGAACCACCACCGCAACATGGCGGTAAAAGGTGCGGTCACCGATCAGGCACTCCCGCAGGGTTAAACTTTTTTGCTCCATACATCCTCCGTTTTACAAGTCTTACACCATAACAAAAATGCTCTTCCCGCACACAGCGGCAGGAAGAGCAGAAAAAAGCAACCCCTTTTTACGGCAGCGGCACCGCGTAATCCACAAGGCGGCGGGGCTTGCCTTCAAATACAATGGCAATACCATCCGGGCCGGTGTTGGCGCTCACAACGCCGCCCAGCTGGAACACCAGCAGCGGCGCATGACCAAACTCTTTTTTGCACAGCTTGACAAGTTCGTCACGCTTGGCGGTGGAGCTGGAGTAAGCAACCATGTAAGGCATTTTCTTCACATCGTCCACGCGGCTCTTGACCCACTTGACCATGGCAGGCGGCACGTTGTTGTCACCGCGCACCTTGGCTTCCACCTTGCTGATGCCATCGTTCAGGCTGATGATGGGGCGGATGCCCATCAAATCGCCCACAACGGCAGCGGCGGCGGAAACACGGCCAGATTTTTTCATCTGCTTTAAGCTGTATGCGGCAAGGCAGATTTCCACCCGGGCCAGCTTGTCCTGCATTTCGCGCAGGCAGGCATCCAGCGGCTCACCGGCACGCACCTTGCGGGCGCACTCGCACAGATACCAGCCATACGGCATGGAGTAGGTGTGCGAATCGATCAGATGAATCTTCATCTTGTGGCCGGGGCGCTCGTCTTCCAGCAGTTCGGCAGCCTTTACGGCGTTATTGTATGTGCTGGAACCACCGGCGTTGATGCACAGGTGCACAAGGTCCTGTATACCAGCGTCTACATATTTGGCATAGATATCCACCCATTCCAGCTGGGTGATGGCGGCGGTGGTGGGTACGCTTTTGGACTGGCGCATCATCTCATAGAACTGGTCGTTGGTCATGTCTTTGCGTTCCAGGTATTCCTTGCCGTCCAGCATAATGTGGAACCCAATCACATCAATGCCGTATTTATCGGTCAGTTCCTGCGGAATGTCGGAGCAGGAATCCGTTAAAAAAGCAACTTTCACATCACTCATCTTTGTTCTCACTTCCATTCAAATCGGGTCAGCTGGCCGTGTGTTTCCAGGTCGGCAAAGTCCCACTGGCGCAGAACTTCGTATACCCCCACAGCTACAGCATTGGATAAGTTCAGGCAGCGCTCGCCTTTGCGCATGGGCATGCGCACGCACTGCTGCTGGTTAGCGGCCAGCAGCTCTTCCGGCAGGCCAGCGTCCTCGCGGCCAAACACCAGATAGGAACCATCCGGATAATGGGCGTCGGTATGGCGCTGCGACCCCTTGGAGGTAAAGTAGAAGAATGGGCCGTGATTTGCCGCAAAAAACGCATCCAGATCCTGATAATATGTTATATCAAGCTGGCCCCAATAGTCAAGACCGGCGCGCTTTAATTTTTTATCATCGATCGTGAACCCCATCGGC
>ERZ772851.2798-NODE-2798-length-12385-cov-31.032279_pt1 | contig 12385 bp, 10 predicted proteins | sample MGYA00512137_ERZ772851 | MGnify/ENA primary metagenome ERZ772851 (study PRJEB29015, sample SAMEA2737663) | human gut metagenome | biome: human gut; feature: human-associated habitat; material: faeces | place: China | collected 2012 ... | reverse complement strand
CACGAAGGTATGGGAAAGAAACATGCTAGTCAATACGCCAATTTTGGATGGTTACGGAAATATTGGTCGCAGTACTGAAACATCTGCATATTTTTATCCGCCTAAAAAGAAAATATATCAATCCACAAGCTTTCTTTGATAACATCAATTCTAATAGACTTGAATATAATGTTTTAAATGTAAAAACTAAACTATAACTTCTGTTAACATATATATAATTATCTGTATCGAGGCTTTTTATTACTCAAATTCCAATGCTTCCATAACATCGCATATGGACACAAATTTTGTTCTTTACTTTTTTCCCAGGGCTCTTTTTTGCACTTTTCATTCGGAGTTGATTCAGGTGAATTTTGACACCATTGCAACATGGAACATTCTATTTGTCCTTTTTCAAACAACAAATTTATCTCACGAATGCTTCGTAAATACTCTACGTCCATATCTATATTTGTTCCATGTGGCGGAATCTTAAAATAATTCCCTAAATTATTGCACATAAGTGGTGTGCCAACGTCATGAATTATTTTTCCCCAACATCCATTAGTTAATAGATCATTACACCTAGCCATTTTCAATAAAAAATATCGGTCATTTTCGCGCCAGTCAATTGCAAATTGAACAAGTTTATCTATCCATTGGTAGTACGATTTATTTTTTTCAGGAATTCTAATATAGCTCTTCAAACATTCTTGAACAACAGTTAATAGTTTCTTAAAACCCGATAAATATTTATTCTCCGCTCCATCTGCCATAGCTGTTTTTTTCTCATAAAAGTAGTCATATATACTTTCTGGTGTAGTAACAGATATTACTCCTTCTTTTATTTCTTGCATTGTTCTAACAAAACATACGCCAGGATTTGAGCTTTGCAAACACATGTCACATAATGCGAGTAGCTTCAAAAGATCTCCACTAAATTGGGGAACATAATAATCAGCGACTAATTCTGCAGAACGATATGGAAAGTCTGGGGACAGTACGTAATCATTTGGAGCACATAACCGTTCCATAATATATGCCATATTTTCCATGATTGCCATTGCTCCGAATGAGCATATGTTTTTATTCTTATTAAGAATTATACTAGGGATAGATGACATGTGATTATTTTCTGGTAACTGATCAGAAATTATTGATACATTTTCAACAACAAACTTATTGTATTCACTTGTATCACCAAGTGTTAATTTTGAAATATATATATTAAGCAGGACATTGTCAGAATTGTCACTAATCACAAATGGAATATCGAATTCAGTACTATCTAATTTATAAATGCGATTAACGACACTATGCAAGTATTCGCTATATGTATAGATTGAATTTAACCCATAATATGTACAGAAATCTTGCATAAAATGTATATATTCATGAAATAAAACAATTCTATCTTTGGGAGATAAATGTGTTATTGTTAAATCATTACAATTGGTATTGATGTGCATTTCAAAAAAAGAAGGAATATAACAACCCAAAATAGTGCTTTTCAATCGAGACATGTTTTATTATTTATTTAACATTAGTATAATCATTCAAATATTTTTAATCCATCCGGCACCATATTAGTAGACGAAGTATATTGTCACAACCCATAAAGGCACTCTTCCGGTATTTGGGCAAAAAGTTGCTTTCTGTCTTATGCTCAATACCCTATCTATATCTATGATTTTAGATAATTATGAAAGTTTGTGTGTCATATTGATGCTTCTTGATCATCCTTTGTCCGACAGACTCATAGTAGCAATTACTATCAAAGTAAAAGTTGTTCCTATTTACTGTTTATCCCAAATCTTTAATAAAGTTGAGTTTAAGTCAGCTGATGGAGTAAAATCATCTATGTCATTTCTATTATAACCCAATCGTTTCATCGCTTTCACAATACCCTTTCTTAACTTTTTACAATTATCCCAACTTTGCCAAAATGGTAGCTCCTCCATATATGGACGAAGATTGTTAAATTCTCTTATCGGAAGTTCATCTTTACTCATTCCTATATAAATGTAAAAGAATGATCTTTTTAGAATTTTAAGTGAAATAGCGGATTTCCAGTTTAACGATAAACAGAACAAAAATGCATGGAATACATAATCTGTAGATTGTACATCAATATTAGAAAAGGCTATCCAAGGTTCGATTCCTAGATCTTTTACATCTTTTGATGTAGGAGGAATTATTTTCATTATATAATGCGCAATGCTAGAAGATAAATTATTTTGTTCTTTCATCCACATAATAATGTCTTTATTGTTTGTAATGCACAACTCATGAATAGCATTAGGAATAGAAGTACAATTATGCTTCTGCATAAATTCCATTATCAGTGAAATTGTATTTGAATAATTAGAATAAATTTTATGTGCAAAATTTGATGTTACATCCAATGAATTAATTAGAATATATGACAAAATCTTATCCCAATACTTAATTGGCTTATCAATTTTTTCGACAATAGGAAGTAAAACAGCTACTTTATTGACTGGAAGAGACAACCAATAGCTCTCACTTAACAATTCTGCACGAACTAAAACAAGAGCAAAATAAACAGACCAGTTGTTTACACAAAGATTACTCAACATAGAGCCAGAAACCATTTGAGCTGCTTTGTTAATAATTTTTCGTCCCTCATTATTCATAGAATCTAATGAAACTAAATTACTTATCAGATTTACAAATTTTTGAGGAGAGGAAGACATATATCTTTCAGCTGCAGATTCAATTTCAAGCGATTGCCAATCAGTAAATACCTTATCAGAAAGCTTACTAATTTGTACATAGTAATTTTCTTCTGTTGCAAACAATAAACCTACTTTCATCCCGAAAAAAAAGTGTTTTAATGTATTAGCAGCATTTGATGTTGGGAAAGCTCTTACAATACTATTCAGTAATGAATCATAATTCAAACTTGAATTTCCATTATAAGCATCCGATAATGCTTTCAATAAAAATCCCAGAGTATTAATTTCTGTATAGTTAGCTCCAATATCTTTTGAAAATAAACGAATTAATTGAGATATTTCACTATCCTTATTGCACAAGGATTCACATATATATAATATGCCAGATTGTTGACCATCAATGCTTTCGGTTTGAATGGACAATGAGGATAATGCATTCGCTGTTACAGATGAAAATGTAATATTGAATTTTGTAGTTCCATCTTTACGAATAGAAGAAGCTCCTGTACATATTCGTAAATTCTTTATAATACCAATTGGAAGATATTGTAATATGGATAATATTACATCTTGATAATACATCGATGTATCTTCAACACCCAATATTAAGCTTGTTTTATTTTGTACTATCAGATTATATAGTATCCATATATCCTGACGTCTAATGGACACATTTGTGTTATCATTATCAATTGCATTTACTTCTATTTTCTTGTCATATGAATACTTATCGTCTGAAGGACGATGAAAGTAATATTTTAATTTTCTAAAATCAAAAGAATCATCTATTTCAGACAAATCAATAATTAAAGAATGCGTCCAAACACATCCAGGTCTACTCATCTCATCTGCATACCATGTCTTTGCTATAACGAATAAATTGTCTTGCGATAGCGGATATACAGTGATGTATGACATATCGCCATCTATACCACCTGCATACTCTGACCAATCACTTAGAATTTTCATTCTATCTTCGTCAATAGGTGGTAATATTATGGAACTATTCAACTTGTTATGACCATGCTGATAGCCGTGTAATGTTTGGTGTATATACATATTATTTAGTCTATTAAGTAATCAATAGGAATTGTCAAATCATATTTCATTTCTTTTGTAGATACGATGTATGCACGAGTGCCATTGCTTGTTCGCTCTTCAATAGAATCACGATTCTCTTCTTTATATTCGGCACCTTGTGCACTAAGTCCAAAAATGAAAATATCTGAATAATAATGACGAATATAATTATAGAACACAGGAAAACATTCTTTGAGATAACTTTCAGGAGTATTGTCAATGTTTTCATTTAAGTCCCATGCAGATAATCCAATTGCAATTTTTTTGAAATTATAATTTTTGTGCAACTCCTTTATAAGTAGAAGATTTTTTACCTGTTTTGACACATTTGAAATATCAAAAATAGGCGGTTGAACAGCTGTATTTACTTTCTCTGCATTAAATGAATCGGCTAATACTTCCGAAGGCATATCCTTAATCAAAAATAAAAGGCCATCGGAATCTTTGCTCCAAGTCTTTATTATATCATTTTTACCACGCAACAACTGTTCAAAGTCCTCACCCGCTATATCAGGTAAAGACAATATGATCTCTTGGTCTTGTTTCACAAGATTAAGTGAGATATTTGAGACTGTTCCAAGAGCTGTTCTATCTACAATATTTTGATTTAACCAAGGAATATATAAATTCCTTATAATAGAAAGATCTTTGGGTAACCCATTCATCTTGTAAATTAAATTACCATTAGTTTCTTTTAATGTATATGCTAAAGCTGCAATATATGTTGATTTACCCGCAGAAGGTAATCCTGCAATTAATATCTTATTCATAATTCTGTTGTTTTAGAATTAAATTCTTTACCCAATCAAATTTTGATATGTCAGAATTTGACTTTAAGTTTTCATACGAATTATCAATGATGTCAACAAGTAGCGATTTTAATCCGTCTGCGTTATCTATATTATTTGAAATAATATTATGTTCCTTATAAGATAAAGCTTTAAAGAACGAATCAAACAGTCGCACCAAATCAGTCTTATTTCGATTAAATCTGCTTATGTTATCAGGTGTAACAATATCACTCTTATTGTAGAGCAAATCTATTGTAATATTTTCAAAAGGGATATTATTACTTTTTAGATTATGTAATAATATACTATATTTATCCTTTAAACTAATAAAAGAGTGCCCTACAAGATCTTCACAATTGATAAAGAAGAGCAATCTATCTGCATTCTTAAGTAGCTTGTCAGAAGCCATAGCCTCTGTCTTATTAATGTATTCTTCATAATGCTCTCCTGAGCGATCGGAAAACACAATTACTTTATTACCCTTTTGTGGATGATTTATCCTAATTGTTAAAAGATGAGATTCTCCGAGTAATGTTCTTTTTGTTTGTGAAACATTGTTTTTTTCAGATAAACGTCGAGTTGCAATTCTACGTTCAAATCCGATGAAAGTGTCTGAATCATAGAATATATACTCATTAATTCCACCTTTTTCTAAAAGCAACTGATAACATGTAGATACAAAGGAAGTCTTTCCATAGCCAGGAAATCCTATTAAAACAACAACTATTGGTTTTGAATTAGCATCAATCTCGTTTAACATATCATCATTACCAATAGCATCAGAAACAAAGTTATGAACTTCTATTTCAGTTCCCGTTTCTAAAGTTGATGTATTCTGTTTTGTTATATTATCTTTAACAAAACTTGATAGGCTATTGTCCATTGTCTAATAAATCTTTAATAATACGTTCAATCAAAAATTCATAATAAAGATAAGTTGCAAACTCTTCTAAAGTGAATCGTTTATTTAAGAGATCAGAAGAGCCAGCTACTGTTTGACCGGCTATAAGTCTCAAAATAATCGATGAGGAGGATACTAAATCATTTAACCCTGCACAACTTTGTCTGCATACTTTTATGATATTACTAAGCTTCCTTGAATTAACTTTCTTCATTTTATCCGTAGTTAATGACGGTAAGAACTGCAAAAAGGATATGTCATAATACAAATAATCTGCCTTGAGTACATATTCTTGTACAGCTTTGAATACTTTTACAGACGAATCGTTTTCCGTTTGAATAGTTCCATTTTTGAGATACTTTTCACAGCGATACAAAAAAGCTTCCTTCGCTATAATACGAAGATCACTAATCTCCTCTTCTTCTATATCGTTTAATGTAAAATTTTTATCGGCAATCTTGGCGATAATATTCGTGTTTTGACCAATTGCTATTTCATCGTTTGTTTTAAGATATGAAGAGATGTGATATTGATAAAAAGAATAAACAACTTCGGGTATCGGTAAAGAAGCAAAATTAGATTTATAGAGCACTAAATAATTCATAAAGATTGATGATAGGACAGCTTGTTCCAATTTATCATCAGTTTCATCCACTTCTATACAAACTTTATACAGCGCTATACGTCGCATAATATAGCTTGGCAAATTAGTAATTGTTTCATTTCCAGCTAAAGCGGTATTTATATGTTTTGTAAATTTAGATTGAACTACTCCACAAAAGAAATAGTTCATCAGTTCATCCATTACGTAATATTTATCTCCATCTCCCTCATATGAGCGAGTGGCTTCATCTATTAAGTTGATAGTCGTTTCGTCATATGGAAGTACTACAACCCCTTTTAGAATATCATTTAGCGTATAATTCATAAAATCACCGATTTAATTTGTTCCATAATTCAACAAGTTTTCCTTTATCTTCCATTTTTTTAAGAAAAAGTATGCAATTTTCATTGAGTGACTTATTTTCATCATATTCATCAAGTTCCTGTATCAGATTTCTGCGAGTTGGATACTGTAAAAAGGATAATCTAATTTGACGAATAGATACATTGTCTGGAAATATTTCGACCTGTTTCTTGTTTTTGACATATTGTTTTTCCCAACGACTATTGTGTTTTTTTAGTGGCACGTTAAAATCGTGACATTCTGAATCAAGTTCCTCAAAACGTTCTTCAATTTTATTGAATTTTTCTACTCGTAATTTCACATGTAAAACATCCTTAGTTTCGGGTGAAATATATAATTCCACTATGTTGTAAGTAGAAAAATATGCCTCGCTCTTATCATTTTCATCAATAGGAGGTTGGAGAGCTCCTGATTGAATATGAACAGTAGTCTTACCATCGGAAACTGGTCTATGTAAATGCCCAAAAATTTGAATATGAAATTTTTTATCAAATATTTTTGCAATAGATTCCCCGTTTAGAATTTTATCTAAAGGATGATGCATCATCGATATATTTATGCATCCTTCTGTTTCAACAGGTATATTATAGGTTAATTTGGGAAGAAACATTTTATGCCCTTTACCAAAATCGTTCTCATCGTACCAGTCACAATTTAGACAAGAATTCATTCCATACAAGTATATTTTATAATTATCTATGCATCCTAATTCTTTTTTATAATATGCCTGATGATTTTTAGGATTGTAATTAAAGTCCTTATTATCTAAGCACTGTTGCATTAAACTCTCATAACTATCCATCTTTAACGCCAATTTATAATACTCTTGAAATGGTGTATACAGCATCCGTAAAGCGTCAGCATCAGAAGTAATTAATTCATAAAACAGGTCAGGAGTATTCTCTTTGTTGGATGTATAACTTAATCCTGCATTTACAATATGCCTTAGTTGACTTCTTTCAGCAGAAAAGTTTTTATCATGATTTCCGGGGATAATATAGATATTCTCCATGTTACATCCTGCTGCTTTAGAAACTAAGTCAAAAAAATCAAAAGCAGAATCATATTCACAGCTATCTCCTTTTGATGCAATATCACCACTCACTAAAATATGGTTTATACTACCATATTGAGCAACATAGTCTTTTAAATCTGTTATGAAACAATCTCTTACATAAGAATGTTGATCCATTTCTTTAGCCAAACTAAGGAAATGAATATCTGATAATAATAGCAATCTTACCATATTTTACCTCGTTACTGCATTATACAAATCTTAATGACTGCACACGACCTCATATGTCCTGATGTTAAGTCTTACTAAGGATAAAGTTACGGAATTTTTCTGTATTATTGATGAGCTTGATAAAATTTTTGATCTTGGATTGAAGAAAATCTTCTTCCGGTAACTGATAGAAAGAAACATCGTAACAGAAAATTATCACTTTCGGATAGTGAAATAATAATTATTCTTTCATTCCTTTCCATTTCAAAACTTATCGTAATCTCAAGCACTGTAACATCTACTGTATTCGTGAACACATGAAACGTGATTTCCCTAATAACAAATTTGTAGAATTGTGTGATAATTTTGTTACCTTCTACAAGTAGGTAACAAAATTATCACGCGACTTCTTATTCACTAAAGTTGTTATGATAAAGAAATATTGATATGGCTTGGGGATTTATCAGTCGCCCATTTCCTCGCCGCCCATAGAAGTTAGTACAGACTCTATTGAAAGCGAAAAGGTCAGGCGGCTTTGCCGTTTCGGGCAGAATCTTCCTCTTTCAGAGCGTATTCAGCCCGAAAACCTTTTCCCTTTCACGTCTGTACAATGGACGCCGACGGCAGCGGAAACAAGCGACTGACGGAAAAGTCAGAAGACAAAACAGCATATAGATTGGTTCAAATAGGGCCTAATTCTATATGCTGTTATTTTATCATTCAGAAAGGCAATTTTTTAGAAACACAAATAAAATGGGCAGGCGGTCAACTGCGCTCCCTCCAGAAAAATCAAAATCTTTGCGTGTTCTTTGTGGGAACGCTTGGAATGTTAACCCCTTTTGTATCTGTACGCCTCCTTGTACCCTTTCATCAGTGTCTTTTCTATGTCGGACGCCCGGTAGAGAATCTTTCCGCCTATCTGTGTGTAAGGTAGAATACCGTTGTTGCGATAGTCTTGCAAGGTTCTCCGGCTCACTTTCAGCAGGTATGCCACTTCCTTGTCTGTCAGCAGTTCATCACCATAGGCAGACGGTTGCCGTTTTTCCAACAACTTTTCGAGTAGGGCCAGCAGCCTGTCGAAATTCGAGTGGAACGCCTTTACCCACTCATGGTCCTTTTCTCTGATTTCATTACTCATACGCGTTTGATATTGGTTTATACATTATTCTTGAAACTCGTTCAAATGGTCTTGCCTTTCCAACGGGCTTCCTTACGTTTCTCCTCCACATTTCCGACCACACGCTCCACATCGTCAGGACGGTAATAAGTCCGGTTCCCGATTTTGGTAAAGGCAAGCGTCCCGTTATCCCTTAAGGTCTGCAGGGTTCTCGGGCTGATACGCAACCTGCGGCAGACCTCGTGGTTGTCCATCCATTCACCTGTTTCCTTTTCGCCATGTTCACGGCACATACTTTCCACTCGCTGCACGAAGCGATCCAGCTTGGCGGCAATCTCCTCGAAAGTCCTTTTTTCAAAGCTGATGATTTCCATTGTCTTCATTATTTTCAGTTAAACATATATTCAAAATTCCGGAGCATAACAGGTTTTTTACAGCCGATATTCCATCATGTATCATCGTTCAATTCTCGGCTGGGAATGTGACCGTTTTTTCTGTTCCCACTGCAAATAAAAGCAGTAGGAATCACACTGCAATGGTTTTTCAGACCGATGACGATGCATTGCCTGGAATTACATCATGTTACATATCAAGTGCATACAATGAGCCTTCTTTATAAACGGAATCCGCTTGAATAATCCGGTATGGAGAAATCACTCCAGCAAATCACGGCAGACTGCACCGACTGTCCAATCAGTACTGTGCATAGGATAACATAATTGCCACGGTATCTCCATTTGCTTGATTCTGTTCACTATACACATTTCCTTTGCTCACGACAACGAGTCAAGGTGCGCACCGAGACCAGTGAGTAAACCGATTAAAATCAAAATGTATGGTAACAAAAAAGAAATTGACCAAAGAAGAATGGGAGGCTATGACAGGTACGGACATGTCATTCATACTCCCGTCAGATGGCGGCATTGAAACTGCCATGGAATCATCCTTGAATGATACCGGAGAAAAGAAGTCAGTAGGAACGGTAGAACAGACCGATACCCTATCTGAGACCCGGCAACCGCCAACAGGAAAAGAGGAAGCCGTTCCTCCTTCTCAGCGTCGTATAAGCAGCAGGCAGAGGAAACTTTCTCTGGACGAATACCGGAAAGCCTTTCTTCAGGTCCCGAGAATCGAAGACCGCAAGCCCGTGTTTGTTAGTGGCGAAGTACGTGACAGGCTGGACGAGTTTGTCCGCAGATTGGGAGGACGTAAAATGAGCGTTTCCGGACTGCTTGAGAACATAGCCCGGCAGCATCTTGAAATCTATTTGGAAGACTTCGAGCAGTGGCGAAAGCTGTGACATTTTCCGGAATGACAGACTTGCTTACTGACTACAGTCATTACAGTATTCAGACAGTCAGTAGCCGACCTGAGGGGGTAACGGACAAAACTTCAGTTTTGGGAGTTAGCGAGGTTATCTTTCGGGCATCCCGAAAACCTCGCTCCACTCCCAAAGAGTGGAGACAATCAGCTCCCGGTGGTCGCAGATTGTGAGAAAAAGAACAATCAAAAATCAAACAGAGAAAATATGAATGACAAAAAGAAAAACAGACCGAGGGGACGCCCCAGAGTAAGCGGAGTGTGCAAACTCAGCAAAGCCGTTACAGTGAAATTTTCCAAGATAGACTATGAACGGTTGTGCCGACGCAGCAGACAGGCTAACCTCACGCTGGCGGAATTTCTCCGCACATCAGCCTTTGAGACGACGATAACGACCAGGCACTCTGCCGAGGAGACTGCCGTCATACGCAGCCTTACGGGTATGGCGAACAACCTGAACCAACTGACCAGGCTGTCCCATCAGGCCGGCTTCCACCGTACCCAAAGGACGGTGACAGAACTCCTGCAGAAGCTCAAGGAGATTATTGTCCGGTACAGGCACGGAGAAAGGAGGCCGTCATGATTGGAAAGATCAAGAAAGGGAAATCCTTCGGCGGCTGTATTCGTTACGTGATGGGCAAGGACAACGCGGAAATCATCGACTCCGACGGTGTACTGCTTGAGAATATCCGGGAAATAACGGCCAGTTTCAACTATCAGAGTGAGCTTAATCCGAAGATCAAACAGCCTGTCGGGCACATCGCATTGAGCTTCAAGCCGGAGGACAAGGCCTTGCTGACGGATGAATTTATGGCTAAAATAGCCCGGGAATACATGGAACTGATGGGCATAAGGAACACCCTGTTCATCCTGGTAAGACACCATAACACGGACAATCCGCACTGCCATCTGGTCTATAACCGCATCGGGTATGACGGCAAGGTAATCTCTTCCCAAGGTGATTACAAGCGCAATGAAATTGCCACAAAACTGCTTAAGGACAGGTACGGGCTGACGTACGCCGAGGACAAGGGCAAGACTAACGTGGAGAAACTCCATGCTTCGGAGCGTGTGAAATACGAAATCTTCAATGCTGTCAAGGCGGCTTTGAAGCGTTCCGAAACATGGAAAGAGTTCAACGATTATCTGCTTCGCCGGGGTATCAGGCTGGAATTTGTAAAGCGTACCCGGGAGATAAAAAGGCCGGAGGACATACAGGGAATCCGGTTCACTAAGGACGGGAAGACCTTCAAGGCTTCACAGATCAGCCGGGAGTTCAGCTTTGCCAGACTGAATGCCCGGCTGGGCTGGAAGACTTCGGAATCCCAACAGGAATCCGAACGTAAGGTGCAGCAAAGGATACCGGACGGAGGCCATCTTCTCGAAAGTACGGGACCGGGACTGTTCAGCCCGACAAGCGGCACCGCTCCCGAAGAGCCGTTATCTCAGGAAGAACTCTTGCGCAGACGCAGGAAAAAGAGACAAAAAAGGAAAGGTTTCGGATTGTAGTCCGTCCTTTCCCATTCAAATTATTCATGAACATTAAAATTGCAGGAATATGAAAATGGAAGAATGTATCGAGAGCATCTTCGGATGCCTGGAAAGAATCGAGGACAAAATCAACGGGTTGTCCGTCCCCTTGCCGGAAGGCAACAGCCCGACAGTTAATAATAAACAGGATGAGTCCGTGCTGAATGAAGTCCGGAAAGGTCATGAGACATTTCGCAAATTGTTGGCTCGCGTGTACGAAGGCCTTGCCGCCATCAAGAACGATATGGTTTCCATGGACAGGAAAAACTCGTCACAGGAAAGACTTGGACAGGTCTTGTCGGAAATGCGTAATGAACAGCGGCAGAACCAGGAGAAAGTGGAAACCCTGTTTTGTGAAACCAATGACACAATCAGGAAGAATGCCGTCAAGACAAGCAACATCAACCATCATTTCAGCCTGAGCTTGGAATCCCCGTATATACTTGGGAGTTTTTCCGTGATGTTCGCGGCAATCATTGCCCTGTCCGTGGCTCTCTATTTTTCGACGAGAACAGATAACGAGCAGGCCGATAATGATCTGAAGTACCGTTATGTCAAGATGAAAGGAGAGGTTACCCCTGAACAACTTGTGGAACTTGAGAGCCTTTTTGGACCGAACCGGGATAACGGACTGATCAAACAAATGCGTGAGGACGTGGAAGCCTACGAGGAAGCTGTACGGAGACAGGCCACCCTGACCGAGCAGGCACGGCTGAAAGAGCAGGCCGCGAGAGAACTGGACAGCAAGGCGAAGTTCATCAAGGACAAGTCTATTA